>Ga0325414_1008961_pt1 | contig 10571 bp, 12 predicted proteins | sample PopdelMetagenome_8_FD_206183 | JGI IMG/M metagenome (GOLD analysis project Ga0325414, IMG submission 206183) | Populus deltoides microbial communities from Bellville, Georgia, United States - Leaf-PdKOR-R3 | ecosystem: Host-associated > Plants > Phyllosphere > Phylloplane/Leaf | place: USA...
ATGACTTTTCTTCTTCCACTTGGCCGACTGAAACAACCCTAACAACCCCTTCTCTTACAAGTTCCACCAAAGAAATCCCTTGCATGCCACCCATATAAGATACTTGAGTGAGAGAAGAGTAGAGATAAGGTGAATAAAACCAAAAACATTCAAGTAGTGAGGGAAAGAAGAGGTTGGTTGGAACGACAGTGAAGTAGGGAGGAAAAACTGAAAAGAAAGAGAAGAAAAACACCAAAACACTCCCCCAAATTCATTTTAAATTCATGTGGAGGTATAATAGGAATCAGATGTTTGACCAAGCGAGGACATACTAGGGGGAGTAGGTAGGTGACTTTCACCTTCATCTAATTTTGTTAAATTCTTGAGGTACTTTTTATAAGGTATTGTTTTCTGAATTCTGTTATTTGATTAATCATGAATTATAAAGAATATTGAGATTAACTTTGGCTAATGGTATCTATGTCGGATAGCTGGGAATAAATGATAAGATTAGCTTTGGCTAATGGCACCCATATCAGATAGCCAAGAATAAATGTTAAAGATTAGCTTTGGTTAATAGCATATATATCAGATAGTCGAGAACAAATGATAAGATCAGATTTGGCTAATGACATCTATGTCAAATAACAGGGAATAGATGTTAAAGATTAGCTTTGACTAATGACATCCATGTTGGATAGCTGAGAGTAAAGGAGGAGATTAACTCTGGCTAATGGTGTCCATACTAGGACAACCAAAAGTGAACATTGAGAATAGCCTCGGTTGAAAACATTCATCGATATGATGAAAGAAAGATTTTAATGTATTATTTCCTACTAGAAATCATGTTTAAGAAACTATATAAATAGGTTATAGTTAGGGATGAATCATTTATGCACTAAAGAATTTTATATGTATAAGAATTCCTAGGCCATAATATATTTCATCAATTGTTTGGTGAGCATAACTTAAAATAAAGTAACGCGGACTATAGTTGCATGAAGATGTGAAGTAATGTATTCAAAATAGACCTGATAGAAAGTTATTAATGTGAACCTACTTATTAGATATTAATATTAACCACGATTGCATGTTTATTTGCTTAATTATACCATAACTAATGTATTCAAGTTTGATTTGTAACATAACCATCTCATGACCATGGTATCTAAAAATCTCATAATATGCACCTTGTGAAACTGTATGATCATGTAATAATCTATGTAGTAGTAAGGATAGACGACTTATATTTTGTAAAACTATATGATGTCGATATTCGAATTTAGGATATGTAAATTTGGTGTGTTGCTAAACTTTATATTTTACATATGATGTTTATGTACCTTTCCTTCCTATAATACTATTGTATTATATATATATGTATTCTATATTAATGCTTCAAGATGATTAGCTATTAACATGGTGAATGATATCATGAAATACAGCTCATGAAGAATAGAAATTAATAGTTATTGCATTAAACATTGTATTGATGGATTGTGACACCAAAAAAACCCTTGTTTTCTACTTATTACGAATAAGCAATATATCAAAATCAATTGAATTTTGTTGACTATTACAGTTGGTATCAGAGCTCCTGGCTTTAGTCCCGAAGAATCTAAAGTGAATACTTAAAAGTATTGTCTGTTTAAGGATGATATGCACTCGACAAGGAACTCGTATCGAACCACCCTCTATAAGGGGGAGTAAAGGTAAGGATATTGATAATTGGCAAGAGGAAGGTCCTTTAGATGATATTGCTTCTCATGTGCCAGTAATATCATCTCAGTCTAGACAAGGAGAATCTGTAGGAGTTCAGAAAGAATAGGCCCCGAAACAACTAGAGGGCATACGACTGACAAAGTTAGGCTTATAAGGAAGAACATAAATACCTCCTCTTTATACGATCCCAATATTTCTAGTACAAATAGTCAAAGCAATAATAGAAGGTATGACCAATACTACAACTCATGTAACCCCAACTGTATCGACTCCACTAGCAGCCTCAAGAATTTCTACAACCACTAATAACGTGGTACTTTTGGTATGATTGGTTAAAAGAATGAGAGAAATGAGTTGCAAACCCTATATAAGGGAGCAGGATGCAGAAATAACTGAAAGATGGCTCAAGAAAGAGGAGAAAACTATGATTTAAATTAAAATACTCAAAGACTCATGGGTAAATTGTGCTACACAATTGCTATCTAATAAAGCCATAACATGGTGGGAAACAATCCAATTGACCTGGAATGACTTCAAATTCAAATTTGAACATCAATTCTACTCATAGATATCATCACAAAGTGAAAGAACAAGAATTTTTTGCCATAAAATAAAAGGAGATGTCGGTGCTAGAATATGAAAAATTCCATGATTTCTCATTGTTTGCCCCACATTATGTTTCGACCGAGGAGCATATGATAAAAAAATTGAAGGATAGTTTTCATTAAAAGTTGAGGCAATGATTAATTGCCTTACAATTCAAGAGAGAAAAAGAGTTAATCAAAGCATCACAATCACTAGAAGCATGAATTGGGGAAGGCCATCAGGGTCAGTATGGAATTGGCAAGAGAAAGGATATTGACTTTTTTATGAATAGGCCACCACTTCTAAAAAAAGGTAAAAATGGACTATTTGATCAATTTAAGAAGAAAATTAGGGCATTAGTGGGTTCTCACCAAGATACAGGTGCAGGAATGATGGGAGGACAGACACGCCCGAGGAATAACCTTTCTGGGGGATCTAGCTACTAGAAAAATGTTATCTACCCTCTTTGTGTATGTTGTGAATAGAGACACCTCGATGATTGTTTAGTTTCCCAGGGAGATGCTTATATACTAGGGAAAGGGTCATGGATGGAGAAGTTATCAGTATCTAGGGCAAGGATATCATTACTGTGGTGAAAAGGGACAATTTAAAAGAGAATGCACTCACAAGATATTTGGGCAAACATAGTGATGTGAACCTCATGATCACATGGTCACGCAACCCACATGCAAAGACACTAATTCCTGGAAAGCCAAGTAAATCAGGTTTGATAGGAGTGTGACACAAAGATAACTTGTACCTAGGTACAACCACTATTGAAAACAGGAACCCCCACCCAACGAATATTGATTCACGAGCGAGAAGTATAAGGATGACGCCACGAAGACAGTTGTTCTTCGATAAGTCATTTTTCAGTTCTTTAAAGAACCATAGAAGGGAGATTATCTCACCAACACACACACACAAAGTGCGGCAAATAAGAAGTTTTATTAATCTGAATTATCTAACCTTACATGTCTAGTTATGCCCTTATTTATAGTGACTTTAAACTAAAATAAACCCAAAATGGACCTTTATTTGGACTTATATGATGCCCGCTTACAATTAAACCCAAATAATATAAATAAACCCTAAACTAAGAAGAAAATAATAAGAAGAATAATAAATCCAAATTTAATATCCTAAATATGATAGGATCAGATTTGTTACCCTTTAGAAGTCCTATATAAGCTAGGAGAATCAAATCTGAAGGTAGAATTAATTCTGAAATCTTCTTTCCTTTTTTTATAGCTAGGATAAATAAGGAATCCTTGTAAGAAAAGGATTCTAAAACATTTATGAATCCTTGCCACACTTAGAAAATATGTTGCAGCCCATTAAAGATCTTTGTAGAAATAGGAAATTCTCAAAATAAGCTGCCACATCCTTTTAGAAAAAGAATCCTAGCCAAATAGGAAGTCCACAAGTCAAAAGAAAGTAAATAACAAAATTCGTACAACCTCTGTTGACCCGTGTTTCGATGCCTTCCCAAACTCCAATTGACCTGAAATGTTAAACCAAGGTAGGACAGCATGTCAGGAGACTCCACGTAAAATTTCAGCTCAATCCAATGGTCGGATTGAGAATTATGACTGTTGCCGTAAAACTGGATAGTTGCACATTTTACGTCAAAATGTGAATTTGACCTTTCCTGGATCGTATCACATATAATGTGAACTAACTAAGTCAAAGTCACCAGCAGTCCATCATAGTGAACAGACTAGTGAGATCAACACAATTAGGAGCTAGTTCCAATGGAGGGCGATCGAGGACACAGAATGATCAGACTCATAAGAAGATGTTAGGGCAACTTCCGATGACATAGCAAGACGTTAGAGCAACATCCGACATAATGGCAAGTACACTACAAATAAATAATTTAAAAATACATGTTTTTTTTTATCCGGGTGCCACTCACTCATTTATAACTAGTAGAATTATAGGCAACCTAGGGAAAGAAGCAAAAAGGATACAAATGAGGTTTAGAATTGGAACACCTATAAATGATGTTGTAGAAACTAATAGTATGTATGTGAGTGTAAAAATTGACATAGACAAGTATGATTTAGAGGTAAATTTGATACCTTTAGAATTAAACGACTTTGATGTAATTCTAGGCATGGATTGGCTTAGTAAACACTAAACTCAGATATAGTGCTTTACAAAAACTGTAACCTTTCAAGGGTTAAAGGGTAGAAGCATGATCTTTAGGGGAGAAAGAACTGCTATCCTAACCAGTATGATTTTGGCTATGACTACCAAGAAGTTATTAAGGAAAGGATGTACGGGATACCTTGTTTGATGTGAACCCTAGCGGAACTTAATGAAACTCGTGAACCCAAGATCCATCTAATTCAAGTTTGAGTATGAAATTTAGTTTATCACAATGAAAGACTAGCTCCAAGACAACAAGAATATAAACCACCTAATCACAAGGCCTACACTTGGAGATGAACAAAAAAAGTATAAAATCATTAGCAAAGATTGGTAAATTCTTTAAAGGGTTGAAGTTCAATTAAGAACCAAGAGATGCAATATTTTATTCTGTAAATTTTTTTTTTCAAATATTCCCCATAAAGAGTACGTATACTAGAAAGCTAAGTAACCCTAATTTCCCTAATGGGTTACACATAAACCCAATTTAAATAATACCCAAATCAAACTAAAACTAGCCCAAACTAATTAAAATAAATAACATAAACAAGACTGAAACTTAAACAAGTGTTGTCGCACAAAACAAAGATAGATCAATAGCCTAACTAATTAAAGTAAGACAAGGTCGGTTTTTCTCGTAATCTGCTGACAGCATCAAAGCCCAACTTAAAATGAATGGTTCTATCTTTAATAAATTAGAAGGCGTGCCATATATCATTGGAAAGGTATGGAAGTCTAGTTTCCATCCTAACAAGAATCGCATCAAACTTCGACCTATAACTCTAGTTATGATCAAAACAGTAGTGAAAGGTTAAACTGTCCAATTTGAGTCTTTGTATCGCAATCCTTGTGTAATGGCCTTAGTTCCACCAATAAGCCCTTCTTGAACATGAATTAGATTAATCAAGGCTTGCTCTTCATTATTTATTGCACTCTAGAAGTCCATTTAAAGCCTCTTTAAACCTCTTGGCCCTAATCTTTGTCAATAGACCATCTAGAACCTCCAATGGATTCTTTAGTGTTGCTTGGATCGCATCATTCCCTCTATCCTAAAAAGGATTCGATCTTGAATCATCACCTACATTAAAGAAAGAGAGATCAGCAACATTGAATATAACACTAACACCATACTCATGTAGTAGATCCACTTTATAGGAATTGTCATTAATTCTCTCTATGATCTGAAAATGACCATTTCCTCAAGGCATTAATTTAGATCTCCTTTGTTCATGAAACCTTTCCTTCCTTATATGCACTCAAACCCAATCACCAGGTTCAAACCTCACTAATTTTTGTCCTCTATTAGCCTTGAATGCATATTGTTCATTCTTTTTCTCTATTTACTGCCAAATCTTTTCATGTAAGTCCTTCACCACCTATGTTTTTTTTTTATTACTATTAAGACTTGCATGTAAGTCCTTCATTGCCTATGCTTTTTTATTACTATTAAGACTAACTCTTTCATCAAGAGGTAAAGGAATCAAATCCAATGGTGTTAAAGGATTAAAACCATAAACAATCTCAAATGGTGAATAATCAGTAGTAGAATGCATAATATGATTATATGAAAATTCAATAAAAGAAAAACAATCTTCTCAATTTTTAATATTTTTTTGAATGACAGGCCTTGATAATTGAATTAAAGTCATATTTACAACTTCAGTTTGACCATTTATTTGTGGTGACAAGTAGTAGAAAATAAAAGTTTAGTCTCTAACTTACCCTACAAAACCTTCCAAATGTAACTCAAAAACTTAATATCTTGATCAGACACAATGCTCCTAGGAACAACATGTAGAGTCTCTTATCACATCATTAGTTTTATGACTAGCAATGAAATCTATCCATAACAATAAATATAGAGTCTCTTCCTTTCCTAGACCTAGGTAAATTAAAAATAAAATCCATAGAAATATCATCTCAAATTTCCTTCGGAACATGTAAAGGTGTATATAACCCATGAGGTTTACTCTAGACTTAGTATGTCTACAAGTTATGTATCTATCACAAATTCTTTGTACATGTCTTTTCATGTTAGATCAATAAAAATATTCTTGTAAAACTTCGAAAGTCTTAACAGTTCTAAAATGCTCCATTAAACCTCCCCCATGAGCTTCAGTTATAAACAATTCATGCATAAAACAATTAGACACATAATCTATTCTCCTTAAACAAAAATCCTTGATGCCTAAAAAAATTGTCCTTGACCGAAACTTTACACTCAACATATATGGTACCAAAATCATTATCACCAGGATATAATTCTTTAATATACTAAAATCCTAACAGTTTAGTGTTTAGAGTATTAAGAAGAATATACCTTCGCGACAAGCATTTGCAACCATATTTTCCTGACCCTACTTGTACTTAATCATAGATGGAAATGTCTCAAAAAATTCAATCCATTTGGCATGTCACCTATTTAACTTCCCTTGACATTTCAAATGTTTCAATGATTGGTGATCCGTATGTATCACAAACTCCCTTGGCCAAAGATAGTGTTTCTAACTTTCCAAAGCCCTCACTAATGCATATAATTCTTTGTCATAAGTCAGATAATTAAGAGCTGCACCATTAAGTTTTTCACTAAAATAAGCAATTGGTCGTTTTTCTTGCATCAAAACAACACCAATACGTATTCCTAAAGCATCACATTCAATTTCAAAGGCTTTATTAAAATCAGGTAAAGATAACAAAGATGCCAAAATTAATTTTGATTTCAACAAATTAAACACATTTTTTTGTTCTTCACCCTATTTTAATCCCACTGATTTCTTAATTATTTTAGTCAAAAGTAAGGCTAATGTTCTAAAATGTTCAACAAACCTCCTGTTAAACTAGCCAAACCATGAAAACTCCTAACTTCTGTGATTGATTTACGCGTAAGCCATTCTTGTATCGCCTTAACCTTAGCCTCATCAATCTTTATGCCCTTTGCACTAACAATATAATCAAGAAATATAATCTTATCCATGCAAAAGTCACATTTCTGTAAATTAGCGTACAAGGATTCCTTTCTAAGTACTTCAATAACTTTTCTTCAATGTCCTATATGCTCATCTAATCCTTTACTATAAATGGGTATATCTGATGAGAACCTTGTGATCACGTTGTCATTCAACCTACTATCCAGATTGAAATCTGATTCTAGAAAGCTGAAATAGGTTTGATAAGAATGGTACACAATGGAAACCTATCTTAAGACACCAACACTATGGGAATGAGTAGAATGACTCCACGAAGCCAGTTATTCTTAAATCAAAATTGGATTTAGAGTTATGTTTAATAGCATAAAACTATATAGTAGAAAATTTTACATCAAAATCTGAATATGACCTTGCTTGGGTCGTATCACAAGGCTGAATTGTATCATTCCCTCCCTCTTCAAGAAGTTTCGCCGTCAAATCTTGAATAGGATTAGTAGCGACTTCATTAGCCTTCAAAATTCCCTTATTGCTAACACCTTTCTCCAACAACACTATATGGAAGTAGTGACGGATAAGAATTTCAAATAAGCACATCGTACTAACCACTTTCATACATATTTTTGAATGATATCAATGACTCTCTTTAATCTTTCATTTTTTTGGCATGGTACCTCTTTTTTCCATGAAGCTTGAAGGTCATAGAATAATCTTTTACACTTATCAACTTCTTGTTCTAAAACCCTCAAACCATGGCTTAGTTTTTCGCATCCTTAAGCTAGAATCCTCCTTTGTTCCCTCTCCCTTGCTGAATACATGACACAAATAGGAAAAATAGAAGAAGACACAACAAGAATAGAGTTTATGATAGGAAGAACACTAATTTAGACTCAAAATTACAAATCTGACTTTTGTTTGGACCAGAATAGATTGAAAACAAACAACTGTGAAAGTGATGAAAATGATTCAAACAATAGCCAAATATCCCAAATATGATGATAGTATATTGGCAGGAACAAAATTAACAGAAACAAAACAAGTTTTGAAAGATAACGCAAAACAGACCCGTTATGGCAAGACAAAACCTGATTCTGGAACTTAAATAAAACGCTATCCAAATGACCTAGAATTTAATATATAGTATTTGGGTACCAAGAAAACAACAAATCACATTTTATAGGTCGTTTTATTTTGTCTAGGTACACAAACCCCTTGTATGATCAGTTTGCGGCAGAATTGAACCTCCGATTAAAACGTCTAGAAAATGATATTCAAATAAGCCCAAATTTAATATATGGTGCTATCTCAACTCCAACACACAGAATATAAAGTTCCAGGTGATTATAAGGTGGTTGCTTATGGTTTACTAAGAGTAGTGTTTATGCAGTTAAATGGAACCTCAAATTAAAATATCAAGAAACAAATATCTAAATAAGCCTAATTTTTATATATGTTGCGATCTCACCACCAATAGACAGAATATAAAGTTGCAATTGATTCTGAGGTGATTTGCTATAGTTCACTAAGAGTTCTGTTTATGTGGCAAAATTGAACCTCAAATTAGAACCTCAAATTATAACCTCAAGCAAACGATATTAGAATGAGCTTTAATTTGATAAATGATGTGATATCACCTCCAATAGATAGAATATGAAGTTTCAGTTGATTCTGAGGTGGTTGGCTTCTGGTTCACTAAGAGTTGTGTTTCTGCGGTAGAATTGAATCATCCTTCAAATTTAATCTAATCTCTCTCTCTCTCTCTCTCTCTCTCTCTCTCTTTATATGCATACTGGTATGAATATAGACAGTAACAAGATGAAATATAACCATTTTTTTCTTAGATGACACAAACACAAAGAAGATGAACGATGTAAACATTGAAAAACTTAAAGGAACCTTAAAAAATAAAAATAACTAAAGGATATGACCTTGTTTTGGAGCCTAGCTCTGATACCAACTGATGTGAACCTCGTGGTCACGTGGTAATGCAACCCACAATCAAGATTGAGATCTGATCTTAGAAAGATGAAATGGGTCACGGTGTGACACCATGGAAACCTATTCCAAGGCACCAACACTATTGGAATGAGTAGAATGACACCACGAAGCCAGTTAATCTTTGATAAGTCAGATTCAGTTCGTTCAAGAACTGAAGAATGCAAGAATCACTCTCACATGTTAAAACTGAAAATTTCAGAAGTAATATTCATCAATGGCTGCCGAAATTTAAGTTACATTTGTTTAAATAGTTCTTAAAAATTAACCTTAATGGATCTACTCTTGTGGGTTGAACTGACCAACATTCAAAAACCCTAACTGAAAAGCTCATAACCTAATCCAAACACGCCTTGGATCCTAGCTCAAAACAAAGTTTAATTAAGCCCAAACATTAAAAAAAGAATAACTAATCTGTCATTAAATAGCACCAGCCCTTCTTTCATTGTATAGGTATGATGAATAAGGAATCCTTATAAGAAAAAGATTCTGGAACATTAATGAATCGTTGCCACTCTTGAAAATTATGTTTCAGCTCATTAAAGATTCTTGTGGAACTAAGAAATTCCCAAAACAAGCTGTCAGATCCTTTTAGAAAAAGGATCTTTGCCAAATAGGAAGTCTACAGATCAAAATGAAATATATAACAAAATTTATACAGCATGTTTTGACCTATATTACAAGTCCTTTCTGAAAATGTATCCCAACATAGATAAATACCTCTGGAATCTTCTGGTAAAGTGTCAGCTCAATCCAATGGTTGGATTTAAAGTTATGCTTAATAGCATAAAACTGGATGGTAGAAAATTTTACATCAAAATCCGAATTTGACCTTGCTTGGGTCGTATCACAAGGCTGAACCATATCAATATCATCAAAGTATACAACCACAAACTTATCGATAAATGGATGCAAAACTTGTTTCATTAATCTCATAAAAGTGTTAGGTGCATTAGTAAGTTCAAAAGGCATAACTAACCACTCCTACAAATCATATTTAGTTTTAAAAGTAGTTTTACATTCATCGCCTTCTTTCATCCTAATTTGATGATCACCACTTCTCAAATCAATTTTAGAAAACAAATTAGAATCATAAAATTCATCCAAAATATCATCTAATGTAGGGATATGATGTAAATACTTTACAGTGATATTATTGATGGATCTGCAATCAACACACATTCGCCAAGTATGGTCCTTCTTTGGCACTAG
>Ga0325414_1008962_pt1 | contig 10571 bp, 3 predicted proteins | sample PopdelMetagenome_8_FD_206183 | JGI IMG/M metagenome (GOLD analysis project Ga0325414, IMG submission 206183) | Populus deltoides microbial communities from Bellville, Georgia, United States - Leaf-PdKOR-R3 | ecosystem: Host-associated > Plants > Phyllosphere > Phylloplane/Leaf | place: USA...
AAACAAGCATGGGTACTAAAGCCATGGCTAAATCATTGGTTGTCTTTCCATCGCATATATGCTTGCATCTCCTTGATTATTCAAATTAATAAATCGTGAAACACGCCGTGGATATATGCTTGCATCTCCTTGATTATTCAAATTAATAAAATAAATCGTGAAACCCGCCGTGTATATATGCTTGCATCTCCTTGATTATTCAAATTAATAAATCGTGAAACACGCAGTGTTCTCAATTCCTGTGCACATGAGAGTTTGCATCATCAATCTCCTGGTTCATCATTCCAAGGCCCTAGCCCTTGAAGATGATGGGTTGGACGCAACTGAGACAGGCAACTGGACTCTTATGCCGATGGTCTTGACTTGAAATCATGGACCGATCCAAAGTGTTGTTGTTCGTGATAAACACGGGATGCAAGACCCTAGCTTGGAGCATACTTTTGTGCGCTTCAAACTGCATCATGGGCTTCGGCTACATAAGAAATTGAAGTGAAATTTAACTGAGAAATGGTGGGGATATCTTCCATGAAAGAAAATCTAATCACTGTTTTCCAATGGGACTGCATGATAGTTTTCTGTCCATATTGCTCTAAAACAAAGTAGTTCTGCATTATTGTGATGCTGACTGGGCTAGCAATGAGGGATTTGCACTTCCACATCCATCAGGAAAACGTTCGTTCATGTGTCCCAATCAATATTTATGGGGCTTTTGGAAAATAATATGTGCTCTTCAACATGATTGGAGTGCTTGCTGAAATACTGTCCCCTCATTTTGGCTTTCTTTCAATGGATACGCCTTTTCAGTTATCTTCATTTTTCTTGTCCGCTGTTCCATCAGCGTTAGGGTCTGAATCGCCAGAAAGCAGCATGCTATCATTAACGTTTCGAAAAAAATTCTTAAGAAATAAATTAGGGTATTGTATTATTTAGTCGACAGCTTAGGTAGGTTGTAAATTATTTTCTCCTCGTTATCATCTTAAGTTGGAATTTAAGGAATCATCTGAAGAATTTTTTTAATTTTTTTTTATGAATACACCGGTCTAGATATGAGTAGTTTGCAACTCCTTGGAATCTCTAGAATAAAAGAAAAACAATAAAGATTTTAAACAAATTAAATTTTTTTAAAAAAAATTATAGCAACAAACATCTTCTCTAATTTAAAAATCATCCATATTCACCAACTGCTAGTTGAATTATTATATAACTGGACCTGATAAAATTTAAATATGATCTAGTAATTATATAAAAATTACAAGTTATTTAATTAAATTAATCTATCATTCTGCAAAATCCAATCTCTTCTTAAACTTAATCATGCATTTATTTATAAATATTTTTATAAAATTATTTATATAACTAGCTGTATCAGATCCACGACTAAGAGCGTGTTTGGCAGTGTGGTTGCGGGTGCTTTTCAAATAACTTTTCGTGCCAAAATGCATGCCAATGATGTTTTTTCATTTTTTAAAAATTATTTTTGACATCAGCACATCAAAACAATCCAAAATATATAAATCATATTCAATTTTAATAAAAAAAAATTCAAAATTTTTGAGAACGCAGCCATAGCCGCAGCCGCGTTCCCAAACATAGTCTAAGTGATTAAGATCACCCGCATTCCTATCTAAAATCAAATTTAAAAGTATTTGCCCATGATTTGATGTGTGGAAACTTACTGATATCTAAAGAAAAAATAATTCAACTATTAAAAGTTTTTCATGGCCACTATAAATAAGTGCAATATGTTACATGCTTGACTATTGTCTTATTGGTCTATACTGACAACTTTTTGTTCAGTCATCATTAATCCTCCAACGTTTGCTTTCAATTAAATTCTTTTCATCAATTTAGCATAGAGAATGACATAATTTGGCAGAGATTTCCCTTACAAGAACTCAAAATACTGCCACATAACTTGAATCAGAATATTGTTTGCCATGATTGTTGATCAGCTAGCAAATGGGACCTTAGGAAACTTAATACACAGTTTAATCACTGTATCTTTTCTTCTTATTCTTGAACTTTTATGCATCATTATTGCTTTCTTTGAGTACATAAACCCGTACCCATAATTTCCTACCAACTTGCTTATGATCCTATTGTTTTCCCTTAATTAATGAACTCTAATTAAGATGCATGGTAGGCATAAGATGGTGCTTAAAATCAGTTGATATCAGATGTTTATGATCATGCATCTAATTAGATCATATTGTTTTCTTTGGATCCATCTACTTAAGCGCATAAAACAATCAATAAAGCTGGTTTTAATTAAAATCAGGTGGTTTGCTCACAGAGCTTCAGAGAGAGGAGTGGAAGAAGAAAGGAGAGGAGAATTTAGATGAATGGTAAGAGAAACAGAAAAGTCTCCATTTGCTTTTCAACAAAATGGAATTCTTTTCTTCTTCTTCTTCTTCTTTTGAAAAAAACCTTAAATAAATTCCTCTGCGTTTTATGCGAATTGTTTCCTTTCTAATCCTTGATATCCTGTATAGCATTATTTTTTGTTTTCTATCATTTCGAGAATAATTCAGGAGGATTATAGCTAGCTAGCTAGAAAGAATTGACATAAAGGAGAGGTGTTTTCATTGACAATGAGAGTAACCATGGCTTATGCCAAATCCATATACGATACTCAACATATAATGAGCAAACATTTGTCAGTTTTCAATTATTGCTTCATGTTAATGTCTACGTTGGAGGTGATCATGTTGAACCACAAAAACATATATACATGTTGAAATGGAGTGGTTTTGGGAACCTATTAAAAAAAAAATGGGGAGAGAAGATTAATAATTTCTATAAATTATTAAATTTAATTTATTCAATTATATGTAGAAGCAAATCTTAATTTTCACATTTAATGGCACAATGATATTGATAAAATAAAATAATTTTGTTGATTTGATCCATAAGCTTAGACAATGAATTAGGTTCATGTAATAATAATTTCTCGTCCAAATATTGCATTTTCTCAAGCTAAATATTCACTTTCAAAGTTAAATAAAGTGAAAACAGAGAATTCTACTTGAAAGAAACAAAAAAACTGTTTATATTATACAATAAATATTGCACACCCAATTAAATTAAAGTATCATGGAACATAATTTTATATTCAATGAGTGTAGTGGAGATTAACGTTCAAAATATTTTTTTATTTAAAAATACATCAAATAATATTTTTTAAAATTAAAAAAAAAAAACACGATGCAAACATAATTCCAAACACCCCGACGGTACAACTTGTAATTGAATTTTGGCTCATGATCTACCAACCGCAATTTAATAGCATTCTTATAGAAGTAGTGCCTATCCATCCACGATGGGTTCCTTACTTTAAGAAAATATAGTCAAAATTAATAGTATGTATTCTCGTGATGAAGAAAAAAAAATAGTGCGTATATTCACAAAGGAAGAAGTACAGACAGTACCTAAATTAAGAACACGTAATTTCACTAACCAAAGCCAGAAAATTCATTTCATTTTCAGTTGAAAAGGAAAGAGACCTGGTGAGCACTGATTCTCAAAATGAATTTCACTCGTACAAGTAAAGACTTCTATTAACATCAATCAATCAAATTAAACCAATATGAATTGAATTGTTTTACCCTCCATATCTCTCTATCTCCGAGCTTCGATTCCTACAATGACTTTAAACATACGAAAAATATTATTTGACATGCATATTCAAATTACCTAACCGGCTGCAAAGAGTTAATTAATAAGAAGTAATAGCCTATTAAAAATAAAATCAAGATTGGTCGAAAGAAATATGTGATTTGTGTTTATGAAAAAACGTTTTTAAAAAAATTTAAATTTTTTTTATTTTTTTATTTCAAATTAATATTTTTTTAGTGTTCTTAAATCATTTTGATGCACTGGTGTCAAAAATAAATTTTAAAAAATAAAAAAAATATTATTTTGATATATTTTTAAGTTAAAAACACTTTAAAAAACAACCACAACTACACTGTTAAACATGTTTTTAAAGCCGTGAATCACATCTGTGTTGAAAGTGGATAAATAGTAAATGGTACCTTTTTTTTTATTCTTATTTTATCTTCCACTGAGGGAATATTTAGATTAATTAACATGCCATCGCGCAGGGATTTTTGTTTCTTAAGAATAATCATGGTTGAAGATGTGGAATTAAAGATTAATTAACTTGAGATCGTGGTTTATAAATAGCATTTGCATAAAAAAAAAACAAAATAATGCTAAAAGTAAACTACTATCGATGAGTAGCATCGCAGTGCTACGACTGCCATAATCACTAGATGATTATAAACTCATCTCTCTAATATTCATGCTTTGGTTATGTAGCAATTAATCGGTCATTTACTCCCAATTTAATAAGACTTATGTTTTTTAACAAACAAATAGTTTTTTAGGGCCAACTTTTCTTGGTGAGGATCTCTTTAGTCCAATCAAAGCCAGACTTCTTACATCGATATATGAACCATTCATGAAAATTAACTCTGCCTTGAGTTCCCAGTAACCAAGGAGAGAGCACACCCTTACTGGCACTGCCATTCGTATGTTCATCAACATTTGAATATGAAAAACATCGATCCTCACTCCACTCCAGTGTTTCATATGACAATCCTTACAATCGGGTCCTGCTAAACCCGACAGAATATCAATAGTGTTTTGTGTGAGCCATCATCAATGCATTCAAACCTCATGAAGATTCTCTAAGACTATTTGGCATGATATTCTTCTTAATTGTTTTTCACATTAAGTAAATGAAACTAAAAAACAAGAAAGAATACAAGGGGAACCTGAAAAGAGAAAAAACAAAGCAATGAGGGATCTAATTAGTCAATCCAGTTCATTCAGAATTTCTATAAAGATTCGAGCTTCTCTAGCTAAAATTTCTAACTACAATTTCAATCAAAAGACCAAACATGATATTCTTCTTAATATTACATAAAATTAGACAAGAATTCAAGACAGGCTCGACCTAATAACAAATACAATGATGATTTTAATTAAATCCATGAAGATAATAAGTTGACATTTAAAGGTGAATCATTCCTTATTCCCATGAACATAGATGCAGTAACATATATTCAACACTTCAGGTCTGTAAAGATAAATATCTGAACAACAAGATTTTGATCTGCCATGTTGACTACGGGTCTTTCTTCTTCGTTTTTTTTTTATCAGAAAAAGGAAAACCTAATTTCATAAGCCTTGATAATCGGTATCATATGAATCCAAGTCCGAGCTAGAGCCAGCCTCATAAAAATAATGGGAAACTAGATTGAACTTGGAAGAGATGTATACGTTGTCTTTTTTTAAAAAAAAAGAAGATTATAAATCAATTAGAGTAAATTAACTATGATGGATTTCAAATGAAACAAGAAGCAACCAAGACACTGTAATTTTCGGCTAATAAGAAGAAAGATTCAATTGTCAACCCTTTGATGCTAATAGCAAAATGCTATGCTCAAAAAAATCATTCTAGAATTCTGTATAAACAAATGTGGGAATTGATAGTGTACTTGCGATAGAATGGCTAAAGGCTATACATTCGAATTTTCTGCTGTGAGAGTAAAAGGCAAGAAGGCGAAGATAATCTCTATTGCCCCAAGATGCCTTTTGTTGAGACTCAGATTTCAATAAAAATCTGACGACCCCTTCCATGCCAAACATAGGAATATTATATACCCTTGAAATCTCACATTTCTATCCATTTGAATCCAATTACACTTCTCTTGACAAATGCTAAAAAAAAAAAAAAAACTAGGGACTGGGAGTTGCATATGGTCAACAAATTGTTATGACACTTTCAGCAAACACGCAGAACAGAAGAACTTTGGCAGGAGATTGCTTAGCCTATTTTCCTGTTTGAATAAATTCACATTAAATGTTTCACCATGCATGCCCCATTCCTGATGCTCAAATATTTTCTTCATAATTCCACATAATTTCATTAGGGCTATCTATCTAAATATAAACGTCATTAAGGAGTATAGATATAGTGCTGAAATTAAATTATATTAAGTCACTCACGTAGTAGCTAGGTCATCTCCAATTAAACTAAGAAAATAATGTTATCAGGTCTTTTACAAATAAAAGGGGAGCCACTCAAAAACTTATCATCATGAGCAAGTTGAAAGCAGATAATGTTCATGACGTTGCCTCAGAATATCAATATCTACTAGCAAAATCAAGCTGACCTTTGAGACCACTGAGATGATAGAATATACCATGCACATGTTGCCACAACATTATGAAAGGCAAATTTAAAGTAGGTGAAAGAAGATTGCAGAAAACTCTCCTTTTCTACTATGTTCCATCACATGGTCGATTCATGTACGAAAATCCCTAATTGGGGGGTAAAACGCTTAAGTGCTAGAACAGGCATGAAGCTTCATTGGCTGGGAAACATGCATTTTGATTTTTGACTATTCTAACAAAGAATAATGAGTGGCTAACAAGTGCGGATTTAACTTTTATGACAAATTCCACATCAAAGATCACTTGAATATAAGAAATAACTTTGAAATAAGTAATGGACAGCATTCAAAAGAGGGAGGCCTGGCAATGAAGTAAGCACAAGGTTTATAGCATGCAACTGGCTTAAAAAAAGGAGGGGCTGAAGGAATCCCAAGACTGCAAGAAAATAGAGTAGACGTCAAGGATGATCAGCAAGGGAACGTCAACATACCCATTAGTTTAGAAACTAGTATATTAAAACCATCTAGGGTTTTAGCTGTAAGTCTCTAGGAGTTACTACACGAGACCAAATAAGGCAAGGGGGACAAAAAAGAGGATTACCTGAAGGGAATCCTCAATTAGATAATACGAATTTATTAAGCTGTCCTGTGTAGTCACACTCGATGCTGCATTCATGGAGGACAACCAATCAAATTGTACATGACCACATGATTTTCTTCTAAATATTAATTAAGACAAAACTGCATCCAATCAAGCTTTCTCAAAAGCCCATGAATGCTTAGAAAAGAAACGTGAAGGAGAAAAGAGACAGCTCATTTCCCCCATTATAATATATATCATCCAAGTCCAAACAAAGCCTATGATGAACTAAAGAAACCCCACCATCAATATTAGACACCAAAATCTCCCTTGTAATTTACGTTTCCTAGCTATATTTTAGATGACTCTTATTGTGTAATTAAATGTTAGCATGGGTCAGTTAATATTTTTTTTCTTAATTTACTATATATATAATGTTTAGGTGATGGGAAGGGGGGGTGGAGGAAACAAGAAAATAAAAGGGCACAATAAATAGGCCATGATATTAGATACTATCAATAAATACAAAGGAGTTGACAGGCCAGGTTTGAAAAGATTGACCTGCGTCTCTTTCTCCTCAAGAGAGCAAAAACTCAGATTCTCCTTGTCTCTCATCCCCATGAGAGATCAGAAAAGATGTATCCCATCTCCAATGAAACTGCACTTCTCATATGATGAATCATTGAAAGCCTACAAAAACCAAAAGAAACACCCCAAACAGAACAGAGAGAAAAAGAGAACAAAAAACAAAAGGCAACAAGTGAAAGAAGTGATTGAAGATTGATGACAGGGGGGGGGGGGGGTTATATAAAAATAATCCAATAATAATCTTCATGAACTTTCATGAAGCATTTTACTTGTCTAACTCTCCTGATCCTCCATCATTGCTATATAATTATAAAGAGAGAGCTTAGGTAGGCTTGAACTAGAAGTCATGAGAGTGATGGCGGTACATTGTTGGATCATGTCGACTCATTGCATGATGGTCTCTCTGGCTGCTATGGCTACTATTATGTTCATCACTCATTGGTGGATAAATAGGATTTGAAGTAGTTGCATTCACACTCCCTTCTTCACGTGAAAGAACCGAAGCTGCGGATTGGACAAGCTCAAGACACAGCCTAAGCTTGTTGGGCTCAATGTGAACTAGACCCGGGACTGCCCCCTTGAACAAGAAATCTGAGGTTAGCGTTCTAAGAATGTCAAGAGGGGTGATTCCATCGACGGTTCTAACATTAGGGTCAGCATGGTGATCAAGAAGTACTGAGACCATATCCGGTGACACCATTTCTGCTGCAATGTGAAGTGGGGTTTTCCCTGCGGGCCCTGCCGGATAGTTAACATCAGCTGCACCAAGTTCAAGCAAGGCTTTGACCACTTCTCGGCTACAGTTCTCAACAGCATAATGCAAAGCCAATGCTTCATTGAGATTGAGGCCTTCTCCCATTACCATAAGCTTAACTAGTTCAACATCAGATGAGTCTAATGCCCTTTTCATTCTTCGAATTTTTTGGTCCTCAAGATCAGCAGCTGCAGTAAGATCGTGGAGATGGTGGTGATGGTGAGGCATTAATGATCTACGAGCAATGGATGATTTGAGTCGTAGTTCTTCAATTTTGGCCACAACATCAATTGGAAGGTGTTTAGCTAGGACTTCTGGTGGAAGGCCTGATTTGGCCACAAGATGGGAGCAAGTAGTCCAAAGTTGGTGCATATCTTGCTTTCTTGAAGCTATAAGAACCTTCATCACATCGTCAATTGAGGCGTTGTCTACCATGCTAGCCAATTGCTTCTGAGGAACAGAAAACAAGGGAATAATAATTAGAGCATTGGTAAATGGATTTAGCTGCAAATGGAAAATTTTTCTTTACGATCAATTGCATTTAGTCCATCCTGTTTTGGTGTATGATGGGATGTTTCATGTAAAAATTTTGTTTATCCTGTCCATCTCTTTTTCACAATCTTATACCCAAATGGGGAAAGTGCTTGTTTGGCATAGATTTGGTGAGCATACTGTGGAAGACAAGACTGGAGATGAAGAACTAAATTTAGAAAGTCTAGGCTATATGTACAGCACGAAGATTGAAAATCTCAACTCCAGCAACCAAAAATGATACATGAAATCAAGGAAAAACACTTATCTAACATGGACAAAATGAACATTTGACTTAAATGAAAATAGTGCTATAGTGTTTGATAACTATATATCAACAGCAGAAAGAACAGAAGTTAATGAGAAGAAAAGTAGAAGAAAAGCCCACAAAAACTGTTAAGAGAAAATTGAAACAATAATTGAATTACCATCTCCAACTACAAAAGAAAATGCCAAGCGACTTAGTGCTTGAATATAAAGCACTATAAATGAGTGTGGGATCAAACTCAACTGCATCTGCTTGAGATGAACATGAAAGCTAGGTAGAAACCAATTGAAATATCACACAAGACACAACCCCTCAGCCACTTGATCATGGGATAGTAAAATTTCCCTCACAACAAAAAGAAAAGAGAAAATAAAAAACCCAACACAAAAACGCCTTCCCACTTCCCAAAAACCAAAACAAAAAAAAAAAAAAACATAAGAGTACTACTCTACACACTCATCAAGATTTTGAGAGAAAAGAGAGGAGACAAAGGGAGAAGAAGTGAAGAGAGAAAGAAAATCTTGAAATGATCATAACGAGCTGCTATATATGACTGACTACAAGGAAGAAAGACCTGAGTGAGCATTGCAAGTTGTTCAACACCAAAGTATCTAGCGGCAGCAAGAGTGTCAAGAGCAAGATCAACGGCTGAGGTGCAATGTGTATGCCAACACCCTCTCACGCCACAATTAGGCCTTGGCTCATGTTTTTGTGGCACAATAGAGACTTGTCCACTATACAAGAACTGTAACAGCAACAAGAACACTTCATACCCCACAGAGTTAACTGGTATCACATTAGACCTTGAACCTGGTGATCCAACCAGGTTTATCCTTGATCCAGATGGGTCTAACCCAGATGGTGGGTCAGGTCCACAAAAATACTTCCTGAAAAACAAACTTCTTGCTGCTAAAATACACCTGTGAGCATGAACTAACCGACCCTCTACGCTGAAAGTTACATCAGAGAAAGCTTGGCCATTGATTAGAAGATTAAGGTAGTCTAAAGACAGAGTTCTTAGAGAGTCTTCAAGAGTCATGTCTTCAAAATGAACAAATATATGGTTTTGTTTACCAGCTAGGGTTGCCTCGTCCTATCTATATATATATATATATATAATTATATAATAAAGAGCAGGAAGGAAAGAAAAGAGAGTGAAGGCTGAAGGACAGTTAACAAGAGGAAGAGAAGATAAGAAGACTTCATTTTTTTTCCTGTGTTCTTGCTAAGGATGATGATGGGGTTAGTGTGTTACTGTATATTTGTGAAAGAGAAAGAAAGAGATTCTTTTCTCTCTCTGAGAGAGAGGAGGGGGGGGGGGCAATATGAATGGCTATTCTGGGCGGCCGAGGTTTTAAAAAAAAGGGGTGAAAAATAAATAATAATGATGGGATTTATTAGAATTATTAATATTTAATTATCGAGAGAGATTTACTGCTTATGATATATACTTAAAATAATTATATGGACGTACGAGTACATGTAGTTTTCTGAGCAAAAACTACACGCAAATGCAAAATGATATATATATTTATTCTTACGACTTAAATAAGGGTGTTGACTATTGTAGTGATGGGACCATGTTCATTCATCTATTTTTAACATACCACTTTGTTTGTATCTGGTTGATCAGGAAGGAGCAGCAATTAGTTTAATTGTAATTAGAGA
>Ga0325414_1008964_pt1 | contig 10571 bp, 3 predicted proteins | sample PopdelMetagenome_8_FD_206183 | JGI IMG/M metagenome (GOLD analysis project Ga0325414, IMG submission 206183) | Populus deltoides microbial communities from Bellville, Georgia, United States - Leaf-PdKOR-R3 | ecosystem: Host-associated > Plants > Phyllosphere > Phylloplane/Leaf | place: USA...
ATATTGAACAGAAGTAGAAAATAATTAAAATAAATTAGTATAAAAGTCAAATATTTATTATAAATTTAAACATCTATACATTCAACTACAATAAATCTAAAATAAAGGTGGCGGTGGAGGAGGAGGAATCTAGTTGTCGCCGAAATCGTAGGGCCAATTATAGGGTGCACGTGCACCACTCATATATGATCCTATTTTCATTACTAATCGGCAGAGTTCTTCATAATTAGTATTGAGTCATTTATATATTTTTTTAAGATCATCCTTATATCTTTCCTTCAATCGGCTATTATATGTATCCTGAAAAGAAAAAATAAATTCATCAAATTCAAGAAAATAATAACTTAAGAAGGAAAAATGATTGAAAACCAACATAACACAAAGTGTTGAATTCAGCTATTAATGAACTGTTGCACTCTTTTTTGGTAGTCATCACTCCATATATAAGTTTCAACAGAAAGCTCAATTGGGCTTGACTCATGTTCAAGAATCGTAACTTGTAATAAAAAAAATTATTGTCAGTTAAATATATTTATAAAAAAAACAACAAAAAAAGTGGATGTAATAAAAAACCCTATCATCCACTTCGGATACGAAACGAGCAGAACGGAGCCACCAGCGTGTGTGGTAACAAAACCATGAACATGCTGATTCTGGTTATCTGTACCGGACTATGACCATTGAATGAAATGCACGGATCTCATGTGTTGAATGTATTTCGATCATACAGCCTCTAAGATGTACATCGGTCTAAAATCCTTTCAAAATGCCATGTCATTCTAGCTTAAAAACTCTCTTTCTTTCGCATACGTTTTGGTTTTTTTATGCCTCGTACCAAAAATCACGCAACCTATATGGTACAAATTAATTATCTATTAGTAAATAAAAAACTCATCCTGAATTCGATCTTATCTTATTGCAATGTGATTCTCCCAAACCCTCATTGCAACATTATTATTAGCTCTCTCCCATTCGAATAATTTCAATAAACAATCCAAATTAACATAAGAAATATTTAAATTAATACTAATCTTGAACCTTGAAAACCATACATCGACTTCCTGTTTCCATTCAAGTTATTTTTGTTTGTCAGAAAATTATGTCGGTAAAGGTCATTGCAATATAGCAATAAAATTTTTTCGTTAGTATTTCCATTTATATTTATTAATTTTCTGTAATGATTTTTAAAGAAACAAAACATATAATATTTGAAAATATAAACAATAGAGTAGTTGATCTAATAACTATGATTTTTTTTATTCATAGGATGAGAATAACATATATCTTGTTCCTGGACAAGAGAAAATCTTCATTAACTCAATTTATAGCTTGATGTAAGAGAAGAATCACAACTAAAATAATACTATTCATTTTTAGAAAAAGTAACTTGGAGGAATATGTGTTTTGTTAGAATAACTTGGAGGGAAATATTAATAATAATGAAAAGAGTTGAAAAAAACGAACAATTTGGGTTGGTTATCATACATTAGTATGATTTTTCATTTTTTTTTTCATAATTTCACCTCGCCGATTAATTCGTGAGTTATATATATATATAATCGGCAGGCAGTAGCCTGTTTTATTTCAGTGAACGTTCTTTACATTTCATGGTAGAAACCAATTTAGATTTTTTTTTATGTTAAGAGGTAGGATTCATGGTTAAAATTTTTTTTTCTTATTTTTTATATTCAAATATTAGTTTCAGTATTTAGAAAAATTTATTAAATTTCTTTGAATTTACCAAGTTAGTGCGAGAGACTTGTCTTTAAAATTGAATATGGAAAGAAATTCAATGATTGGTTGTATTTATTTTTTAAAATATTTTTATTTAAAAATATATCAAAATAATAATTAAAATTTATTTTTTATATCAGCATATTAAAATGATTGAAAATAAAAAAAATAAAATAAAAAAACAAAAAAAATTAAAATGCACTAATGATTGTTCATACAGGAAATAAGATTTTATATTAGCTAGGGTGGAGGCATCTAATCGGTTACTGAATTAGTTTAATTAATATTGTACTTAATTCGTTATTGTGCAATTCATTTCAAAGGATAAATTAATTAGTTAAATGTGGAATTCACATGAATCTCTCTAATTAGTTAGTGAATTAGGCTGAATTAATTTAATATTTGTCTTAAATGATTATTGTTAAAGTCATTTTAAGGATTAAATTAACTAATGTGGAACTCACCTGATTTTTTCTCGTTATTTAACCAGCATGCAATCATAAGTCATCAGATCATGTTTGATTTTCGTATCTGCAAATCTCCTTTCTCCCCTTAATATGGGTTATTGGTGTGCTTAAAGAGTTGTTATCCATTAAAAAAATAAAATTAGGTGTTGTTAAAAAATCAATATAAAAAAAATTAAATTTTTTAAAATATTATTGGATTGAAAAACAAACACGGCTTTACATGGGCGGAAAAACCAATAAAAAATATACTATATTATAAATAAAATAAAACAAATCATGCTAATTATATATAATTTGTTTATTTTAATAATATAATTTGTTTGTATTTCCGTTTCAATATTTTCTTATTAGAAGCGCTTCTAGACAGCCTGCCAATATCTGCTAGCCATATCTCCTCACCATACGCCTATTGTTTTTGGTCAACTGGTAGGCTACCGCGAATGTGTTGAGGCCTCAGAAATTTTGTGGCTGCCTGGTTTTGGCTTAGCGGGTCAAAACGACACAGCTGTTATTATAACATAAAACCATTAAATAGTACTAATATTAATTTTAGTTGGTATTAAAAAAATGTGTACATGTCCTCCACTCCGTTCCTTCCAAACTATATATTAAAAATATTTGAACAAGCAATGGGTTATTAATTTGAGGTTCCATCGGGACCATTACTATTTGTAATTTTATAACAGAAACCATAGCAACATTAGGTCATGTAAGTTCTTGGGTCCATTTCAAAATTTTTACCTATTTGTTTTTTCATTTTCTCATTTTCTATATATTTTTCATGTTTTATTATTTTTTTTTTAATAATTTATCACTTCTTGTGTTTGAAAATTAAATTTCTTGATGGTCCAAGGGACTTTTTTTTTAATCCAAAGAGTGGCAAAATAGCATAAATAAGAAAACTAATTATATAAAAATATGTGAGAGTGAAGATTTATTTGATAGAATACTTAAAAGATAAATAGACACAATACTCCAAATTAAAATCACAAACTATCAAGATAGTATTAAAGATCGAGGTCTCTTTTATTGATCCAATTTTCCAGACAATTTGAAAGATTATATCGTTCAAGTCTTAAATATTTTTCAACAAGACAATCACTTTGCTTATTAGTCGCCCAACTTTGGACATTATATGCTTTTGACCATCTACTTTTGTAGTAAACTCAAGGGTGTAGCTGCTCTTATATTATTTATATTGCTCGTTAGACATTAACATAAAAATATTTTTGAAGTTTTATTTAATATTTTAAATTTTTATATTGAGATGATTTTTTGACATTATATGTATGTGAATCTCTTTGACCAAGAAGTAAGAAATTCAAATTTCATTAACTTTGTCGCTACCCAACATGAAATGTAGGAACTAAGACTACTAAAATATACATTGGTTTCAAATATTCGAGTAACGGATTGTTTATACTTAAAAAAAAATATCATCCTTACCATATTTTTTTTTAAGAAAAGTTACCTTATCTACATGCTTTATACTAAATTTATTTTATGCAAACCACTAATTGTCTAAATAATTTTTGAGCTTGTTCGCAAATTACTTATTATTGATTGATGTTCGTTGGAGTTAATTTCGGACCCTCAATCAAGAACTTGCAACTCGATGATTTTTTTTGCTTACTTATTATTATTGTTTTTTAATTTTTTATTAAAAACATATTTCTAGACCTTCGCCTGTCCTTAAAAAAAATAGAAAACTTGTTGACTTAATTGTTAAAATTCAGGTTTAAACAAAGCAGGTTGTTAACTTGATGAAAACTCGTCAATACATTTTCGAACACGTTTTAAAGTTAAAAACATCATGTTAGACCTGCAATGGTCCCTGAAAATAAGGATACATGTTGGTCTAACTATTAAAAATCAAGTTTTGATCAAAACATAATGCAAAGTTGATGAAAGCTTATTGATGCAATTTTTATTTTTGTTTGGAAAATAAATATTTACACACACATAGATATGTAAAAAGGTGACATCAATTTTTCTACATGATAATGATGTTATTATGAAGTCAATAATAAAATAAAATAAAATAAAAAAAGCATGAGGTGAAAAGTTTGTTTTTTTTTCAAAAATGAATTTTTTTCACACACATGCATACCTAAAAATGTGATAGAATAATTTTACAAAATGAATATAAAGCTATTGAGAAGACATTAAAAATAAAATAATAAAATGCATGGGTAAAAAGTTGTTAATTTTAAAAAATAATTTTTTTTCACACATATACATACATAAAATGGTGACAACATAATTTATGTATCCATGCATGAATAATATCATGTTCACTATTTTTTACCGGCTATGTAATACAAATAAAATAAAATAAAATAAAAATACATGAATAAGTAGTATTCATGGATGAATAATATCATGTTCATTATTTTTTAACATGAATAGTAAACTTGCATGCAAAAAGAAAGGATAAGAGGCATAACTTATGTGGTTCAAGACGAGAAGAGGAATGTTGTTGTTTCTATTGATGGTAGAGATGATGGTGGTGCTGGCAATAAATGTTTTTTCTCCCTCTCGACCATTTTTTCTCTTCAAGTTTTCCTTCTTTTCTATTTCTTTTTACTTTCTTTTTCTTTCTTTTTTTTCTTTCCTTCCTCTTCTTTTTCTTCTTCTTTCCCATATGCTATTTAACCCTTTTCTTCTTACGTCAACTGGTTATAGGCAAAAAAGGGTTGTTATGGTTGCTTCTGGTATTGAAGATGATAGTGAAGCTAGCGATAGATGTTTTTTTCCTTCTTTTTTTTTGCTTTCCTCTCCTTTGTTTTTTCTTTCTACTACTTTCTAACTAAAAAATACTCTCCATTTTAGCCTAAAAATTTATTATTTCTTCTCTCTCTCTAACTCGATTCCCTTTGTTTCTTGCTTTGCCCCTCTATTTACAGGCAAAGATAAAGCTTTTGGAAACTTTTTTGGTGTAATAATAATGGTCATTAGTTCTCTTGGGTCAATCTCAACCATCCACCATGGTTGTATACTTTGGTAAAGCATGCACAAGTTGTTCTCTTTGCACCAGTTTTACAGTTGTTTTAGAGGGTTATAACACATATTCGTTTGGTTGAATATAAAGTACATATGCAGGGGAGGATAATGGTGTGCTGTTTGGTATTTTTTGTTGGTGTCAGAGAGAGAAAATAGTGGCCAAAGTCAGGCCAAAACCATGAAAGAAACCAAGAAAGAAATGCTTTTGCAAAAAAAATAAAAATGATTTGATTTAACAAGGGTTAAAATATCAAAACTCATGACTTTGATCGTGAGACCAAGATATTCTTACAAAAGCAAATCAAAATAGATTATGAAGTTCAATTTTCAACCAACACAATGTTGAATGATAAAATTAAAAAAAATCAATTAAATAAAAAACACAAAAATACAACCCGAGTCAACTACGATTAACCCGTTAAGCACTTTTCTCAGGTCATTAGACCAGGATAATCTAATGAAAAGTAAACAAAATAAATTATGAAGTTTAATTCTCAATCAAATAAATATTAAAGGATGAAGTTGGAAAAAAATAATTAAGAAAAAGAAAAAAATCTGAGTCAACTGGGTTAACACGTCAAACCTGGGAATTCGTGTCATGAGAGTGTGATAACTAAATAAAAAAATATAATATTAAAAGATAAAATTAAACAAAAAATAAAACATTGATTGAAAAAAATCAAATAAGAAAAAAAACCTAATGGAAAAAAAACCGAAACAAATCACAAAACCTAATTCTTAATCAAACACAATATTAATAGATGAAATTGGGAAAAACAAGTCAATTAAAAAAGAGAGAGAGAGAGAGAGAAATGAGTTATTTGGGTTAATTCGCCAAACTCGTGATCCAGATCATGAGATAGGAACAACCCAATAAAAAACAAGTCCATTTGTTGAAAGACCTGTGACCCGGGTAATGAAACCAATTTAACCTCTTAAAAATAAAACTAAAAATAAATGACATAATTTAACCATGGTTAAAATGCCAAAACTTGTGACCTTGATTGTGAGACCAAGATATACTCATAAAAAGCAAATCAAAACAAATTATGAAACTCAATTCTCAACCGACCCAATGTTGAATAATAAAATTAAAAAAAAGCAATTAAATAAAAGACACAAAAAACAACCTGAGTCAACTCAGGTTACCTCGTTAAGCACTATTCTCGAGTAATGAGACCATGATAACTTAATTAAAAATAAATAAAATAAATCATTAAATTTAATTCTCAATCAAATCAATATTAAAGGTTGAAATTGAAAAAAATAAATTAAGAAAAAGAAAAAAATCTGAGTCAACCGAGTTAACCCGTCAAACCTGGATCCGTGTCATAAGAGGGTAATAACTAAATAAAAAAATCTAATATTAAAGGATGAAATTAAAATATATATATATTAATTTAAAAAAAAACAAAGCAATATTCCAATGAATAGCACTTTGTGAGAAGAGATACAATAAAACCCCCTCCTATTTTTAGTTTATAATTAATGAGTTTATTTTAGTTAAAGTCATTTATTTCGAACATTTAGCCATGTATTACACACACACACACACACACTTTGAGTTATTAAATTTTTTTTAGTTTTTTATTTTTATTGTGATTGGTGAAACCAAGGTTGTCAATTCCGTTCCGTTTCGCCCGGACTGGCCGAAACATTCCATATCAATTCAAAAAACGGAACAAAACGAAACAAATTTCATCTCATTTTAAATCTCGGTCCATTCCGGATTTTTCGGCTAAATTCCGCCTGGAATGTTCCGGTTTTACTCCACATGTTCCGTTTCGCTCTTGAAAAGTCATTGAATCAAATTGAGCCTTGTTCAATTTAATTAATTAAATCACCCAATTATAAAAGACACTTTTTCATTACTATTTTCAATAACAATGATATTAATAATAATATTGAAAATTATTATTATTATTATTTTCATTAACAATTTTAACCAGCTTATTATGATGTCCTTTACGATAGAATGATGACTTCACTATGACCCTTTTAGGGTTAAGCTTTGTTTGCTTGATTTTTATGATAATATGTATTTTTATGTGTGGATGCATGCTTTAAATGTCTTATCCTACTTAAATGCCTAAATTGATCAATATGTGCTATTTTTTTACATTATTTTTACAATTATTTTAGTGTGCTTGTATTTTATGCATCGTCTTTTCTTTTATTACTTTTTATATTTTATGTATTTGGATTTGATATGATTATGCCTATGCACCCATTACACAACACCTTATTTTGCATGCACTTTTCTTTAGTTTAACATTATGAATTAGTGGTGCTCTAAAAGGCTTCACGCTTGAGCATGAAACCTTAAACTCTTGATGAAAGTCTACAAGGTCATGATTAGTAGTCAATGAGACTTTTCAAGTCTATACTCTTTGTGCCTTGCAGGATTTGGGTTGACCTTTTAATGTTAGTTCACTCGAGCGATAAAAAGCCATTGGAGACTAATAGGTTAGCCAACCTACCCACATGTAATGACTAAAACCTTCATTTGAGTATTTCCATGTATTATCACAAATAAACACTCCATGTTTAATTGGTCATTTTTGTATTATTTCCTTGAATATTCATGTTTATGCAAATTATTTTTTGAGTTTTTATAGGGACAAGAAAGGAGAATAAACATAAATAACATTTTGAAAGCTCAATCTTTTTAAAGTCTTGAAAGATGAAGAAAAGGCCTTTTGATCAAAATTGCTAGAAGAAGATGGAATTGATGAGAAAGGACATACCTAGACTTACTAGTTTTCTTGAATAGCCTTATCAAATAGGTTGTCTAGTGAAGGGCTTAATAATAGAGAGAGTAATTTAGAAGTTTGCTCCCCACAACATTTCCTTATAATTTTCGAAACCCCAGATGCACCACCTGATTTTTATCCATATTTGATAGAGGTTTACTTAACAAGAAGAAGCAATTCATACTAGACAACTTAAACAAAGATTCCTAAGGGTGAAACGTAATATTTAGTTCTCAAAAGTTCCCTTTCCCTTTTTAGTATTATTGTTTAATCAACAAGCGAGGCTCACTCCCACCCTTGATGCTACTATAGAAAAATTATTGAAAAAATATATAATAGTATGATTTAAAGGCAATTGAGGGCATGGATTTGTATGATTCTATGAAAGTTTCTAAAATATACCTAGTACTAAAGGTAGTCATACCATGAAAATTCAAGATGCTTGAGTTTGTTAAGTTTACATGAGTTGAATGATCTAAGTCCTATTTGAGAATTTACTATAGTAAAATGGTGAAAGTGATCAAGAATGACAATTTTCTCATTCATTTTTTCCATGAAAGCTTGAGTGATGTTGTCTTGGCCTAGTATATAAGCCTTAATGGAAAAAAAATTAAGAAGTTGAGAGATCTGTTTGAAGCATTAATACGCCAATATAAGTTTAATATGAAAATGACTCCAAATAGATTTGACCTTCAAAGTATAGAGAAAATACACAATGAGTCAATTAAAGAACACGTTTTAAAATGGCATGGAATGACAATATGAATTAATCCTTTCCTATTAGAGAAGGACATTATCTCTATTTTCATTAACACCTTCAAATATCCATATTTTTAATACCTGATTTGTAATTTCTCAGTATATTTTATAGATGTGGTGACAGTAGCAAAAATGATTGAGCGAAACTTAAAATTAGAAAGGATCAAAAGTTCATTGGTAAAGATGAGCATCATGCCAGATAACATATTAAAATTGGCTCTTAAATTGGGAATCTTGACCATAAACACTTTGATTTATCCCCTCAACATCTTGTCTTGTCATCTCAGATATTATTGGGTTTCATAGCATTGCTAACATCTTAAGGATCATTATCATTTTTCACTCAACATTATTTACCAACATCTTTTGAGCCCATGATACATTACCCTAGTCTTAATGAGTTGTAGTCTTGATGAACCCTATATAACCACCGTTCCTAAGATGGTATGATCCAAGTTCTAAATATAAATATCATAACAAGTTTTTGGACCATTCAATTAAAAACTATAAGAATTTCAAAAATCAAGTTCAAAAGTTAGGAAGCATGGGTCATGTTGAATTTATGAAGAATAATGACAAATATTATATCATCACCAATCCATCATCAACATAGCAAGTGATTGACAAAGATGATGAAAGAGGCACTTGATAGGTGTTATTAAGCCACACATGTTTGTTACGGGAAGTTGAAGTGAAAATAGAATGAATGTTATTTTGTCATTTTATTTTTGGTTTTGAACTTTGTGGATAAGGTCATTGAAACCTTGCTTTTCTTGGATTTAGTTTTCATATATTTTGGGATTATGTGTCTTTGTTTACTTGGTCTCATTATTGATTTGAAATCAATATATTTTTTTATAAAAATAATTTTTAGTATTTTTATTGACATTCATGATTAGAAATACGATAGAAAATTCTCTCAAAATTAGTCAAATTCCAAGATATGTCATACATGTGCTAGGCAACAATACCTCTTCTCGAATGCCAAAATCTCATTTTTCATTCTCAATAAATAATAAAGATAAAATTCTTGCCAATAATCAATTTTAAACCCTAAAATATACTTTTTCTTCCCAATAAGCCTAAAAGTTCAATAAGCTAGCCAGTATACAAATTAACAGAAGATGCACTCTTATATCGAATAAGAAATTTCAATGATTAAAGTGCAAAATAAATACGCCTGAAAATATCTAAAAACTTAAAATGAATTTATTTATATAATATTGTAAAAGAGAGATATTTTACAACGTAAATCCAGGCACGAAATAGGCTGTCTTGGCGGTTAAATAACGAACATGATGTTTGCAATACACAAGGCATGCATCTCGTGTATAACTTGTGGAAGACACATCTCGCATGTAGTATATACTAGAATGGTGGCATGTGCTAAGCTGTGAATCGAGTTAATTTTTTATGTGGATGACATGGAAGGAGGTCGTATGCACCGCTTGAACGCAACAAGCCTCCGCCACATGCTAGCAAGTGTGGTCTGCGTGGCTACATATTTTACTTGCATTTCCACTCTAGTCTACTATAGTTTTTTTTAATTTCATTTTTCATCTTCTAAAACTTTTTTTTTCATCAATGTAATTTTATTTTATTTTGTCAAATCAAGTATCAACTAAGTGTTAAAATTTTCCTTAGACTTCGCTATAACACAATATCTAGTCAAGAAAAAACAAGCTACGAAGTTAAATAACAAATAAAGTTAATATGAATGTGTCCAACAAAAAAAAAGTTTAATGACCGAAAAGAAACTTAAACTTTTCTCTTTATTATACAAATTAGTCCATGGTATTTTTTTAAACTCATATTATTAACCATCATAGACATATAAATTTTAAATTAATATTTT
>Ga0325414_1008966_pt1 | contig 10570 bp, 6 predicted proteins | sample PopdelMetagenome_8_FD_206183 | JGI IMG/M metagenome (GOLD analysis project Ga0325414, IMG submission 206183) | Populus deltoides microbial communities from Bellville, Georgia, United States - Leaf-PdKOR-R3 | ecosystem: Host-associated > Plants > Phyllosphere > Phylloplane/Leaf | place: USA...
TGGCGGTTGCGCGTGAAAAACAGAGGTGAAGCAACTCAGGAGCTACTGGTAGGAAAAGGCGGTGGGAAGAGAGAACGAAGAAAACTGATTTCAAAGGCTTTATTAGGGTTTAAGAGAGTGAAGGGTTAAAAAAATACTTTTGCATCGGTTTGTTTGTGAATTTTTTTTAAAAAAATAAATTTTTAAAAAATAAATTATTTTTTTAATATTTGATAGTGTAGAAAAAATAAGTTAATTTTTTTTATAGTATTTAGCTATGTCATGAAAAATAAGTTGAAATATATTTTTCAGTATTTAGTTATGTCATAAAAAAAATTAAAATAAATTTTTTCTTCAGTATTTAGATATGTCATGAAAAATGAATTGAAATACATTTTCTACTATTTAGTTATGTCATGAAAAAAATTAAAAAAAATAATTTATTAATATTTTATTATTTTTTAAATTTATTAAAATAATGAGGAAACAAATCTTATATATTAAAAAATTAAATGAGAATGAAATTGAAAAAAAATATCTAATTTTATAAATTATCTTAAATAAAATAAATAGCAATAAAAATTATAGAAATCAAATCTGATAGATATAAAGTTGAAAGATGATGAAATTAAAAAAAATAATTATAATTTTATAAATTATTTCAAATAAAATAAATAATAATTAAAAGAATAAGGACCAAATTTGATAGATAAAAAATTTTAATTAAAAAAATAATAAAAGAAAAGCAAATAACAATCAGAAAAATAAAAATCAAAGTTGATACAAAAATCAAATTAAATCAAATTCTAAAAGATGAAATTGAAAAAAAAAATCAAAACAAAATATATAGCAATCAAAAGTTTGAGGATCAAATTTGATATAGTCAGCAAATAACATTACATTTCTAAATTTTTTACAACTTTTGAAAAGTGATTTCTGTCCAAAATAAATATAAAAATCAAATTCTAAGAAATAAAATTCAAAAAAAATTCAAAACAAAATATATAGCAATAAAAAATTTGAAGATCAAATTTGAAATAATCAGCAAATAACATAACATTTCTAGGAGTAGGGTATGGATACTACCCTGCTCGACCCAAAACTTTACCTAAACTCGACCTGAACCACATTAATATATAATATCTTGAGAGTTTGAAAAAATTACATTTTTACCGAGCATATACAAATTAAAAATTTAGGGTTTGTTTCACATTTAACTATCTTTCCTCTCTAGTTGCTTCTTCTATCTTCAATATTCTTCTTTCTTTTCCACTTTATTTCTTTACTTCATCTCTTCAACTTATCCTCTAATGACCCTGTTGAAGCTAAAAGGTTGGAATCTTGCTTAGAGATCATGGATCCTTTCATTATTTTTTTTTTTTGTGTTATTTGGGGATTGTTTGGGTTGTTAGTTATAAAAATGATGTTGAATGCCATTTAAAGAAGTTATTAGAGAGTGAGAAGGAAGATGGTTAGTTGTTGGCTAAATGTGTTGAGGAGTTGATGAAAAAAAAAGGGTGGGGGTTGATCTTTTCAAAGAAGTTGATGCATTTAGAAGAGTTATGAGTTTGAGAGTTGAAACAATGTTGTAAGGAAATGGTCTGCCAGAGATGTTGTTACTTGGTTTTTTTTTTTTTTAGTGTGTCTTATCTTGTTCTAGGGTTAAGATGAATTATTTTGTATAATTTTACTTTTTTTTCTTTAGCATCCCTTGTCTATGTTTCAAGGTTGAGATGAGTTATTTTGTAATTCATTGGACTAGATTTAAAATGTGGTTTTGGATTTTGTTGGATGTAATTTGGCTTTTCATGGTAAAAGATTCTTTATTTCTGTTTGTCATTGAATTGACAAAAGAAAATTTTGGTTTGGGATGCCCGATGGATACCCAAAATCTGATTAGGTCAGGTTTCATTTATACCCAATCATGTTCAAGTAAAAAAATTAATTTCATGTATAGATATTGCAAAACCCGATCCATGAGTACCTCTTGCTATCCCTAATTTCACATATTCTTTAGTACCATTTTACATCTAACATGTATCTCTCATTTTTCATATCATCAACTTGTTAACCCGCAACCCAATATAGATAACCATTTAATTACACTTCCCAAATAATTCTAAGCATATCTCATCATTAGAACACTAATAATACATAATTTCATCATTTCTTTTTATACTTTTCTTTTTACCCTTTACAAAAATAACAAAAATAACTCAATGTTTAAACGTTTTTATCTCACATGAATCTCAATTAAGCTCAAACACAATTCCATTATTATTCCAAACACAATATCCATAATATCATAAGAACATTAATTTCAATATAATTTGTCTAATCTTTCACATTTCTATCATTATATCAAGCACATATGATAACATTACCTAAACTTGTAGTAATCTACCTTACAACACTCACAATCAATCATAATCATTTTCAACATCATTAGAATGCCAAAAACAACACAATTTACTCGCATTTCAATTTCCCTAAATTTTTAATTCATGGTCGGTTACTAATGCCCTCCTTAATTTCCCCATAAATGGTTTTTAATTCCTCCTATATAGTCCTTAATCATGTAATAAACATTAGCATTACTCAAGAAGTAACACAAATTTACATTTCTCTTTAATTTTTGCATAAGCCTTAAAACTTAAAAACTTGGAATTTTCAATCCCCTAACTAAAATCAAGTAAACAGTTGAAATTAATTGGATAGAAACCTCTTACCATAACTAATTTATCCAATTTTATAAGTCTTTACAACAATTTCCAAAGATTCCTCACTTTCTCCTCAATTGCTCAATTCTCTCTCGAAGACAAACTCTCTCTCTCTCTCTCCCCCTCCCTCCTCTCTCTATGGTTCATTAGTTTAATTTGGTTTATCGGTATAACACCTTTAATATACTTCCAAACTATAAGATCTTGAGGATTTAGAGAAGAAAGGAAGAGAGAAAACAAAATTCCCAAGCTTTCCTCTTCATCAATTGTCGACAGGTTTTTAAGGAGAGGGAGAAGGATTTTTCTCCATAATTATGACAATTCCACTCATTTTATAGCCTATATGATATTTTCATTAAAACTCCAATCATCAATATATTTTTTGTATAGATTTATATTTATTTTCTTACCCAAGATTTTAACTAATTTACTAGAGATTTTTCTCTTTAGTCATAAAATTTTTTCCTTTATTCATTGTTTTTCAACTAAAATCTTTGCTATTCAACACAAGATTTATATACTCTTCCATATATTATTTCACCCTTCTTTTCATCATAGGCCAATAAAATACAACTTTAAGCCTCCTATATGAATTTTGAACATTAACATGACATCCAATACAAGAATCATGAGCAATTTTGATCACCTTATCTCTCATATTCGTATTCTCTTTAATAACAATCCTTCCTTTATATCTCAATATTCCATCTATTTAGACTGTATTCAGGCTAACTATCTGCACTTAATATTTTGCTAGTAATGACTTCTTATAATCAAGGATCATGCTTACAAGTATTCATCATCTTATTGTACCAAGATGGTACTATTACTAAAATTACATTTAGACTGCCTTGGTTTTCCATGTTTAACTTCTTATTATCAATTGCTACTTCTTTGATAATGCATCAGTAGCTTTGTTTTATTTTTTTTCGATAATAAATCTAATATCGCAATGCCAATATTTTTGTTAATCCTATCCTTTTAATTTAATCTTTTTATTAATTAAATATCTCAAACTTTTATGATCATTTTTTATGACAATTTGATCATGTTCTAAATAATGTCTTTATTTTTCTACCACAATTAAGATGGCCAAATACTCATTCTCATAAATTGATAACCCCAAATGTTTTAAAAATAAAGCCTTGCTTAGGAATGCTAATGGTCTTCCTTTTTTATTAAGAACTGCTTTTAGTCTTGTTGCACAGGCATAAGTTTTCAAGATAAAAAGCTTCCCAGAATTAGCCAATACAAAGTACTGGGGCTTCAGACAAGGTTGTTTTAAGCTCCTCAAAAGCTTTTTGTGTATTACTATCCCATTTTAAATTGTTCTTCTTTAGCAATTCAGTCAATGACCTATTTATAATTCAAAATCCTCTTAAAAACTTTCTATAATACCCTACCAACCCAATAAATCCTTCAAGCTTTAGTACTGTTTTAGGAGTAAACCAATTCCTTATAGATTCAATCTTTCTAAGATCTATTGCAACCCCTTTAACTGATAAAATATGCCCTAAATATTCAATTTTAGATTTATAAAATGAGCATTTAGATTACCTGGTAAACAACTAATGACTTTTTAATGTTTTCGACACAATTCTAAGATGACTGATATGTGACTCTAAAGTTAAGCTATATACAAAATATCATCAAAGAAAATCAACATAAATTTCCTTAGAAAAAGTTCTAATACTTATATGTGACTTTTTAATATTGTAGGTGCACTTGTAAGCTTATGAGGCATCACTTTGAACTTATAATGTCCACGTTGAGTTCTGAATGTTGTCTTCTCAATGTTATCTACATGCATCCTCACCCTCAAATCTAGTTTAGAGAAGAATTGTGATCCATGTCGCATGTGTGCGGCGTTGCGGTGACTCATCCACTCTCAGGTATATGTGTATATACCCATCTATCTAACAAATATAGGGAGACAAGGGTTTCTTGTCTTTTATCAATGGAAAATGGAATGAGAGTTGCCACCTAGTATTTTGATCACTAAAAACCCTAACTGGTCTCAGAGATCGGGCACGGGGATTGGTTGCGTAAAGGGAAGGTATTAGCACCCCAAATACGCCCTACCTAAGGTAAGCTGCATTGTTTAATTGTCTGATAAAAGTTAAGGTGTTATCGTGTTTTCTAATTGTTGGTTTGTCTAAGGTTTAAGAAAAGTCCTCCTCAGTAAGGAGATCCTTATCTTCTCGGGTAAAAACCTAGCAGTTTTGTGTCATCAAAAGGAATACCTTTTTAATATCGGGAATACGTTTTATAAATAAATTCGTAATCCCAGATACTAAAAGAAAACAAAATATTTTTTTGTTTTTGAAATATTGGTCTAGTTCTTGTGACTTTAATAAACTGATTATTAAAGCCAAAATGCATGCTAAAATATTTTGAAAAATTTTCTTTATTATATGAAAATACGATATGAATTTTTAGAGAGACTTGGCCGTATGCATGAAAACAAGACTTTATATATATAATTTTTGCAATGTTTTAACGAAAACCAGGTATTTAATACTGGATTTGTATCTTTATGATATAAAAATACAAACCAATATTATACAAAATTGAGACAAAAACATACGGGGCAATCACAAATTTTTTTGAAAAGATTTTTTTTATTTTTTTTATTGAACCCAAACCAACTATTTTGACGTGGGCCGGCCTAGCCCAGCTATTCAGCCTGGGCCAAAATTGGCCTTACCATGAATATCAGCTTTCCACTGTTAACATGCTATGTGAATAGTGGTAAGTGAATTATAATTCACTCTACACTGTTCATTAGCAAAATAGTGGAGACCGAGGTGGCGAAGCAGAAAAAGAATAAAAGATAGGGGAGGAGGGTTGACCTACGATGGCTATTGTCGTTAGTGGTGTTGCTGGAAATGGTAGACAACTCCTTCTTTTCTTTCTTCTATTTTGTGTTGCTTCTTTCTTTTGTTTCTGTCCCCTCTACTTCTCTATTTCTTTTGTTTCTTATGGTGAAGGTGTTATTGTTGACAACTGGGAGGATAGTGGCAGCTGGTGGTGGCTATGTGGACGACAGGTGGTTCGCGATGGTTATTCTCCTTTTCTTTCCTGCTTCTCTTTGTCTCTTCTTCCTTGTTTTTTTTGTTCCCTCTGTCAACAAGGTTTCTCCAATCTTTGTAGTGGCTTCGTGGTGGTGCTCTTATTCTTGGTGGATCATAATGGCGGTTTTTGGTGGCACTAGTGATTTAGGTGGCGATGGAGAGTAATGGTGGCAGCTGCTACGATGTAATGGTTGTTCTCCCTCTATTTTAAAACAAACTCCTCCCTATTTTCAAATCTTTCCCGGCTTTCCCTTGTTATTTCCTTCCTTCTTCTTTCTTTTTTTTTTCTCTGGTTCTCTTAAATCTTCAGTTCATTCTTCAAAAATTTTCCCTCTTTGTTCTGCTTTCTTCCCCCGTATTTATAGGTAGGAGGAGAGATGAACTACCCTGCCTCTATCCAATCCAGGGTAGGGTGGCTGAGGCATCTTTGTGAAGTCCCCTCAGCCGCCTGCAGGGTATGGCTTCCCTGTCCAATCTTCATCATGGCGGTAGATAAGGGGCGTGGACTATGTTAGGATTTGTGCAAGTGGGAGAGAGGGGGAGCGGGAAAATACAGGGGATACAATCTCTTCTTCCCTTGATTTTGTGTGTGCAGGGGAAGAAGTAGAATAGTGCCGTTCAAAATGACACTGTTTTAGTTTAGTTTAGTTTTCTTTTCTAAGGTTAGAAAAAAAATGAATTTGGGAATAACCTAAAAATGGGTTATGACAATTGTCCCCCTCTTTATAATGCTTACAGAGCAAAGATTTGCACAGTAAGTTTTGTAAAGATAAACAAAACTGAATTGATCTTCTCAAAGTTTGGTTGATCTGAAACTCTATCTTTATATCAATCATTTTCAACCTGAAACTAATGATCAAAACTATGTGCAACTTGGTCATCTTGAGATCCTGATCTGGCGATCCTTTGAATTCTGTCTTCGGTTGGGTTAACCTGAAATCTCATCTGGCGACTTCCTTTAACCAAAACCTAAAATTGTTCTTCCTGATAGCAGGGTTTGAACCTTTTTTTTTTTCTTTTGAGAATTTCCTAGTGGTAGGGTTTTTCTCATTTTTTTCCAAACTAAGATAACATTGGCGGCTCGGTTAACCTGAGATTCCATTTGGCAATCCCTTTTTACCAGAACCAAAGTCGGTATGTAGCTCAGTCATCCTGAAATCCCATATGGTGACTCCCTTCAATCAAAGCTAGAATTTGTGTGTGGTTAGGCTAACCTAAGATTCCTTCTAGCGATCCTCTTTAACCAGAACCAAAGTCTGTGAAAAGTGGTCTCATTGTAATGAGTGACCTACCCAAATGAAAAAAAATGTGAAGGTTTTGAAAGTGGTCTCAATGTAATGGGTGACCTACCCAGATAGAAAAAAGGAAAAAAAAAAATGAAAAAATGGTCTCATTGTAATGGATGGCCTCCCCAAGTGGAAGATGAAAGAGTGGTCTTATTGTAATGGGTGACCTACCTAGGTGGAAGAATGGTCTCATTGTAATGGGTGACCTACCCAGGTAAAACAAAACACAGAGAATGGTTTCATTGTAATGGGTGACCTAATCAGAAAAAATAATGGTCTCATTATAATGGGTGACCTACCAAAGTGGAAAAAAGGAAGAGTGATCACTTTGAACTTATAATATCCATGTTGAGTTTTGAATGTTTTCTTCTCAATGTCATCTGCATGCATCCTTACTTGGTGATATCCATACCTTAGTTTAGAGAAGAATTATGATCCATATAACTCATTCATTAGATTGTCAGTCAGAGATATTAAAAACTTGTTTTTAATTATCAACTGCCTATAGTTAATATAAAATATCTAATTATTGTTTTTTTTTAACTAGTAGAACTAGAGAAACAAAATGATTGGTGATATGTTGAATCACCCTATTAAGCAACCTTTCCTTCACCATTCTTTCTATCCCTCCTTATGGACATAAGAACTTCTATAGGGGTTGATGTTTATTGGTTTAACACTTGGAATCAAAGGAATTCTATGATCCAAGGTTATTACTGGAGGTGATTACTTTGATTCATCAAAAACTTATTCAAATTCATTTAACAAAGCCCTAACCTTAGAATTCATTTTCTTTTTCCCTGGTCCTCCTTCAATTTCCATTGAGAAAACCTGACCAACAAAGCCACATATTACCTCTTTCAAATTCTTTTATACCTTTGATGTAAAAATTATCTATAAATTCTTTTTAGTTCAATCATCCTTATTTTTTTTTCCTTCTAAATAACAACTTCAAATTAATAAAGTCAATTAGGATTGGTGAGTAATCAACCAATCCACTCCTAACACCGTATTACACCTCCCTAACTTCAACACTCTTATATCCGCATGAAATTTATGTCCTTGCATCAACCATATAAATTTTAAACATAAAACATTACACCTCAAGACATTGTTATTGGCTATAGTTTCTGCTAGTACAATAGTTCTTTTTATGGCAGTTTTGATCTCTTTTACCACATGTTCATCGATAAAACTATGAGTGCTACAACTATCTATAAGAATAATGAGATTCTTGTTTTGACAACTACCTTTTATTCTTATTGTATTAGACATATAACTTTCAGCTAATGTATTAAGGGATAACCCACAACTTTCATCTTAATCCTCCTCATCCATAATTCCATTGTTAACTCCCTTATTTACTTCTAAAAAATATTCTTCTCCTCCTCTTTCTTCATCATCATCTTCTTCTTCTTCACCTTCCATCATATTCAAGTTTTTTTTTATATTGATGGCTTGGTATAAACCTTTCCCCATATCTAAAACATTGACCTAACATTCTTTTTTGTTCATATAATGACTCAGGCATAAGTTTTTCCCTAAATGATAAATTAGTTTTTGCATTGCTAGAAGTTTTAAAGGGTATGTTACCTAGTGATCTTCTATTGTTTAAAGAATAAGTTATTTTTTATACCATTCTTTTCTTCTTAACTATAATTATATTCTCCTTTCCACTTTAATTGGTTAATTACTTATATTAGTGTTCTAGGCTTTAATATCTTCAATGTTGGTTTGATATCATTTTTTAGGCCACTAACAAAACTTGAGATATAGTGCAATTCAAGGTACTCATCAGAGAATTGAGTTCCTTAAACCTTTCAACACACTCATCCACTTTTTTTTCTATACTAACCTAATGAATTCTTCCACCACATCCTTTTTACTACCAAATCTCATACAAACAGCTCGTATAAATTCTTTCTAATTGGCTAAGTCATGGTCTCTTAGTAAGAACTCTTCATACCATACTTTTTATGTGTCTTCCAAATATAGTGAAACAATCTTAATCCATTGGTGAATTGGAGTGAAATGTAGTTTAAAAAATCTTCTATATTTTTTATCCACCCTCGTGGATTGTCTATGTGAAATGTAGTCAGTTCCACCATAGGTAGGGATAATTATACGCATTCTTATGACCTTTATTATATCTTATAATTTCCTTTTGGTTATGGTGTTGTTGCTCCTGAATTAGAGTGACTCTTTGCTTATTTCTCTAGTGCTTGACCACTTATGAAAAGTCTTGATTGTAACCATAAGGTTTTCATTTGTGTATTGAGATGCTCATTTCATTTAGTATGCTTCCACCATTGTCTCTTACTCTCCATCATAAATCATTGTAATTTTTTATGAAGAACTTGTATCTGCTCTTCCACTTTCTTGCCATTCATTTTGTTGTTTTCCACCATTGTTGATTATCTAAGAATAAATGCAACCTTCTTTTGATCCTGGAAAGTGACTCTAATACCAATTTGTTAAGGTCTCCCTTAACAATATAAGAAATGAGGTTGAGAGATAGAATAATTAGGAATTCTATAGGTTACATAAATGATTTCACTGTTATTGCTTACAATTTAATAAATACAAGACTCCTTATTGAGACAAGATCTCTTCACTAACTAACTAACTTCCTTTTCAGCTAAAGACTAACTACTAACTAACTCTAGCTTATTTAACACATGATTAACTACTAACTGCCTTTCTAACTGTCACAACTAACATTTCATGCCAATGCTGGTAGCTTCTCTTCCTATCTGCTGTCATTCTTCTTCTTATATCAACTATTATTAACAAATTAACAAAGTGGATTGTTGTTGGGTTATCATGTGATTTTTTTCATTTGGATTGTAGCTTAAAAAATAGGGTTGTTGTTGTTGGTTGGTGGATGTGACTACAACCTAAAGAGATTGAATCAAGTGTTGTTGTTGATGGATCTGGAGGTATGAGGTTATCTCCAACGTGGCGGCTGTTTGTTGGTGGTTGCGTGGCTGTGGAAAGGATTGGCTGCCATGGTGGCTAATGAGTGTGCTGATGTTAACTGGTCTATTGGTCGAGAAGATGAATGATGGCTAGTTTTTTTTTTCTTTTTTTTATGGGATGCTTAAGGGCTTTAGCTAGGGTGTAAAGAATTTTTATTTTGTTTTTTCTTAGGTCACGCTAAGGATCTTGTATTGCTATTTTTCTTTTCTACATTACTATTGATGAGAGCTTTCCATAAATACTAAGGTTTTAGCTTTGATGAATTTTAGGAATTTAAACAAAGCTTTTTGATTTAGTTGTAGTAACAACTAAAGGGCTTGCTCTAGGATCAAAGTTGATGCATAACAATGTAAAAATTAAAAAAAGTAGAGAGAGAAAGAAGAAGCTAAGAAGAAAGAAAAAAAGAGAGTTGAATCTTGAAAAGTTTAAAAAAGAATAAAAAAGCTGAAGAAAAGAAGAGAGAAAGAAGAGGGGGAATTTGCAACTCTATAAATTTTATTAATTCATAAAAAACAAAAAATAATTTTTAAAA
>Ga0325414_1008969_pt1 | contig 10567 bp, 7 predicted proteins | sample PopdelMetagenome_8_FD_206183 | JGI IMG/M metagenome (GOLD analysis project Ga0325414, IMG submission 206183) | Populus deltoides microbial communities from Bellville, Georgia, United States - Leaf-PdKOR-R3 | ecosystem: Host-associated > Plants > Phyllosphere > Phylloplane/Leaf | place: USA...
AAATAAAACTCGAAAACATTATAACACTAAAACAAGTTTAAAAAACATCAAAAGATGTTTAAATATTAATAAAGCATGAATGAACATGTCACATGGACTTCACCTTTGAGTTGTTACATGACTATACCTTTTTCAAGCTTATTGACTATAGGCTGATATTTTTTTCTTCTTTTTTCCTTCATTCTTTTCCTTTCACTCCTTTTTTTCCCAAAGCTTATTAGACCTTTTATATTAGGCTTTTGAACCTTCACAATAGGTTCTATTAACAGATTATTTCCCCATGTTTTTCCTCTCTCTTTTTTCTCCTCTAATTTTCAGGGGTTTTTATTGGGTTTTTCTAGGTTTTTTGGTGGATTCTCTCAAAGATTGACCCTTTAGCACTTTGATCAAAGTGAGAGGGTTCTGGACAAAAACTAATAGTTAAAAGCTCTTGTACTAGGCTGATTTTAAAATGATGGTTTTGGTTTTAAGGGTACTTGGTGGTTTTGTTAGACTTGAGAGGAAGGTTTTAAAGCCATTGATAAGAACCTTTTTTTCTTTATTCTTACCCGGGTATCCTCACACCCTTTTAAAGGGTGAGACTAGTCTCATTCAGGGTTCGTGACTATCCCTCCCTATAAGTGCGCTTCCTAGGGATCGAACTTGTGTTCTCACCCTTGCAGGGATATAACAGTGCCTTAATTGCTAGATCAACACTTCATTGGTATTGATAAGAACCCTTTGAGAAGCTTTAAGTGTGAACACATGAAAAAAATGATGGTTTTTTGAAAAACAAGTATCATAGTCAAGGCTGGCTAGGTTAACCATTTTTTAGGTTTCGTTGGAGCAACTCTAATGTGAACGTCATCGGAAACCACATGAAGTTGGTAGAAGAGATGCACACCTTTCATTTGGATCTAACATTACTTAATTTAGAGGTCTGTATCTTCATATTCATTCATTCAAAGGTGCTAACCCGATCAACTCTGAATCTAAAAATATAAGGAAGCTGATCAGGGATAAGATATTGGAGACTTCTATGGAAGTATTAGGGTGTATACGTCTAATTTAATAAGCATGTGGTTCTAAATATGGTGTTTGCCAAATAAATGGTGGTGGTTATAGCCCCTAAGGTGGTCGGAGATGCCACATTTATTTGCCAAAAGATGTTCACTCGATTATCCAAAATTGCCAAGAAATGAGATGAACAATGGGTGAACAACATGTCGTCTAGGTTAAACCATAGAAATTAGGGCTTTTTAATTTTAGATTTGGCCAATTTTAATTGGTCCTTGCTCTTCAAATTTCTTTTAATTGCACCCATAATTGTCTCCTAACTTTTAATTTCATGGAATTACACCCCTTGCAAATACAAATATCAACCTCAAAGATCAGCGCCTTTTATAAACGAGTCCTTGGTTTTTAATTTTTTTAATTTCATCTTTAATTGACCATCAAAATTTCAATTCCTTTCAATTTGGCCCATGATTTGATTAATTTCTACCCTAGAAAATTGCGTGCCATTTATAGGTTGACCCTTGATCTAGGGAATCTGCAAATCCTTAATTGGCTTCCAAACTTCATTTTTTTTCACAATAATTTGACCAATTAAAACATCCAAAGTCTAATTTCAATCCTCAAACTTTAATTTCTTCCAATCAATACCCAAATTGACTCTAAAAACTGATTTTTCTTACAAACAAGTCCTCAATAAAATTATTTAAGCCTTCTAAAATTCTAATTGAGTCCTTAACCATCCAAATTTGTATTTCTTTACTCCAAATAAAAATATTTTCACCAATTAGGCCTTTTGTCAGTTAGAATTAGGTTGTTAATTTTGTTAATCTTATACATTTTAGTCCTTCAACTTTTTCACTTGTCATCTTGGTCCTCCACTACCAATATTGAATTATCTTCTAGGCTTTCTTCATGTATATCCTATTATGTGTGTGTGTGTGTATTATGTGGTCAAAAATGGGTAACAACAATAATAATTATAATCTAAATAGTATTCTTGAATGAATAGTCTAGATGGACTAAAAATTAGTAAATTTCTACCTTGCTTGAAAAGTTGTTTTGATGGGAGACTTGAGCCGGTAATGATTACAAGAAGGAAATTTGAATGTGCATATTTGTGCGGGTGAGTTATTAAAATTTGCTCTTGTTTAGAGAACAAAGGAAAATGAATAGAAAAAAAGAAGTAAAACAAGAATTTAATTGAAATGAATGTTAAATTGATGAAAGTAAACTTAAAATAATATCATGTGGAATGAGCATGCAAAGGAAGAATAATGTGGTATACTTGTTGATACAGGAGAGGCTACGAGAGCTATGTAGCAGCAGGGAGGTACTACTCGAGCTCTAACAATAGGTAGGTGTCATACACCATATCATTTTCTTCCTTAGTTTGTCATTGTATTATGCTGGAAATGTTCTATTATATCATATTTAAATTATGGTTTTTGACAAAGAAATTAGTTTCCTAGTAACGGGACTAATGTTTGGTAATGGGACTCATGCCCAATAATGAGTGGAGGAATTAGTTTCCAGGTAATAGGATTAATGTCTGATAAGGGGAAAATAAATTAGTTTTTTGATGATGGGACTAACACCAATACTAGGTGTCATAACCCAATTTTGGGCTATTCCCTAAAAATTCATTTTTTTTTCAAAATAAAAATCAAAAAATAAAATAAAAGGCTGGCAACGTGGAGAAAGCAGGCCGGGAAATCAAGCTGCAATTTTTGGAGGAAATTCAAGGCCTAATTGTACCCCATTATGCCCAAAAATGGAGACAAAAATGCAAATTTAAGGTTAAATTAAGTCCAATGACATAATTAAATTTTTAAGAGGCCAATTTGATTTTATCATGGGCCAAATTAAATTTTAATTATGTTTAAGAATTAATTTAGGTCCAATTGAAGGATTTAATTAAGTGCAAGGACTTAATTATACTTTAAATTGGTCAAATTAATTTTATTTGAGGCTTAATTGGTGAAAAATTAAGTTTGGGAGCCTAATTTAGGCTTAATTAAGGATATTTAAATTTTAAGAGACCAAATTTAATTTTTACCAAGTTAATTGATTGAAATCAGGGGCCAAATTGCAAGAAAATTGAAGTTTTGGGGTCAATTAGGAGTTGGATTGAAGAAATTTGTAGCCAAGGACCAATCTGCAAAAGGCACCACAATTGAGGGGCTTAATTGACAAAAACCAGGGGTGAAATTGAAGAAATTGAAAGTTTGATGGTCAATTAGGGGTTAAATTGACAAAATCCAAGACCAAGGACCATATTGCAAAATACGCGTAACTTCAGGGTTCCAATTGAAGGACATCAGGGGCTTAATTGCAAACATTTAGGGTTAATTAGGGGAAGGACTGAAATGAACTTTGGCCAAAACAGAATCCTGAACACTATTCATTATCTTCTTCTTCTTTTTCCCTGAAAATCTGGTCCGGTCACCTCCTTTGCAGGTGCATTTAATGCACCTAACGTCCACCAAATTTGCCAAAAATTGCACGAAATTGATCACCAGACATCCCTCTACGTCGGGGTATGGTCTTCACTAGCACAATGGCAAATAAACGGACATGGCACCACCCCAAAGAGGCCAACTCAGGCAGCCTGCAGCTGCAGATTTGACAATTTGACAGTGCACCATTCCTACTTTGAGCCAACAGTTGGGATCCTTCTCATCCGAATCAAGGGCTGTAATTTTTCTCTAGTGTAGAAAAGATTGCCCTCTTCCACCGCCTATAAATAGAGGTGGATTTGATGGCCTGAGGGAGGAAGAAATCGGGTCCAAAATAAGCCAAAAAATCAGCCTCTTCCCAGTTTCTGCCACTTTCTCTCTGTTTTTCTGTTTTTCTTTCTCCCTCCACCGCTACAACCACCAGAATCGCACCACCACAAATACCAGCTCCACCATAGGAAGCCGGCACGACTACCAAGCAGCCACCGCGACTCCCTTTCTCTCTCCTGCAGACTTGTTTCATCCTCCTCCTTCTCTGCTACCGCAACCTCAACAGCAGCAGCAGAGGCAGCAACCACCTCTTCTAGGGGCTTTCATCCTTAGGAACAGCAGCAGAGATACTCTCTCATCATAGCGGCGACTTGAACAGCTCCAGCCATTAGCAACTCCAGCACCGACCATGGCAGCTCCTGTAACGTGAGCAGCAGCCACTCCTTCGAGCGCCACCAACTCTTCCACCAGCACCTCCGCCAACTTCACGCCAGGCCAGTGACAGCAACTCCTTCTCCACCGCAGGTTGCCTCCATCTTCACTCTGCCCGTCTACGGCTTCTACAACCATTCGGTTGCATGCAGAACGTGAACAGTAGTTGTTCACGTTCTGCACATAATTAAACAAACTTTAGGGTGAGCCGGACCTGTTCCATCCTAACCCAAGCGGTTGGGCCGGTCCGGCCCACCCCCTTTAAGGAGTCGGTTTTGTGGGGCTGATTTCGGCCCAACCCGGCTGGGCTAGCCCATCCTACATATTTAATGTTATATAGTATATATTATATTATAATATTATTTAAAAAATTCAAAAAAATCATTTAAAAAAATGTGATTTTCTCAAATAATTTTCCAATTTTGCATAATATCGGGTTGTATATTTACACTGTAAAATACAAATCCAGTATTAAAATACCCGGCTTTCTTCGAAATATTTTTTTTAAAAAAATTCAAAACATTTCCAAAAAGCAGAAAAATATATTTTTTTGCTTATGGGCAAATCCTAAAATTTTTCCAAGTATATTTTTCATTAAAAAAAAACAAAAATTGCATCTTTTTCATGTTTAAAAAAAAATGGATATCGTAACCAGTTTAAGATTATCCATTAGGATTTGGCCAACATGTCAAAAATCTTTTTCCAATCTTTTTTTTAGGATCCAGATGTAGACTTTAATATTTTTAGGGTGTAAAATTACACGATAAAGTACACCCTTAGATATTAAAGATACAAGGTGTACATAAATGTGATGCTAAAATTCAGACTTTAGAACGGTTAGGATTTCACCGATAAGGGAGAGACTCTCTCATGAAGAGAGATCTGCCTTGAGCCTTAGAAAAGACCAACAGAAACCTGGCTTAGGAAAAAAACAATCAAACAACAATGCAGCTTACCTTAGGTAGGGTGCACTGGGGGTGATGCGTCTTCCCCTTGCACAACCAGTCCCTTACTCAGACTCTCGTAGACAATAGGTTCCTAGTGACCATAATACTAGGTGGCGACTCCTAAACATTAATCATAATTTTATGATTAAATCCAAAAACTCTTCCCAACACACAACACCCCTCACACCTGGAGGCACGACAGGGAGCCTCCGTCGTCGCCAGACGACGTCGCGCGCCTCGCGACACTAGGCATAAGGGGTTAGTTTTCCTGGTATTGGGAACAACGCCTAGTACTAAGAGATAGGACTAGACTCTTAGAAATGGAATTAATAATCAGTAATAGAAGAAAGAGTTTAGATTGCTAGAAGCGGAAATAATGTTTGGACATAGGCAAAAAAAGGAATTATATGGTGTTGGGTATTATTTGGAAAGATTGAGTTTTAGAGAATAAATTTCCAGGAAAAGAATGATTTATCAAACTAATGACAAACAAGAAACCTCGATGTGGTGAATGAATAATGTAGATGAATAGATGGATTATGCTGATAAATAATTGAGGAATAATTGACAATGACGAGCTATAATTTAAATGCAATATTTTATTTGTTCTATTTGCTTTAGTAATTTGCATGTCATAAGGTTAATTGATATTTATAAATTAACTATAGGTGCCTCACAACCTTGAATTGGATGACAAATATGTATAGGACGACCTTTGATCAAAACTTGTATTAAAGCACCTTTTGTTTTGTAATGAGTTATGTATTAAAGTATTAATTATACCAAGGTTTATGTAATTTGAACTCAACTTAATCAAGTAAACTTATAATGCCATATTAGTTCTTTTATCATGTCCTAGATAATTAGTGTGTGATTGTGTTTCTTTTAATTGCTAAAGATTTGAACATTTTATATTGATAATTGTATGCATATGGTGAACCATAATGAAATATGATGAATGTGATGTGTGAAGTTGTGATGAGATGAGTTCAGGATGATTGAAATGTGAATTGGTTGAATATTGAAGTGTAATAAGTCTTTGTCGATAACTTCGGATCTCCCGGTATAAAGGAGACTGCTGAAATTTCAATAGATATCCAAAGAAAAAAAATCACTCTAAATATTGTAATATTCATGAGAAATTAAGTAATGATTGCATGTGTTTATCAAGAATGTTATAGTTGGTATTAAAGCCTTGGTATGAGTTCAGGAACTATTATGAAAATTTTTATATGTTGAATTCTTTAAAGATGGTTTGTATGAGACATGGCACTAGGATAGACCCCTCTTGAGTGAGAATGAGAGATCAGGATGTAGATCTTGAGGAGAGTCAGATGAGGATCCCCTAGCTGATATTGCCTCTTATACGCCATCGACTTCCATTTAGAAGAGATAGGATGGATCAGTTGGACTCCTAGATGATACCACTTCTAGACAAGTTTGGGTATCACTTATGAGAGCCCCTGCTTTGTATACTGACCCTATTTTTATTGCACAAATAGTGAGGACAATAATGGAAAATATGAATAATGTCCTAACCCTTACAACTTAGTAGCCTTAGTAGTGCCACCGGCTTCAGTGGTCACAACACCTATAGACAATGTAGTTGCCTTGATACAAATTGTAAAGACCATGAAAGAGATGAGTTATGAGCCCTTCTTAGGGGTTTCAGATGTAAAAATTACTAGCAGATGAATCAGAAATATTGAGAAAACTCTAATTTAGATAAAGGTGCCAAATGAATTGAAGGTAGATATGTCAATTATCTTTCATACTGACATTAATTGTCTCTAATTCTTTCTTTTTTTTAGTTTCCAAGCTCGTTCTGATTGTTCTACTAGCTTAGTGGATTCTTTTACATCATCCTCTCCCCATTCATTTTCTTCCATTGCAATTGTGTAGTCATCAAAATTTGGCCATTCATTCTCAGTGAAATATGCTCGTGATTTTATGGATGATCCGCTTTCAGATTTCATGAAAGCGGAAGGTGTTTTAGTGTAAGTATGTATTTTGCAAAGATAAAAGGATGGAAAAATTTACAAAAATATATGATCTCATTGATAAAAAAGAAAGGCTCAACTACAACAAAAATCATATATTGACATCTTGAGCTAAAATTGCCAACTTGGTATGAAAGCAAAGACAAACATAAAAAGCACACTAGAACAACATTGTCATTTACTTTTTAAAAACCATAGGAGCTTTTTAGGTCACCTAATTTTGAAACATTTCACCACTCACCAATTTCCCATGAAAGTCTTTACAGATGTTTCTTCTACGATATGAATAATTACTAATAGTAACAACTCTTCTCCTTCCATATTCTCTCCTTTCTCACTATAGTTCTTGACCTTACTATCATCATGTTCCAATGTATTGATGCCTATAATAGTCAAGCCTTGGGTAGAGACATTCATCATATCTTTAGAGTGCATTACATAAGCAGCCTTAGGGAATGATACTTAAATTAGAGGGATGGCAATTTCTTCCTCTTTTCTCGTTTAATATTGGCAACTCTTTAATAGTCTCTCTTTTAAGGCTTAAAGTCAAACTCAAATCTCTTATTTGCAGTCTTCAACCTTATTAGACTTATCCTCTCAAGATTTTAAGAGATAGGATCATACTAGAAAAGAAGTATGTGCCTTAAGAAATATTTAGCCACCATTCTTGTGGCTTCAGAAATTACCAGTTTTCTCAATACCGTGTCTTTTGGCACCCATTTTGTATTAACAATTTCAAAAGCACGGAAATTTCCATCTTTGCTCCGCTCCCTTTGACTTTATATGGGGAACCGTCGCGTTCTACACCATTGATAAGGTCTTTTTGGCCTTAATTATTATCAATGTTCCATTCATAATATACTCCAAACACTGATGCAAGGATGATGTCATGGTGCCAGCGGCGTGTATCCAAGGCCTTCCTAATGACATGTTGTGTGATGTTCATCACTTGTAAGGTTACTAAAAACACTTGCGGGGATAACTCTATTTCAATGATCCCCATCATTTGCCTTAGGAAACCATCATAAGCCCTAACTATTATGGTGTTTGGTAATATATGCGTTGAATCAACTGACATTTCATCTAGCACATGCTTTGGGAGTACATTTAAAGCTGAATTGTTGTCCACCAATACTTTGCCAATGGTGCAATCCTTGCACCTCGTAGTGATGTACAGAGGTTTATTATGACCCGTTCCTCCAGCATCGAGCTTGTCTTTAGTAATGTATAAGTAATTTGTCGCATTGATTCTTTTGACTAGATACTCCATAGTTCTTTGGGTCATGTCTTGGGGCACATATGCCTCGTTCAATACTTTTTGCAGTGCATTATAGTGTGGCTCGGAACTTAGGATAAGAGACATCAGGGATATCCTCGCAGAGATTTTCTTCAGTTGCTTTACCACACTATACTCACTATGCTTCATCAGCTTCAAAAGTTCACCGACTTCTTTCTCACTCGTAAGTTTTTTTTTCCATCTCTTTGATGGCATTTATAACCTCTTTGCCTTTAGCTTTTCATTTCCTTTCTAGTTCTTTATGTGTAAAGCACTTGCCATTTCAAGTTAATCCATCAATCTTAGTCTAAAACATATGAGCATGACCCTCAATATTGGGAGAATTTTTGTAATTATAAGGCAATACATTATAGTTCCCATTGTAGGTAACGATATGTCTTGTTAAGACGAGCTTCGATGGATTATTCTCGGTATGTTGAAGCCTACACATTTATGCTTTCTTCCCTTGAAAACTTATCATGCCTACGGTATCATCATTTTCCTAATTCTTTATTTGTAACAGATCACAAGTCATCATTTGTATTACCTTATGGTGAAACTGTTCACATTCATCAATGTCATGTCCCATTACTTCGTAGAACCTATAAAAATTATCACTCTTTCTTGAACCTGATTCTTTATTGGTAAATACCCTACTTGCATTAACATGTCATACAACTTATCCATGGTTACCCTTAGAAGCTTCTCTTTTTTTCTTCCAAACTTCACATCATTTACTCCTCCATTATTGGAAGCATAATTAGGCAAGGGATTGGAATTAATGTTAGGGTTATCTTCAAAGGTTATTCATCTTGCTTTGAATAATTGCAAGAGCTTTCTTTTGAATGTTGAACAAGTATCAATATTGTGGCTAAGGTTTTTGGTATGGAACTCATAGGTTAGGTTTGGTTTATACCAATTTGGAAAATGAGACTTCAGTGGTGAATATAGAAGAGGGGCCACATGACCCATGCTTAGTAATTTTGTATAGATTTCTCCTAAGGGCATAAGTAGAGGTGAGAGTTATTCCTGTTTTCTTTGGTATGCTCTCGTTGGATTGTTTTCGACTTGGTTTTCTAACGGGTTAGTAGGCTGATTTATCAGAAGAGGCTTAGCAGAGTCAATATTGGATATTTGAGAAGACGAGGTTTGATAGCTTTGGGTTTGGTAATTCTTCTTACCTTTATACCCTATTTCCACATTACTCACTTTAACATTCTTTTTCCTCCTAGTAAACCCCTTCTTCTTGGTAGGTTTCAATATTCCACAAGAGGATATTCTATTCTCTCAGCAATAACAACAACATCATAAAAATGTTGGGTAGAGATACCCATCATATGCTCATAATATGAGAATTTTAAAGTATTGGTAAATAGAGTCATCATCTCTTTCTCCAAGATGGTTGTACATGCATTGCCTTGTTTTTCCGCCTATAGGTGTATTTTTTTATGGTTTCCTTATTGCTTTTGTCCATCACCATTAAACTCGTTTGATATGGAGCAATGTTAATATTGAAAATGTTATTTCAATAAAGCTTTAGCAAGATCATTTTATTTCTTGACCCTTGTGTTATCCAAGGTTAAATACCAGCTTAACACATAACCAATCAAGTTGTCTTGGAAGAAATGGATGAGCAACTTCTTATCGCATATGACTTCTGCCATTTTTTTACAGTTGACCTCATGTGCACATTAGAGCATTTTAGTCTTATATATATGACAAATTCTAACACCCTAAACTTCTTGAGCACCACTACATTTAGCTAGCACACGTTTTTTTGATGTGCATCAGATGATGTGCATCAGGTTAACAACAGCCCCTTACGTGATTTCACCTCTTTTTGTTGGCTTCGTATCTGATCCTCTCTAACCTGTTGAGAACTCAATGGTAACAAGTTCACCTTTTTTCCATTCAGCATAAAAGAATAAGTGTTCTTTCGTCCATTATAGGTCACCTCCTTATCAAACTGCCAAGGACGACCCAGCAACAAATGGCTAGCTGACATCGGCGCAACGTCACACAAAACCTCGTCATGATAGGTTTTAATGGAAAAAGGTACACGAACTTGCTTTGTCACCCGAATCTCCCCATTCTCATTCAGCCATCGCAAACTGTACGGCCTGGGATGTGGAAGGGTAGTTAAACCCAATTTCTCCACCAAGGTAGTTGACGCAACATTAGTGCAACTTC
>Ga0325414_1008970_pt1 | contig 10566 bp, 8 predicted proteins | sample PopdelMetagenome_8_FD_206183 | JGI IMG/M metagenome (GOLD analysis project Ga0325414, IMG submission 206183) | Populus deltoides microbial communities from Bellville, Georgia, United States - Leaf-PdKOR-R3 | ecosystem: Host-associated > Plants > Phyllosphere > Phylloplane/Leaf | place: USA...
TTGAAGAAATTTTCGATAATCAAATGCAGCGGTGAATCTCAAAGCTCCTAGCAGACAGGAGATCACGGATACCTAGGTCAATCATGTGTTGTGCAGGAGCCCCCTATACTCTTGTTTTAATAATGCCATCACCAACGGCAGCTAAAAGGTTGTCAGCCCTCTCTCTACCGCTTCTTCACAGATAGTCATTGATTAACATGCCGAGCAGGAGCCATTAGCTTTCTTAAGAATGGTAAGGGGATTCATTTCATGTTCGTTTTACATCGAAAGTTAGGATCCACTTAAGTTTCAACCGATCGTCGGAGCAGGGGCGGGGAAGGAAAGTCCAACTCTTACTGCTAGCGAAACCGGCCCTCTATGAGGGTCTATCCTCCAGCCTCATCACAGGTCTTGGAGCTCAGTTTGTCCATATCATAAGACCTTTCATTAGATGAACATGTGCTCGGGTTCCAGAAAAGCTCTATTACAGAAACCAATAACATACAATAATAGAAAAATGTTTACAAAAATAGTGACACAGATGGGTGGGAGGAAGGGAGGGATGTAGGGGCAGAGGGAGAAAGGGATGTTATTAGAAAAAACATGATCATATCTGCTATCAAACTGATTTAGTAAATGATAGATCAGCTTTCTAGGGAACAAGTTGATGACGTTCAGCTCTTCCAATTGTGCACTCCCCTCAATCCAGTAATGCAGATAGTCAAAGGTAATAGCAAAATCAATGCTTAGTCGATTAGCACATTAGCATAACGACTTCAATGAACTGCTACTAAGTTTATTACCCTTGTAAACTTTTTTTTTAAAAAAAGAAGAAAGATTGTAAGTTCATGAAATTAATTAACTTTCCCTTCTTACAATTATCCTGAAGTCATTTTTTCCCGTTCTAAACCACTAGAATAATCTCCCAAAAATAAGTTTATGCAACAGTTTATCTAAAGAAGGGAAAAAACACACACGAAGTTATTCAGTGACTAATAACTAAAGTTTAGATGATTTTTGGCTCTGGTCTAGCTACCTTAATTATAGACATCAGGACTACCGGCATTAAACATCAACCATGAATGTCTCCAAGTTTGTGGGAGTCTATCCTAATCCCAGGATTCAACATTTGCTGCTGGCGTGCACCCAGATGGTGTGCCCAATACCATTCGTTTTTTCCATGGTATAGAGGTTTACAGAGAATAACACACATAGGGGAATCCCCCTATTGTTCCCAAAAGTATCATTACCAAGTTTGAGAGAATAGGATGAAGCAACATGTATGAACACTACAGATCAGAGTTACCAGGATCATGCTAGCCCTGAAACTGTGATCCAGATCATGCATCCGGATTCATGGTACATTTGCATTCCAGATCACCAAATTGGCAACCTGACTTTCCATCATTCTTTGTTTAAGGGCATGTGGGGAATAGTGATGGCAGATTCCTATGAATTCTTTTTCTTGCCTTTTGAACTACCACAACACTTGGTTTATTGCCTTGGCTGTTGAAAAGGAATCATAAATATGCCCAATGATTTTCCAGTGTCAGATTCAACTCTTAGAAACAACCCAGATAGGTGCTTCAAAGCATATCATGATCCATACTAACCTACCAACTACGCCTATCCCAACATACCACAAGTTAATGTAAATGCACACCACATACCTGAACTCGTACCATAACCCCCAAACATAAGGTGTTCCTGGTAACACTGGTACAGACAGAATAGCATTCCCTAAATTCATTAGAAGCAACAACGTTTTAGAAGAAACCTTGGCACCAGGCAACCACCTCCACCACTTCCTCTATTTCCAAGTAGCAGGTTTTGTTTGCTAATCAGATCATCTTAGAAGTAGATGAATGATTATCATGGGAAAAACTGGTACTGACAAAGTTCAAGCTGAATGCATAATTTGGATTGGCTAGCACAAAATTGGTTAGAAACTTGACATTTATTTTCCTATCAGAGAAAACCAGGTGCAGCTTGTTGGGATAACATCATCAGGAAGACAAGAGCCATCTAGGGATATGGCTTGATATGGCTTAAGAGACACCTAACTGCTATTGATCGCCTTGAGAAACACTTTATCAGCTTTTAGATTTACAAATTTTATCTGATTGCAAGATGCTTAAGAAAACTAGGAGAAGTTGGTGCTGAACAACGCATTTCAAGAGAACAATTGTACGGTAGGATGGGGGTGGCTTAAGCAAGTTGCATCTAAACCTTCATTTTTCTGCCTTTAAGATGGCCTTACATAGTGTCAGAGATCAAAAAGACAGCCCTGAACTAATAACTTGGAATTCCCAACCCCGTAACAGTTTTTGTTTCTCCTTCCTCACTTGACAAAACGCCCTATGCACACCATAGGACCGGCAGTGATTATTACTAAAACTCGAGCAAATGTAGCACCAATGCCAGTTTAGATTCTGAATTATCAATAACTTTCAAATAAGCCGACGAATGCACCAATCAATACCTCAAGATAAGGGCCAAAGCATTATCATGGGAATTTTGGGGCAAAAGCATAAAATTTGACGCATTTAATAATTACTGTAGCTCTTAATTAGTCAAAGTTCAAAAAACCTTTTATTTGCTAGATATGAGAAATTGAGTCAACACAAAAACAACAAAATAGAGTTTTAAGATTCAAATCACAATCAATTGCAACTTAGAAATCGTAGTTCTTTCAAGTATAACATACTTTCCCATTCTATTTCTTCCTTTTGTGTATTTCTCTGCGGGAAGAGAGAGTGCCATTCCCATAGAAATGCAAAAACTAAAAAGAAAGAGACAAATAGAACAAGCAATAGTGTCCTGCAAAACCGTTGGTATCTAAAAATACTCAGAAAGTTTTACCTTGAAGCTCTATCCGTTGGACAATCAAGTTCAAAGCTGCATTAGCTGACGAAAATGCCCCATGAAAGCTTTCTTTATAGGAGATAGATTCCAAATTTCTAGCCATGTTCAACAAGATGACACCCAGGTCTGTTTGTTTCTCTAGCAAAGACTCGTAGTGTGATTGAGCAGCAACCTTACTGATCTCAACATTGGTTTCCTCGGGGCAGTACTCATCATCCAACCATTTATGCAGGGTAACCTTGAGCCACTGCGATTCCTGCACAACATCAGATGTACATGATTCAAAACCCATTTACTATTCTTATTCTATCCCCGAAATTAAAAGAAAGAAAGAAAGAAAGTGGGTAACTACTTCCATGGCCTTGGAAGGGAGCAACCAATGAGTAGGGACCCTAAGGTCTTGAACAAGGGATTCTTCTTCTTCTTCTTCTTCTTCTTCATCGCCATCTTCTTGACTGTTTTGTGGGGTTGAAAAAGAAGACTGGCATCTTGTTATAATAACATCAGTGGGCGGTCGAGAAATTGGGGTTGAATTAGACAAGATCGGATAGTGAGAAGAAGCAACTAGTGTGCGAATTGGGAGGAGGGGGTTGCCATTGTTGATAACCGAGAAAGGAATATTATTGTAATTATTATTGATGATTACATTCTGACATTTTGGTGGAGTGGATAAGGATGGCATTAAGGAGAGCCTCATTGGTTTACCTTTCTTCTTCTTCGTCTTGTTTTTATCAGAAGAAGAAGAAGAAGGCGGGGCAACAAGGAAGGGAGGATTGGATTTTCAGGGACGGCGGGAAAAGGGAACCGTGGATTCTGTCTGGATAAGGGATTGATTACTTTAACGCCTTCTGAACACAATTTTTTTTTTTTTTTTGGGGGGGTGGGGGGTGAGGCGTCAAGATTATTTTCTTTTCAACTTTTTATCCCTCTTACTTTCTTGATATTTCACTGGCTGTGTCAACTATCAATTGCCGTTAGAAAAACCAGCACACTATTTCTTCCAACTGGTGGATAAATATCAGAGAGGTATCTTAATTACAAACTTCTTGGAGAAAGAAAACAAAAATGAATGATGATGATTTTTTTCAGAGTAGATCAATTATCTATGCGTGCATTTTCCTAAACTGAAATAGGCAGGCATGTGGTTATTGTGTGAAGCTCCTGGCAAGTTAGGGGTAAGATTTTTGTCAAGTAACGCTGGCAAAATCTCAGGAAGCTAGTAGGAAAGAGCTCGATCAACCATTAACAAGTAATTCTAATGTGCACGGATTTGGTCGAGGAGACGTAGAAATAGTACTTGAAGATCCATTACGTGTCCAAGACCTTTTGTTCTTCATGGCATCTGTTAAACTGATGTGCCTTCCGACGAGGAGGAATGAAAATGAAACAACTCAACATGTTCAAAAGGGATCATTACCATATGTAGTGTAGAATTCCCTCAAACAAGGCACTATCATCATACAATGGATATAAACCCTGTGCACTCACATGCAGTTAATCGGTGCATAACATTCTCACAGTAAGCATAGAGCTGTATCAACATCATTTCCAAGCATTACAGCAGCAGCAGAAACAAAGCCTTATCCCAAACTAGTCGGGTTTGGCCATACGGATCCTTTTCCAAGTATTCATTAAAAGAGAAAAGGAAAGAAAAAACTAGTTTAGAGCACAAGTACTGCATTCAGATTTATTTGCATCAACATGATGCCACACACGTGTAATTCTTAAGATATAGTTCATTCTCATCTCTTTCCACACACAAATCTATGAATGGAAGCCCGTGAACACAAGGCACAAAGTGACCTGGTAAACAGTTAACCTGAAGGCGATGGATTTGGTGATTGTGGATTCAGTTTGCCAATGTCTTCCTTAGGACTGATGAAAATCCTTCGGACTGTCAATTGGAATTCCCTGCATTTTAAATAGCAGTAATACCAAATTAATTCACAGCTAACCATTACAAATTCAACAAAAAGCAATGCAAATGAAATGCTAGTTCATTTCTTCTTGTTGTTCTTCTTTTTTCTTTTTCTTTTTTTTTTTTTTTGGAAGACTACACAAGCTGTTTAGAGCATTTGATACTTACTGCCACGGGCAATCTTTGATCTGCATCATGTCCCCTTCATTGTCGGAGTACACTACATACCACCCACTGGTCTCATCAATCAAACTTCCTTGGAAATCAAACATCAGGTCAAGCTCACAAATGAGTTCATTGTACCCATCGAATTGTGTGAGATCAACAGATCTTCCAGGCACAGTTCCATATTTAAGCACCTAAATGAGAGACTACTATCTCAAATTTTAAATAAGAAAACAATCATCGGGGCACATATAGAGTGTGCCAAAGCAATTTCAAGAAAGGATGATGTAAAGGCGACTTGATAGGCCTTCCCCTACAAAAAAAATGTTTTGCTAGCAGATGCTTTAATATGTGAAGCTCCTCTAAAAGTGCAACTTAAAAGTCTACTTCCTAAAACACACAAAAAAATTAAAAAACAAACAACAGTTTACCTTTGTGCAACTCCGAATAGCAGCAGAGCAACAGTTCTTGCATTGTTTTTCTGAATTAACACCTGATGTACTCTTTGTTGGCTCTGAAACACTTGACCGAGATGTTACAGGAACATAATTGTGACTTTCATTCACAACAGAAGTGGCAACTTGTGATGAAGGGAGCTCCGGTGAATTACTTAATAAATTGACACCAAAAAGCATATACCTGTGCGGTGCAGCAAGTGGAACTTCATTTGCATGCTTCAGTTCAGAACCTCTCCATTTCTGAGACCCAGAATTGTGAGATACATTTGGAACTGACAAGCTTCTGCTTCCAACAGCATTATCATGGACTCCATAAGAGTTAAATGTGGTGTGCCGGCTATTAGGAATACCCAACCTTGCTATGTTTCCACCAGGAAATGATACTGTATTGCTGGGACACGGATAAATTGGGCCACGCATCCAAAATTGCAATTGATTGTCTCGTCCAATTGGTGAGCGGTTCCAATCAGGATTTGGAGGAGAAGTCAAATGTGGTACTGGAGGCGGTTTAAAGGCACCGAATTGATTAGCACTTGCGTCCCTATCTTCTTGACCTTGCAAGACCTCCAAGAGGCTTTCATTTGCATGCTCATCTGAACCATGCAATAATCCTGATAGTAAAAAGAAATTTTGATCAGTCAGAGCATAAAATGAAGCAAATGCAAAATTTACTTCTAATTTTCTAAATTTAGGAGTAGTCATGAAGAGTTAAAGAAAGTAGAAAATTCCAAGGATAAATAAATACTGACCTTCCTCGACTGAGAAAAGAAACCTGGGAAGTGATTTGTCTGCTATGCATTCCATCTTATGTAGGTGTAAAAGAGAAGCATGCTTCTTTCTTATAGGTTCTACGGGCTCAATGTTCCAGTGAGAGACGCGTTCTTGATGCACGAATGGCTCTGAAGCAGCATCCCATTTTACCTGTAAGGGTTCGATGTTATTAAAATAGTATAACAAATGGAATCCATTCAAGAGGCTAAAAGGAGGGTTTAAATCATAGAAAAAAGCTTGTACCTTGAGAATTCTCCATTCTGAGTTGGGCCACCGAATGTGATCGACATCTTCAGTACCAACAACAGTGCCCTCAAATCTTTCAATCCTAAATGTACAGTGACTGCATGTGGTTAACAGATGATAAAGGGAAGAACGTGGCTATATTATATGCCATAACTATGTATTATTGTCATTTATTTGGTGTTATAGCATGTTAAACCACAGCAATAGTGGAAAGTTAAGCTGTTCTTCCAAATAGTGACCACAGATTACAGACATAAATGCCTTCAACAGTTGGCTAACACAGGAATTCAAAATTTTTCAAATGTGTTAAGAGTGTAATATGTTCCAAAGGTTTGGCACCTCTGTTCTGCGCATTCTTCTCCTTCAAACAGCATTCTGAATCTTGTCCCAGCAGAGTAATCAATTTCAGCTGACTTCATGTATTGATCATATGGAATGATAAATTCAGCAGGACTTGTCCTGAAAAAGGCATAAAAAGTTCCTTGCTCAAAACTTGAAAACATAGAGAGCCCATTACAATTGCTAGAGTCAATGACCTTTTTCCAAAGAACTTCAGAAGTCACCACATGACTATTACTCACCAAGGATGGAAGTAGATTGTAAACATGCTTCCAGTAGTAATGGCATGGGAAGCGCTGGAAAGTATGCCAAGTTGCATACTATGGGAAGATAAGACATTTGCTGATAAATTGTTCTCTAGTTTCATTGCTCGGCGGACCCCAACTCGAAGTTCTCCAGATTCACCTCTGAAAACAAATATTGTTATTCATCTGACAAATCAAGAGATATCAATAAAACTTGAACATGTAACAGATTACAATTATTCTAAAACTAATATTTGATACATAACAGGACGGACTTGTAGGCTAGAGACAGAAAAAAAATATCATGGTTAGTCACTAAAGACAATGTTTAGCAGATACATGAAAACACAAGTTATACAATGATAATTTAACATACTTCATGCAGTAAATGTCAAATCCTTTAATACACACAACACCAGAGAGAGAGGGAGGGAGTGGGGGAGAGAGAGAGATGACCGAAGGAAGATAAATGAATCCCCAGCAACGAGCCTTTTTGAAGACACAAATGTGCTCCAACCACTCGTAATTAAATGCCTCTTTGGTTGACCTACAATGATTCAGTCAAAAATAAAGAAGATTAAAAATAATTGTTTTCCACAAAACCATGGAACTTGTAATTCATTGCGGACTACAAAGGAATTGGAGTGAGCATGTTTTCATTTCATTTTGACAATGAAATACATTTTTCTTTTCTTTTCCTTCAGCATTATTAGATTCAGAACTACATTTTCCAAGTAGAGATAAAAACGCTTCATCTTTATCATTTATGAACATGATAATATGGACATATGATAAAAAAGGCTATGCTTCATTTTTCACGCACAATAAACACACATGAATTATGAACATGCATATCCTTTAACACTATATTAAAGAATGGAAGTAGAGCTGAATTATTTCGGGCCTAGATATTTCGAGATCTCTAGTTAAGTGGGAGTTACCCCTATAGATATGTTTAAAGCACCATTCAAACCCGTGCAAGTCTTTGGCAAGAAGTTCCTGCACTGGGGGTTGCTGAGACTTGTCCTGCACCACCAACTATAACATATGAATACAAAATCACCTTGTCCAAATAGTTCAACATAGGTTGACAAGGTACAGTTATTCAATAAGGGAATTGATTCGTCATCTGCCTAATTCAAAGAAATTATCTAATTAAAATCATTGGGGTGAAAAATGAGTCAGAATGACAGCTCAACGGGCTCACAATGTTGTTATTGATTACCACAATTGGAGAAACCAATCCAACAAGGTGGCAACTCTCACAGTACAAAGTACAGTTGCTAAGTAAATCACAAGGATACTAACCAGAGGAGGAAGGCACTGGTCAGAATGTCGCTTTGGAACAGAGAATCCACCATGTGTCTTTGTGTCAGATGGAGTAAGTTTCTTGGTGAAGGATCGTGCACAAGTTTTTCTATGCAAGGGAAGGGACTTTCCATCTTTGTTTGAGCTTAGCTCATCTGCCTGAAGGGAAACAACGCATAAACACGGGTTGATAGATGAGGTAAAAAACAAAAACATTAATTAATAAAATTTAAGAGAAAGATTCGGGTCATTTCCGTGGAATTTTAAGGGACAATTTTATCTTCTGACGACTAGAGTCCTGTATATTAATTGATAAGAAAGATCTACATATATATAGATATACCCTCATCGAAAACATGAAATGAGTTCATTAATTTATAAACATAAAATATTGCAGATTAAATAACAATATCAGCAGCTAGCTAACCTCTGCTACTGGAAGCAAAGTTATGCGGGCAAACACCTCATCAGTTCCAGCTTCAGCCTGCAAGATCACGACAAAACACTAAGAACACGAGAAAACTTTTTAACTTCACACAATACAACACAACAAATTTTTAGCCTATCTATGAGTCTTGACCATATAACCATATAAATCGTTCCAAATGGATAAAACAAACAAGCAATGCCATGAAAATGGAATACCTTAAGCTCAACATGGACAACCTTGCAGAGGATCTTGTAAGGTAAATCGTAGATGGGCATTTCCATCTTACCTTCTTCATTCATGCGCGCTGCAACCTGTAGCTGATTTCGGAACACAAAAATATAAACTCAAATGCTATGAGCAAACAAATTTAACAATTAGTTTTCTAAACTTTGTTTCTGGGTATTCACAGACGAATTCAGCACCTTCTTGTAATGCATCATATAAACATGTTAGGAATCCAGTAAAAACAATCCTGTCTTGTTTCTTATAAATTCAAACTCGATGACGAAACAATTCAAGGCAATAATTCTCGTATGAAACAAAATGGAATAGAATCTTGTTTCTTCAACCATTGTAATGTGCAAAAGATTAGGTGATGGTTAAATTCAAGAAAGAAATTAAAGCAATGTTATTAAACGGTGGAAAGTAGAACCTGTTCCATGTGACCCTGAGGGAAGTAGAAAACCTTGTCACCAGCTCGCGGTACATAAACAAGAGGACCAGCACATGCATGCCACAGTTCTGTGTATAGATCATCTTTATTTTCTGAGACATCATGAACGTACAAAGATTAAAATAAATCAACAACGAAATTGAATTCGCGTATCCCAAAATATATAGAAAAAAAGACAGAAAAACATAAAACGTTCATGAACATAAAAGATAAATCAAGCTCTCTCTGTCTACAGAAAAAAGACCATCTAAATATGTCATCCTGTAATTAAAAAGAAGAGTAGAAAAGGAAATAATTAAAAAAAAAAGACCTTGGGGGTTGCGAGGAGGCAGGCCATTGTTGAAACATTTAGCGGTCTTGAGTACTCCAACCTCATGACTTCTTGACGTCTTTGCTTCGCCAGCGACACTCCTCTTCTTACCCATCTCTCTCTTTCTCTTTTTCTCAAAAAACAAGATTGATGCAAGTAAAAATGAGAAAGAGAAAAAAAGCCCTGTCCTCGCCCCTGCTTTTGATTGACTGACTGACAACGCAGTGTAGTAGTAGAAGACAAAAACAAAGTTTGCAGTCAGGTGTCCCGTGTCCACCTATGCAATGAATATTGCGATGCTCTTCTTAAAATTTTTGATCCGTTTCTTCCACCACCGCCACGCCCTCGGTACGTAACAAGCTTTGGTCTGTTCAAAATGTTATGTAACGTTTTTTAAATTGAAGTGCTCTGGGGGAGGGAGGAATATCAGATGGGGATGCTGGCTGGTTGCACTACTGTTTCTACAATAAACCAGCTAAAACTGCTTTCTCTTCTTTCTTCTCTCTTTCTTTGTGAATGTGTGTGAGTGTGTTTCTCTGAACAACAGAGAAGAGAGTGGTGGTATAGTGCTATTTCTATTTCATCATGCTCTTGAATATTGAGGCTAAAGCCATATGGGGTCAGTGTTTTCTCATTTGTTTTCTGTGTTGGCGATTTTTGCTACTTTGCTGGCCGATTTCTTCGATGTGTGATTTGATTGCCCACGTGCACCTTTCCCTTGCTTTTTTCCTTCTCTGCCATGGCAATCTCCGTCCTCTCTCTTTCATATTTTCCTCCTTTTCTAGTCTTTGTCAGCTGCCACCGTGTCTCGCCCCATGTCTTTTATGGCAACTTCCGTCTGCTCCCTAGCCTGTCATTC
>Ga0325414_1008971_pt1 | contig 10566 bp, 4 predicted proteins | sample PopdelMetagenome_8_FD_206183 | JGI IMG/M metagenome (GOLD analysis project Ga0325414, IMG submission 206183) | Populus deltoides microbial communities from Bellville, Georgia, United States - Leaf-PdKOR-R3 | ecosystem: Host-associated > Plants > Phyllosphere > Phylloplane/Leaf | place: USA...
TTAAATATTATTACTTTCAATTATAATAAAAATATTTGTACCGCAAATAATAATATTCATATCACAAATAATAATATTTTTGATATTAATGCTTTGAACTATAATAGAAATAGTAATATTTATAACATAAATAATATTATTTTTAATATTAATACTTCAATTATAATAAAAATAATAATATTTAAGGTGTTTGGGCTGCCCTGCCCTAGCACTGAGTCAGACCGAGCTCCACGTGGCGCTGGGGCGGGCTTGCCTTGCCCTAGGCATGAGCCAAACCTGCACCACCACGTGGGGACATCTGGCGTCTGGGCTGTTTGCCCTTGCGTTTGGTGAGACCCGAGCATCACGTGACGCTGGCTTACCAAGGATGCACAACCAAACCTACGCGCCACGTGGCGAGACCTAGCACTTGGGTTGTCCTGCAAGTGCGACTGCATTAGAACCCAATAGTAATGGGTCATGCAATGGACCCAATACAATAGGGTCAGCGCTGGACCTAATGGCAATGGGTCTTGTACAGCACCCAATTCGCTTAGGTCCTCACCAGGACCCAAATAATTTGTGTTATAAATATTCTTTAGTTTCTTAATATAAAAATATGTGTCATAAACATTATTATTTGTCTTATAATTCAAAGTGTTTATAACAAAAATATTATTATTTATGTTATAAATATTATTATTTTTATTATTACTCAAAGTATTGATATAAAAAATATTATTATTTGTGTTATAATCCTTGGAATTATTAATATAATTATTTATGTTATAAATATTATTATTTTTATTATAATTAATATTATTAATAAAATAATTAATAAATTTTAAAAAATATTATTATTAATATTAAAAAAATATTATTTTTTGTATTGTAAATTTTTACAGTGTTTTTTATTAACATAAAAAATGAGCTCGTCGTATAGCACGAGAACGTCCAACTAATACTAAAACCAAAAGGGGCTGGGAACAATGATTTTATTGTAGAACGTGACACATTTTGGGGAGTATTATAAAGTGAAATTATTATTATGCCCCTTATTCAATTAACAAGTGGCGAGAGTATTTTGATCCTTTTGTGTTATATAAATAGTGAAAAAACTAAGAAGCCGTTAAAGACCAAAATTAATATGCCTTTAGCTCCAGGGTATTATTAATTTTTTATATTTTAGGTTACAATTAGATTAATACATTGCCCTTTAAGTAAAAAAAACAACCAAAGCATTCGGTCATGAGATATTTATGCTTTTAGTTAGTTATTACTATTTTTTTGGTTTTATAAAGGGCATTGTTGTATTTTAACATAATAAAATAACATAAAATTTTAAAAAATTGTGGTTGTATGTGTGGCACGTGTCAGCACGTGCGGTGCATCCTGGTGGTTAAACATGTTCATCTACCACGTAGTTAGATGTGTTGTCGCGTGCTCTTTCAACCGATACAACACGTGTCATCAATGGTTAGATGGTTTGTCGTTGGTCAGCCTTTTCTTCTTCTTCTTCTTATTCTCTCTCAACCAATAAAATTTGTAAATTGCACTTCTTTGTTTTTTGTATTTGTGCTATGGTCTTTTTTTTTTTATTTCTTTTTTTTTCCTTGACTTTTTAATAAGAGTTTTATTTCCTTTCAATTTACTCATTTAATTTCAATTTGTAATATATTATGCTTTTCAATTTGGTCCTTATTTTTTTATTTGTGATTTCTTTAGTTGACACTTTTATAAAAGTGTTTTTTCTCAATTTCACCCTTTAGTCCAAGTTTATCTAGAGTTATTGTTTTCAATTTTGTCCTTAATTTTTTTTCTTTTTTTTTGAAGTTATTTTTCTCTTCAATTTAACCCTCCAAATGAAAATTTGTGTCCTTTTTTCTTTTGATTTATTTTTTTCCTTTGCCCTTTTTGTATAAGTGTTATTTATTTTCGATTTAGTTCTTCGATTTTAATTTTTCATATATTCCTTTTTTTATTTGGTTTTTTGTCTTCGGATTTCTTTTTTTTATTAACTTTATCATAAAAGTTTTAATGTTTTAAAGTTTTCATAAACCTCACCCTTTAATCCAACTTTATACTGTGCTGTTTTTTTTATCCTTGTTTTTTTTCTTTTTCTTTGAATTATTTTTTTTTAATTTAAACCTCTAGTAACAAAAATAGTTTCCCTCTAATTTATTTTTTATTTCATTTTTCACCCTTATTCTTTTTAATTACTGTTTTTTATTTTAGATTCTTTTATGTAGTTATTCCCCCCCGTTATGTTCTTAAGTGTTTGTTGACTCTGTCCATTTTGTTTTATCTCTTTTTTTTATCCAATTTCATGCTCACATCGTTTTTGTTTTTTCAAGGTATCATGATCTTTGTTTTTTTTTTAATGTCTGATTAATATCATTATTTTTTTATTGTCTAATTAAAATAAAATCAATTTATTAATCTCAATTGGTGTTATAACTCAAATCGTTAATATATTTTATTTTTTTAAAATGCATTTGCATCGCACAAACATCATTTTGTATGGAAAACAATGTGGCCCATAACATAGCGCGAGCTCATTCATGGTGAGATATAATCATGGATTATGCTATTCATAATCTGTAAAAGCTATCATTAACAAACAATTGACCATATTTAGCTTCTTGACAGGTCTCAACAGTAAATTTCTAATGCTTCATATGTATTTGGTTTTCTCTCAACATCAATAAAGTTTTTTTTTTGTTTTTTTTACACCAGACACAAAAATCTTCTAAAAAATATTTATATCAAAAAATAATTTAAAAAACACTTTAAGAAGCATGTTATATCACAAAAACAAACACTCCATAATCTGCTTCTACTTGGCTGCTTATCGAGTACTATGTTAAACCTCTCCCCTCGTTATTAACAAACCCATAAAAAAAATACATGAATCGTCATGAAAAATAAAAAGAAGTTTTTTCCTATGCAATTTATAAGGGGCAAAAGGTTATAACCAGCAACTCTACTGCGTTTATAGAGTGAAGGGGTACTATAACCAGGAAAAATTATAGCAAACACTAAATGTGTGTGAGAATAACTATGGACATTTGCGTAGTGGAGCCTGTCAAATAGACTTAATATTTTTTAAAAAATTATTTTGGTCCTCAAACTTTTTTTTTTGAGCTATTGCATTGTTTCATGACAAAATTAAAAGACAATTAATTCAAATTTATTGACAAAAAAAAGATTGAAAGGAGGAGGATCAATATGGAAAGAGTGTTGAAAATGGATAGGGGGTTCAAAGTTCTTGCCAAAAGCTCAGTTGATTCCTCTAACTTTACAGATTATACCCAGCTAGTCCCTTAATTTTTTTTGCAATTCAGTTTTGGTGTAAAGAGTTTTTTTAGAGAGAAGAGAGAGATTGTCGGATTTTGACATTGAGATACAGTCATCGCTCATGCCACTTTTGATCATCAAAATAGTTGTTCTCGGTGTCCACAGATTTCCTGCGATGAAATGAGTTTGATTGTTATTATTTAGAACCTCAATGTTGCCTGAAAACTAGAATTAAGTTGAGGAAGACAAATTTAACCAGATTTGATCTCAGGTTTTTGGACAACTTCTGAATTGATTTCTAAGTGTTCTAAAGGTGTTGAGAAAGCTTTTTTGGGTTGAAACAACTTAAAAATTAGGTTTTTTAAGCAAAAAACCCAATTCCCCTAATTTTCCAGCCACCATGATGGTGGCTGCAATCTGGGCTAGTAGATGATACATTGTTTGCTTTTTTTTTTTTCAAAACAATAGGTTGTTTGCCCCTTTAAAAGAAAAAAAATAAAGGCACACGGGCCTGGGCTCTTCCTTTCGAAGGCTCAATCGCGTTAACCCATAGGCTTGCGTGCATGAGTTATTTTTTTTATCCTTATTTTTGAATTTTATAGTTAGGTTAAAAATAAATTTAAGAAGAAAAAAATTATTGAACAGGATTGAGTCCATGACTCGGATCACATGTTTGACTGGTAAAGCCAAATTGCGAGGGCTATTTTTTTTCTTTTTTGTTGTCTTATGCATTTTTTCCCACTATTTAAAATAAAACTTCACCCTTTGTAATAGATAATACATTTTTTTAACTTAAAACTAAATAAATACAATTTCACTTTTTGTTATCTGTTATCCATTTTAGCTATCTCAGCCCACATGCCTAGTTTTTTTTCCTTTTAAAAAATATTTCATATAAAAAAATCTAAAATGCTTTATTGTCGTCTAATTCAATGTAAATAATATCTACGATAAGAAATATATTGATTTTTGTGACGTGTATGAACTGTGTCATGAGTTTGGTTAGTTGACTCGAATTCACTTGAGTTGTTGTTTTTTAATTGATGTTGCATTTTACAAATTTTGTCATTTGACATTAAGTTAACTGGGGACTAAGCTTCCTGATTTGTTTTTTGCAAGATTATTCTTGCGGGTTTCACAGACCAACTCAAGTTAACCCAGGTAAATCCAATATGTTTATATCTCAATATTAGATAAAATCATTGTCTAGTTTGTTGTTGATTTTGAATTCATGGTTTAAATCCATTTTTTAGGAAACATGTTATCGACGCCTAAACTTTTTTTATGTTCAAAATCATTTTTGCTCTAACCCATGACGTAGTGTGGGCCAATTCTATAATCATTTGATTAAATGAAGGATTTATTCTACGATACGAAGCTATTAGACACAACTGGATACACGACTCGTGTTGCGATATCAAATATCTTGATCTACATCTATATTTCTATTTTCTTAGTATAGTCTTTAGTTATTGTTAATAACTTTTTTACATTTTAGTGGCATGGATAATCATTTGATTAAATAAAGAATTTATTTAAAGCAATAAAGTTATTAAACATAGCTAGATAAATGATCCTTTTTGTGAGATCAAATATCTTGATCTACATCTATCTATTAATTTTTTTTAATTTAGTCTTGATTTATTTAATTAGATATGACACAAGTTTTTTAATTTTTTATCAGGAATTTTTTAATGAAAAAAAACGCATTAAAAAAGTCTACATATTTATTTTTTCTAAAAAATAAAATTATTCAATAGCAGCATATCACATTGTAACAAAAGCTAAATGGTGTGGAGTTTTCACTTTTCACCTATATATTATTCACCAAGACACAAAATACTATGGATTAGAGTAGTGTAATGAAGTTGTTGTCTTTGCCAAAAAATCTTGTTAGGCATACAATTGGAGGTGAGATTGTCTTTTTCATGTGATACATTTAGCATTGAAAAGATGGTTTGGGACAGTTCGATTTTTTGGGGTCTGGCATTGAGGAATAGCATGATTGACAGACACCTGACACTAGAGTCAGACATGTTGACAAGATCCTAGGCGCCAAGGCGAGACCCACACGCCTGGATAGCAGACCGCACGCCTGGGTTTGCCTAGGGCTGCTGATCTATACCTGGGTCTGCACAACCCCGTAGGGGCTGAAAAACGATGCGGGGGTTAAACAAGTTTAATATTATTATTAATATTAAAAATATTTATATTTATATTATTAATACAATAATTAATAAATTTTAAAAAATATTATTAATATTGAAAAACAACCATAGATTTGATTTGAAGGATAAAATTAAAAATTATTATTATTATTATTATTATCATTAATAAATTTGAAAAAAATATTATTACTATGGAAGAAAAATTATAAATTTGATTTGAATGGATTAAAAACTATAAGAACTTGGATTAGATGAGTTTATTATTGCTAATAACAAATTTGAAAAAAATATTATTACTATCGAAGAAAAACTATAAATTTTAATGGTGTGGAGTTTTCACTTTTCACCTATATATTATTCACCAAGACACAAAACATCATGGATTAGAGTAGTGTAATGAAGTTGTTGTCTTTGCCAAAAAAACTTGTTAGGCATATAATTGGAGGTGAGATTGTCTTTTTCATATGATACATTTAGCATTGAAAAGATGGTTTGGGACAGTTCGGTTTTTTTGGGGTCTGGCATTGAGGAATAACATGATTGACAGACACCTGACATTAGAGTCAGACATGTTAACAAGATCCTAGGCGCCAGGGCGAGACCCGCATGCCTGGATAGCAGACCGCACGCCTGGGTTTGCCTAGGGCTGCTGATTTATACCTGGGTCTGCACAACCCTGTAGGGGCTGAAAAACGGTGCGGGGGTCAGACAAGTTTAATATTATTATTAATATTAAAAATATTTATATTTATATTTATATTTATATTTATATTATTAATACAATAATTAATAAATTTTAAAAAATATTATTAATATTGAAAAACAACCATAGATTTGATTTGAAGGATAAAATTATTATTATTATTATCATTAATAAATTTGAAAAAAATATTATTACTATGGAAGAAAAATTATAAATTTGATTTGAATGGATTAAAAACTATAAGAACTTGGATTAGATGAATTTATTATTGCTAATAACAAATTTGAAAAAAATATTATTACTATCGAAGAAAAACTATAAATTTTATTTAAAGGGATTAAAAACTATAAAAACTTGGCCAAGACAAGTTTAATATTATTAAATTTTAAATAAATATTATTACTATTGAAAAAAACATAGATTTAATTTGAAAGGTAAAATCAATTATTATCATTGTTATTATTATTAATAACTTGGGTCTGACATTTCCTTCAAGACCCAAGTAACTTCGAGCTAGAAAGGAGTGCTTGACCCAAGTCACGTGTGTCTTGCAACCTTGCCTGGCTAAAGGATCTTAGGTCTGACGTCCGATACAGGGTTCTTGGGTCCGCGCTAGGACCCAAGGCTCTAGGGCCCAACATCTGAACCCAAAACTTGTGGGTTTTGTGTTTGAAACCAGAGCTCTTGGATCCGGCATTAAAGCCAGACCCAAGACTTTTAAGTCTGATGTTTTAAAGGAGCACAAAGTTCTTGGGGCTTTACAGTCAGGCCCACTTAAACTTGGGTCAAATAAGTTTAATATTATTATTAATATTCAAAATATGATTATTTGTATTATAAATATTCTTATTTTTTATTATAATTAATATTATCAATATAATAATTAATAAATATAGAAAAAATATTATTAATATTGAAAAACAATCATAAATTTGATTTGAAGGGTAAAATAAAATTAAAAAATATTATCATTAATAAATTTGAAATAAAATATTATTACTATTGAAGAAAACACATAACTTTAATTTGAAGAGATTAAAAACTATAAAACTTGGGTTAGAGAAGTTTAATATTATTATTATAAATATTATTAAATTTGAAATAAATATTATTACTATAAAAAAAAACATAGATTTGATTTGATGGGTAAATCAATTATCATTATTGTTATTGTTATTATTACTTTCATTATTAATTTGGGTTTGACATGTCTTTTCAAACTCAAATAACTTGGGGTTGGAAAGGGGCGTCACATCCAAGTTGCTTGGGTCTTGCACCCACGCCTGACCCATGACTCTAAGGTTTGGCGTTCGGACCCAAGGCTCATGGGTTTGTCATCCGGACCCGAAGCTCTTGACTTCGGCGCTGTAGCTAGACCCGAGGCTCTGGGGTCTGATGTTTAAGAGGAGTTTAAAGTTTTTGGATCTGACGTTAGAGTCATATCCACTTAAACTTGAGTCATTCAAGTTTAATAGTATTATTATTAATATTAAAAATATTATTTATTAATATAATAATTAATAAATTTGAAAAAAACATTATTAATATTGAAAAACAACCATAGATTTGATTTGAAGGATGAAATTAAAAATTATCATCATCATCATTGATAAATTTAAAATAAAATATTATTACTATTGAAGAAAAACCATAAATATGATTTGAAGGGCTTAAAAACTATAAGAACTTGGGTTAGATGAATTTAATATTATTATTATTATCATTAATAAATTTGAAAAAAAATATTATTATTATCGAAGAAAAACCATAAATTTTATTTGAAGTGATTAAAAACTATAAAAACTTGGGTCAGACATGTTTAATAATATTATTGATAGTATAAAATTTATTAAATTTGAAATAAATATTATTACTATCGAAAAAAAAATATAGATTTGATTTGAAGGGTAAAATCAATTATTATTATTACTACTTTCGTTGTTAACTTGGGCTTGACATCCCCTTCCAGACACAAGTAACTTGAGGCTGGAAAGGGGTGCTGAACCTAAGTTGCCTGAGTTGATAGGGGCATCGGTTCCAAGTTTTTTAGGTCTTGCAGCCCTGTATGGCTTAAGACGCTTGAATCTGAATCTAACATTGTAATCAGACCTAATACTTTTTTGAATCTAGTGTTATAGATAAATTTAACACTTTTAAATCTTAATTTGTTATTAATATTTTTTATATAAAAATATTAAACCACAACGTAGTGTGAGTTCCTAAATAGAGTTGGCCACTAGCCTGGTGTTAAATAGTTAGCGTGGGCTAAACCACGTCATTGCTTGAACTTGAAGGCTTGTATGTATTAATTAGGCTCACAGTCTTTCAGTTAGGGCCTGTTTGGGAGTGTAATTACGATTGTTTTTCAAAATGTTTTTTATACTGAAATGCATCAAAATGATGTTTTTTTATTTTAAAAAAATTATTTTTGAAATCAGTGCATCAAAACAATCCAAAACATAAAAAAATAAATTTTTAACAAAAAAAATCTAAATTTTTAAAAAATACATATTGGTCTTCATTTCCAAATAATCTCTGCATCACATGTGCCATTGCGCCTACATATGCTCTATTTGTGTTTTTTTTTCCACCAAAACACCACGATAGACATTGCTGGTATCTTAAATCACCAATTTGGTGTTTTTACCGTGAATGAATGCGCCGTGCAGCTTCTCGCAATTTTTTAAGGCAAATTAGAGGTTTTAAAAACACTATCAAATTCTTTTTTATTACATGGAAACAGTGAATACCAACAAAAATTATTTTAGTAGTTAAAAATGAAACCATGAATATCAAGAAAAATAATTTCAGTAGTTAAAAATAGTGTGAATGGTGTTTTATTTTAATAGTTGGAATCCGGCACCTATTTTTATCTTATTTATCTAACGAAGAACAAAAATAATTAAAAAAAGCTTTTATATTAAAAGTGAATTTTAAAAATCTAATGGGATCTAAATCTAATAAATATTGTTATTTTTAATTTTTTTTTGTAAAATCTCTGGTATATCATTAATGTTTGACACATTTTTCATTTTATAATTTTTTTAATTTTATCATTATCTAAGAAATTAAAAGTAATTAGGTTTAAATCAGAATCAAATCATAAAAAAAGACTTTGTGGATCAAATTGAATATAAAAAGTAAATACAGAGTATTTTTTGAGTATACGAAAAGTGTCCATCTATAATAATTCATCCACACCTTTTACCTTTTAGTATTCTATAATAATAATAGTATGATGAAAGTCGGACAGACCCTCTTCGATTCTCACTCACACACACACACACACACACATATTTTCCTCTATACTTCTGTCCTTGGAGGCCTTATAAAACAAGAGTACGGAGTGCTGCCATAGATGGTTCGAATTCAAAAGATGTCAGAGAGTATGATTATTTATTTTTTTAAATTGATTTTTATATTAAAATATATTAAAATAGTATTTTTTTTATTTTTTTAAAATTATTTTTAAAATTAACGTACCAAAATAATTCAAAACATAAAAATAAATATTTTTTAATAAAAATTTAAAAACTAAACTTTTTAAAAACACAGGTTTATTCGTGTTTTCCAATTTTTTATTACAACTCAATTTTCACATTTATTTATCTTTTTTTTTTCTCTTGTGGATAGAAGATACTATTACAACTCAATTTTCACATTTATTTATCTTTTTTTTTTCTCTTGTGGATAGAAGATACAGGCACTACTAAGATAAAATTATACAATGTATAATTTTACTGTTTATCTAGATATAAAATATTGTCATTTAGAAATGTAATAACAAAATTATCTTGTTAAAAAAATTTGCTAAGCATAACATGTATTTAGTATTGAAAAAATAATTAAAAATAAAATAATCAATTCGGATTTTATTGAAGCATAACATGACTTCTACCTTAGATACGGGGCATGAAATGATTATCATATCCCAGGTGTCTGGGTCAAACAAGATAACAAGACCCAATACTTTTAATATTAGCTTTGCAAAGTAGTTAGATTCAAATTTAATATTTTTAAGTTTAATCGTAGATAAACTCAACAATTTTAAATCTTTATTATTTTTATAAAAAAAAAATTTGATGTACAGCATGGCCGAGGCCACCTGGCTGGTCAACGGTGTCTTCCTTGGAAGCTGTGGCAGGTACTGGAGCAGCCCAGCACACATGTCAAGGCACTTCAGAGGAGCTGACATCTGTCCATAATTAAGTGAACGTGCCCTAGTTACAGACTTCACTTGAAAAACCTTTCCTGTTTATTTTTTGTTTTAAAAAATTTTAAATTTTTTTTTTAAATTTTCATTATGTAGAAGCTATTCTCATTTTTCATTGTATACATAATTATACAGACTTAATATAGTTATAAATAAGTTTTTTAAATCACTTGAGACTTATATAATATCTTATTGACATTTTATTT
>Ga0325414_1008974_pt1 | contig 10564 bp, 6 predicted proteins | sample PopdelMetagenome_8_FD_206183 | JGI IMG/M metagenome (GOLD analysis project Ga0325414, IMG submission 206183) | Populus deltoides microbial communities from Bellville, Georgia, United States - Leaf-PdKOR-R3 | ecosystem: Host-associated > Plants > Phyllosphere > Phylloplane/Leaf | place: USA...
AAGATTCAATCAGTTTTTCAGCTATCTGATGGTTCTGGCTTGGCGGTTACTGTCGCTCGTTATGAGACCCCTGATCACACTGATATTGACAAGGTCAGTGGCTTATTCTTTGTGCAGCACTGCTCTCGCGCCCTCCCTCCCTGTCTCCCTCCCTCCCTCCCTCCCTCCCTCCCTCCCACTCGCTCTCTCGGTAATTCTTCTTGCTTTTACGTAGGTTGGTGTGATTCCAGACCATCCACTACCTAGATCTTTTCCGAAGGATGAGGAAGGTTTCTGCGGCTGCCTCCAAGACCCTGCATCTACTTTCTACGTGAATAGGGGCCAGCTGTTTGCGAGATAGCAGATTCTCTTGTGTTTTGACATTTTTTTGGGGGGTTAAAGACATCATAATTCCTTTTCAAGTGGAGTAGATTCATTCTTTTGTTGGTTCACTAATCTTTATTGGAGCCAGTTTAACTCGAGCAAACATTTGCTTCAGTATTTTATGAAAAGGGATGTCAGCCAGCTTCGGTCTGGTTGACCATGAAAATGACATGAGGAAGTTTGACCACCGAGAAGTTCATCTCCCTCGATTACCAAAATTTCATACGAGGAATATGTCGGTGGATATCATCCAATGGAAAACTCATTAAAAATGAAATCCCAGGTCGATACTCTGTTTAGAAGCAAATTGAACGAGGAACAACTACAATATACCATGAATGGATCTTCATCATCTTAATGGCGAGCTGTGATGGTATTTCTGTAATTATCTATGATAGCTGAAGTGGTTATCCTTGTTAATTGAACCATCATGATCATCAAGTACCCAAGCCCGATACCCCCTTTACAGCTTCCTCCTCCTCCTCCTGTTCTTCATCACCTATTTCAGCATCATCTCGCGTGCCGCCATTTTGACTGTCCAATTGACAGTGGTAATACCATGACAGAGGCTTTTGGACCAGAAGCAAGCAATGGAGATATGACGATAGGTGGAAATGTCCAACCATCGGATTTGGCTACCGGCGGTGACCAAAGAGCAAAACTCTTGCGACCTTTTAGACTTACATTAATGTCAAAACTATAGTAGAAATTCCAATAAAGATATTCCCCGCAAAGGTGAAAAATAAAATATCAGTATTTTGTTAGACCTAAAGTAGCAGCAAAGAAAGCTGCGTGCCACGAAATGAAACAATCAAACTCAATGGACCGTTCTTGCAATGAGAAGTGGGATTGTTGAGAGGCACCGTGAAAAATCATCGAATTGTTAACAGTTCCACGCTAAAAAGGGTAAGCTGTAAATATGAGTGAATAAAATTGTTAACAATGCTAACCTTAGTGCGTGTACAGAGACGAACAAACATTTTGGCAGCTACAAATTAAGAGGAAACAATTACCTGAAGAACCCACAGACCGTCGAGAGCTTCCTCTATGATGCCAGGAGGCTCTTCTTCTTGGTCCGACCATCACCTCCGCCAGGAAAAAAGGAGAGTAGAAAAAATACCAATGAACAGCTTGAGCAGAGTCCATTCACGCTTTGATTGGTAGTTGATTCATTATTTCATCGACCTGAAATTTTAATAACAAGTTTGATATATATAGTTATAGATTGAAGATTAGAGATATTTAAATTAATTTTTATTCACAGAAACATGATTGTCGGTTTTGTTTTGTGAGGATTTTTCAACGCTCTCTCTTTAATCTTCAATATATTCCAAAAATAAATTATTCTTATGATTTAAGTTGTAATACTTAGTTTTAAATAAGAAAAACATTTGTGTATCCATTTTTCGTGTTGACAGTGTAAGTTATTAGCTGTGCTACGATCCAATGGTTTTCTGTATAAAACATTAATATGGATTGATTGTGATTTCTTGTTTAATTTTATTTGATTAGTTTATTTTATTTATTTATTTACTTAGTTAAAGATATATTGAAATAATATATTTTTTATTTTAAAAAAATTATTTTTAATATCAGAGCGTATAAAACGACCTGAAAAATCTATTAATTTAAAATCAAAAATTAAAAAATATTTTTAAAATACAAAAATAAATATATCACGGCCATTCCTCGTCGTTACAACCCGATATTATACATCGCTAGCGTTTATCTACTTTCAATTTTTATAAAACTGACCACCGCTGCTACAATTGGTTTTAATCTTTGCTAATTATTTTTAAGAACTTAAATTTACTTTATTCCACACCCTTACCATTACCAAGATACTAAAAATATGGATATTTTTTTAATATTTATTTTATTAAAAATTTAACTTTATAATTTATTTTAATTTGTTTTCTATCAAGTTATATCAGTCTCGTAATCTAAATTACGGGTTAACCAAGTTTACATGATTTTTTTAAAAAAATTTATCCTTTAATATTTTATTAATTAAAAATTAGGTTTTATGATTTGTTTTGGTTTATTTTTTATCGAGTTATCCCGTTCTCATGATCCGAGCCACGGGTTTAACAAGTTAACCCGGGTTGACTTGGGTCACTTTTTTTAATTTTTTTAAATTGATTTTATTTTAGTTTCATCATTTAATATTGAATTAATTGAGAATTGTATTTCATAATTTATTTTGATATGCTTTATAGAAGTTATCTAAGTGTCATGATCCTAGTCGTGGGTTTAGTAGATTAAAACAAGTTGATTCATGTCATTTTCTCAGTTTGCTTTCTATAAGGTTATTCATGATAAGTCACTGGTTTGGCGGGTTAACCCAGATTGACTTTGATTGTTTTTTGTGTCCTTTTTAATTAATTTTTTTTAATTTTATCATTTGACATTGAGTTAATTATGAATTAAATTTCATAATTTATTTTGATTTGTTTTCTATGGGTTTATTTTGGTATTATGATCCGGATCGCGGGTTTGACAAGTTAATCTAAGTTGACTCGTGTAATTTTTTTCTTTTTTAATTTTTTTTTCAATTTCATCCTTCAACATTAAGTTAATTGAGAATTAAACTTTATAATTTGTTTAATTTTTTTTATGTGAAATTATCATAGTCTCATAATTAGGATTGTATATTTGACAGGTTAATTTAACTTAATTCAATATATCATCTCAATATTTTTTTAAAAAAATGTTATTTTGATATTTTTTTAATCAAATTATATTTTTTTCAATCGTTTAGGTTGTTTTTGGACCTAATAAGTGAATCGAATTATATCAAATGAATTTTTATATAATTTAATTTAATTTTGCTAGAAAAAATATTAGCAACAAATATTTTTTTTTTTTGGTTACAAAATACTTGATCCAATTCAAGTAATAGCGATGATATTTTTCTTTATTTTTTTAATTATATTCCATTTGCACTTTATAATATCTTAAAAAGTTGCACAAAATCTCTTGGACAGGAGCGAGATTCGTCATTTAACCATTAACAATTCTGTTTCTTTATATATATATATATATATATATATATATATATATATATATATATATATATTTGAAAGTGTAATAACTATTATTTTTTAAATTTTCTTTATTATAAAATATATTAAAATAATATTTTTTTAAAAAAATTATTTTTAATATTAACACATCAAAATAATATAAAAATAAAAAAATAAAAAAATTTTAAAATTTTTTTAAAAATATTTTTAAAACACAATATCAAACACACTCTAAATTAAATTAAACCTTTTCAGGTTCGTAAAAAGTAAAATTGTTATACATATGTTTGAAAAATTATTAAAAATATATTTTTTTCTAAAATACTTTAATTATTTTTTTAAAACAAGATAGTCAAATTATATAAAAAAAATCATGATTATTTTTTAAATGAAAAATATTAATTTCTCATTCACAATTTAATTTGGTCCATTTTTGTTTGAGTTTTCCTTTAATATCCTTATCTAATATTTTTGCTTATAATTTATCCTTTTTAAAAAAAATAGTAAAAGGGCATTTGTGGGTATAAAAAGAGGCATTCTGTAGCAACTTTTTTTTTTTTTTTAACGTGGAGGAGGTTTTTAACAAAGTCCAAACCTTCGGGTACTGAATATAATTTCATGGTATTTCAGGGAGGTTTCTGTAATTTTCACTAATATATATAATGAAAGAAGATAGGTTCGTCTATTTAATTTGTTTAGCTTTAGCCCCAAATCGACACGGGAACCCCTTCCCTGCTGCCATAGAGAGAGAAAGAGAGATGAGGCCGATGCAGGTAGACTTCTTCGCGGACATGGAGGATCAAGGATCAACAGTGGCTATGGACGTAGATGACGTGGACGCACTGGAGATGTTTGGGGAGGGAGTCATCAACATGGAAAACAAACTTGCCGACGCCGATTTCTTCAACTATTTCGAAGACGATTTCGATGACACAGACATCAACTGATCTGACCTGACCCTATCCTCCATGTATCTACCTGCCTTGGCTTTTTCTAGCTTTCTAATTTTGGAGACTAATGTTGTTTACTATGTCTCCGGATTCTCTTGTTCTGCTTTAACTATTAATTAAATATAATGGATGGAATTGTGTTTGATTAATATTATCTCGTATTATTGATATAATGAATGGAATTGTGTTTGATTGCTGTGGAAGGTTCAGTGAAAAATTGAGTTTTTTTAGGGTTTAGCTTCTGTTGGGGTTTATGCTGCAGTACAATGATTGGAGCAGCGTGTGAAGAAATTTATTTGCCTTTGATTGTTTTATTTCCTAGATTTAAGTAGTACTTGTGTATGAAGCATCAAAGTATCCGTAGGGTTGGAGGAATTTTCATTGTTTTTGGTTCTATCATGGTGTTTTTTGACGGTTTCACAAGGCTCAGTCCTCTTTCTTCGCTTTCCTTGTTTTGGCTTAGGCTTGATGAGCCTGATGGCGTTATTTTGCAAACTGAATTTTCGTTTAATTCCGTTTCTGGTTTTAGGTAGTTGCATTTGAATTCGTGCTGTTCTGGCTTTGTAGTTGACCAATAGGCCTGCAAATTCACTCTGGTTTTCGGTGAAATATGATAAAGTCCATGTGTTTCTTCAGTTTTATCATTTATGTTACTTTTATTGTGCTTAAATTTGTAATGCTCTTAAAGTTTTGTTTTGTTACAACTGTGTGGTGCTGTGTAGGGTATTTACAAAGACTGTTATGAAGACTTTGTCAATTATTTACCTTTTTAAGCTTATACAGCATGTATGTTCATTTGGAAAAAGAATTAGATTGGGTGCTTGATATGGTTCAATCTCTGCTGTTGCCCATATGGAAGTTATGGAATATACCTAGGAACCAGGCTGAACATTTTAACATTACTTACATAATGGGCTTAAATCACTTTATGCTCCTCTATTTGGACCGATGAATATGAAGGTTTGAGGAGTGCAGATGTTACAGTCACCTATCTTAAACTGGATGACTTTTGTGGAACTCTGATTATTCTGTCTCTTGATGGCATATTGTTGTTGAGTATTGCTTAGGATATTTTTTCCTGGTGTGTTGTAATGGATATGTAGATGGAGGTAGTCCTTGTAAATTTCAATTGCTTTTTATGATAGTGATAAACTCAAGATCAATTAAAGATGTTTTTGTGTTGTACTGTGTCAAGCTATGTGATTTGTGATCCTGTGTTTTAAATATATTTTTTTGGGGGATTTTTGTTTTTGGGATGTTTGAGCAGTTCATCAGAAATAAAACTTGGATGGTGATATCATCATGGTGCGGGCATTAATTGTTCATACTTCTCATCTGCGTTGCTTTGAATGCAGTGATAGTAGAACTAGCCTGATCGTTCTGAATCTCAGCTTCGGTTTGGCCTCTTTCTAGTCTGAAACTCTCCTAGGTGTACCATAACTTAATGGTTATAGTTAAATGAATGGAAGCTCACTGGTGGCACTTAAAGCAGATGAATGTAACGAGTCTTTTTGTGCTTGATGCTAAACTCATTCAAAGGGATGTCAATGTAGAAAGCACTAGCCATTTGGTCCAAGCTCCGTCGTGGACAGGATGTTTTTTTTCTCCTGCAAAAAAATTATACATGCAGGTTCTTTAGATGTATTTTTATATATAAAAAAAGGTTTGAAGAGTAAATTAAAAAGGTATGTATGTAATTAAATAAATCAAGAATTATATCTGCTAATGAAAGTTTAAAAAAGGTAATGAAAGTTTAAAAAAGGTATGCATGGTAGAATATTTCTTGGTTGTGTATACGGAATTTGTCTATTAAAATTATTTTTTTATTTAATCAAATGATATTAAAAATATATATATATTAAATTGATTAAATAAAATAAAAGTGTAAAAATATTATACAAAGCTGCTAATATTAGAAATATTATCTGAAAAAAATATTTTTTATTTTTAAAAATAAAGTTCTTGTATATAAAAAAAATTATAAATGAATCAAAATAATTTTTTTAAAAATTAAATACATATAATGCTATCAAAAAACAATTTCTGTTGAAAAAAGATTAAATAAGAAAGAAAATCACAAATAAAAAATGTTAATTGAAATATAAATTTAAAATTTATTTTAAAAAAAGATATTAGTAAGAAAAGGCAATATTAGAAAAAAATAATAACTTGGTTGTTGTGATCTAACTTATTAAACTCGTGACCTGGATCATTAATTCAACTGAATTCAATAATTATTTTTTCCACTTAAATTTATATTCAATCTAAAAAAAAAAAAAGATGATCAAAACAAGCTTAGACTCATGGGCCTATGACCTAGTATAAAGTCTTGATAAATCATAAATAAAATAATTAAGGAACATGGTGTGTAAACCTCCGATCTAAAAATTGGTAAATTAGAGTAATTATTAAATATAGCAACCATCGGTACGCAAAATATTAACTAGCAATAAATCGTTTAAATTTTCAAATAAAAAAAATATCATTTAAAGAAAAAAATTTATAAATTTGAGGAGGATGATTTATGGAAAAATAGAAGGGAGTTAATATAAATTAACTTTTGACCCTTTGCGTGAGAAATGTTGATTATCGATATGAATATTATGTACAATCGTGTCTTTTGGACTGAAAGTAGTAAAAAAAATTAGAGAAAAAAATATGATAATTATGAACAGAAATCTTTAACGAATTAACTTGAGAACCTCGATAATTTAAGTAAATCATGCAAGAGATGAAATTCAGATTTTTGGTGAAAAGTATTACCGACTGTTCAATTTTACAGTATTAAGCATATCTCTTAATCCGAGTATTGGATTAGGTTAACATGTTACTAGTAGTCCACTAACATATGTTTTTACCATGAGTTAAATTTTTAGGTTAATTGAAATTTAGAAAGGCCTCAGAGAAATATTAACATACCCGAATTGGATATAAAAAGCATATATATAATTATGAGAGGTAAAATGGTCATTAGAGCGGGAAAAAAAACCTTTTTTAAAAGGTTGTTATAGCTGCAAACCCAGAAGCCATGAAAATGGCTTGTAAAGCCTTCATCTTCTCCTAAGAATTTGAGAGAATCAACTATGATTGAGAGCTTTAGGTGAAATTGAGTGGTCTTTAAGAAAAAACACATCAAGGGTAAACAACTTGACAATCATATCTCCACTTTACACCTTTAGATTGGGTTTCCCTTTGGATATGTTGTTATTCGCTATGTTTGATACATTCTAACTGTAGGGATGTGCAATATCATGCTTCGTGTGAGAGATATGGTCAATGGAATATTTCTAGAGAAAACACCTTTATGCACATATGTCTGTCAAACCCGGCACTTAGGTCTGGCAGGTGTTGCCCAGTAGCTTTGGCCTAGTGTGCTACCAAGCCAACAAGGTGGGTCTGACTTGTGTTTGCTAAAAGTGTCAAGCCTGGGGATTTTTGTCATTACAGCTCGAGTATGGCCAGATTTGCTACACCCAAAGATTTTAACATAATACATGAATCTGACATCGTCACTTCTATATATTTTTATATAAAATCTTAAAGCATTTATTTTTTAATAAATAAGCTTAATTAAACAAGCTTACATTCCGCCAACATCATTAAGTGTATTAAAGTCTTTCATGACTCGTATTGTCTCCATATTTTAGCTGGATAAAATGAGTGGAATACAAATCACAACACAACTTAAAGTATCACAAAGGTGAAATTACATTTCAGTCCCTCCTCTCAATCAAAAAACAAGACTCATAAGCTATAAATACACCATAAGATATCCATAACAAAATGTTCATAATCTTCATTCTCTACTGTATATACATTTTCAGATCATTTTTCTCTAGAATATTATTATATTTTCTCTCTCTAAAAATATATTTATTTAAGCATCAGAGAGTCTGCATGTCTATCAAAGAATACTTTTTACAAGTACTAGTCACAAGTTATATTGGTGTACCAAGCACCAAATATAAGCTATTAACTACCTTGACTAAAAAGAATGAATAAGATTGTTAAAACCTGTTGATTAACTGATTATCCAACCCGAAAATCTTGTTTCTAGACTACATAGATTTTTGGAACATCATTATTATTGAAAAATCTTGGAGTGTGCAACGTTTCAACCGTGCACACTCTTCATTATACAATACAATGTGACTAAACATGCCTTGGAATGTGGAAACAAAAATGAAGAATTTTTCAGAAAATGCTTGCCGATCCATACAAATTGCAATTGCAGATTATAGTGGGACTACATAATTTATGAGGAGAAAATCACGAGAAGATGTCACATTTACAGGCTCTAGCGATTAATATCAGTCCTCTCTTAACGCCACCCCTGTTTTTCTTATCATTTTCATGGACTTTAAGCCCGGATCTAATAAATCTTGCAAACTCAATCCATTAAAAAAAAAATACAAAAATACAAAAAACAAAAATAGGCTTGTTACTTCACCCTCTATTTTATTTTTCAGTTCCACAACGTCCTGTTCTTTTCTGTTTTCGTCGTCTCGTTGTTCTTGGCAGCATCAGCACACTCTCTCCTTTTTCTTTCTTAGAAGAATTTTCAAGAACATCCCTCCTATGAAAACCTCTCTAAACTTACATTGTATCTCTTGTTAATAGTTGGGATCATAGCCTGTATTTCACCATCCATCACATTCTTTCTCTGTCCCTTTTTCTTTCTTTTCCTCTTGCAGACTGAAGTTCTCACAGTTATATCTTGCGTATTCGTTCAACCTAGATTGATACTTCACTTCCATGGCGAAAAGAGAGATAAAAAAAAAAAAGAGGCGAAAGAGATAAGGTTGTGTCAGAGTAGAGAAAGGAAGAGAAGTCAGAACTCTCATGCACCAAATTACCAACTGTTGTGGTCTGTCCTTGTTGTGATTGTAAAGGGGGGCTGTATTGTGCAGGGAGAGGGAGTCAGAGGAGGAAATATGTGTGGGATTGTTGGATTTTCTCTGCCTCTTTCTTCTTTTGGTCCATGTGATGTTAATGGACACGCAGAATCAAATAAGATTTGAGAGAAATTAACAAAGGGAAGCAGAGGGAAGCTGTCTGCGTGTCTGTATGGGATCCCCCCTGCTTTAGCAGCAATTTTTGACTTATTTGTAGTCACAAAGTCCCCGATCCCACCCCACCACCGACGAAACAAATCAAAACCCAACTCTACTAACATTGGATGGAGAGTGTGGCGGCTCACAAGCTGGAGCTATACCTTGAGGTATGGTGGCTTTCCTAAATTTGGAGGAATTTCCATTCTAACATCAGCAGTTCTCGAATGTCTTTTAAGGATTACTAAATGTAAAACAGACTCCCAGCAACAAATTACTTAAAAAATGGATCTTAATTCATTGGTCTTCATCGAAGATTTCAATGAAAATTAACATGCTAAAAACCTTCATTGGAGCCCCGCACTCCAGTTTGATGGGGATTTGCATATTCATCTTTGTATATCTACCCGGTAAGCGTTTGTACTTTTACTATTCTTATGTTCATATTACACCTTAAAGTATCCATAGGACAATTAGGGCAAAGATTTTATAGTTTTGCTGACTTTGTAAATTTTAAGTATTTGTCGTGACAGCCGTTTAGAATTGCGTTCTAAACGTTTTTTTTTTTTTAATGATTTGAGGTCCAATTTTAGAATTTGAGGCCTTCTGGGAGCCGTATGCTTGTGCTTGTGACCTTATTAACCCCTTCTCTTCAATGAAAGTCCCATGAAGCAGCTCCCTCTTCATCAATCAATCAAGGCAGCTGAAACAAGCGACGAAGGCCAAATTCTGGAATGCTACTGGTCCGAACACGTACCTTAACAGCCAAGGTTTATGTCTGGACACTTCTCACCCAAATCCTCCTTCCACGTGCCATTTGTCACCCACAAAATATCCTTTCGTCGGCGTCGGAGCAGCAGCCGTACAAAACAAAATGACAAATTTTTAAAATATTTTTTATTTAAAGATATCATAAAATAATATTTTTAAGTTTTTTTAATATCAACACGTTAAAATAATTTTAAAATATTAAAATAATAATTATTAATTTAAAATTAAAAAATTATTAAAAAAAAAAAAGCAAAAATAACCATGCTGCTGCTATATGATACAGAAACCGCCATGTATATGGGGAGGGGCACGTGACTAGTCACGTTCTTTCCCGCCTCCCCGTTCCCTTCACCGCTCCTTGAAAAATAAAAAACGGGAAAAAAACACTCAAAAAAGTGAAAAA
>Ga0325414_1008975_pt1 | contig 10563 bp, 8 predicted proteins | sample PopdelMetagenome_8_FD_206183 | JGI IMG/M metagenome (GOLD analysis project Ga0325414, IMG submission 206183) | Populus deltoides microbial communities from Bellville, Georgia, United States - Leaf-PdKOR-R3 | ecosystem: Host-associated > Plants > Phyllosphere > Phylloplane/Leaf | place: USA...
GTTCTTAAGGCTGCCATTAAATTAAATTACTAGTGCGGACACTGTGGTTGTTTGATGGTTAGGGTTAGTTATACGGCGGATCCGTTAACTAACCAATGTTAAGAAAAGATAAATATTCAGAATATAAATTGATGTTTCGTTTCCATGATCAGTTCTGATTTCTATAGGTGGATGTGTGCTTGTGACCAAGGTTTGTTCTCTTGATAATTTTCTGATTTTATTAAATTTCGTTTGATAGTTTTCTGTTTTCTTTTACTTTAGCCTAGATAACATCCAACATCCCTAAATTGCATATCATCTAGCATAAAAATCTGACTTGAACTTTCTCGTGGGATCGACCCTTTGCTTGCTCTATACTATCTTATGTGTTGTGTTTGACGCTAGGGTAATTAATTTGTGCGACCGCGACATCGCAATAATGGTGACAAATCTGATTCTAGCATATTTATGATGATAATTTTTGGATTTTTATTATTTTCTTTTAGTCTTTGGGTTATTATTACTTATTTGGGTCAATTGTAAGTGGGCTTAATATAAGTCCACCTAAAGGGGGTCCATTAGGGTTTATTTAAGTCTAGAGTTAGTATCAATAAAGGCATAACTAGACATGTAAGTTAGACAATTCAAATTAATAAAACTTTTTGTTTATCGCATATTGTGTATGTGTGTTGGTGAGATAATCTCCCTTCCATGGTTCTCTAAAGAACTGAAAAACAACTTATCAAAAAACAATTGTCTTCGTGGCGTCATCCTTATACTTCTCGTTCGCGAATCAATATTCGTTGGGTGGGGATCTCCGTTTTCAATAGTGTTGGTACCTAGGTACAAGTTATCTTTGAAATTCGCTTTCTTTCTGTTGTTTTCATTTCTTGCAGTATATTTTCAACATATCCAACACATTTGGGTGTTGTTTCATCATTTTTGCATATTTCGTTTCTGTTTTTATTCGAGTCTTCAGTTTCATTCGTATTTCGGATAGATTCGTTTGCTATTTGTGACACTATCATCGCAGTTTTGTTTTTGCTTGTTTTCCAGTTTTTATTGCTTCTTGAGTCATATATACAAATTTGGATTGTGCTGCTAAGTTGGTTCTATTTGGTGTTGGTTTTAGTTTCGCAAGAATCGCAAGAAGGCGAGGCGAGAGGTGTGAGCGTGTGAGGATATTAAGAGTTTTTGAGCGAAACACGAGCGACGTGAGGATAATTATTTTTGCCATTAATCAATTTTTACAGGTACTATCATGTTAGATCAAAACGACACACCACCCCCTCCCGATATAGAACTTAAATTCCAAATACAAACCATGACGAAGATGATGGAAAGCATGAATTTTATGATGGGGAACGTGTGTGACAGACTTGAGAAGGTGGGAAAACATGGAATCGTGGCTGGGACATGTACCCAAGACGTAAGAAAGGTTGGGGTTGAACTGAAATCAAACAATGGCAGTGAGGTCGAAAGGCCAAGATGGGCTGATTATGAGGATTTTGACTAAACCTAAAACCAGTTGCATGTCTTGATTGTTTGAGTGAATGGAGAGTTAGAAAAAGGAGAGAAAACCAAAAACATGAAAGAAGAAGGAGCCTAAAAGGTAAGCTAGAACAAACATAAGGAAGAAACCGAGAGAAAATAGGAAGAAAAATTGCTAAAACCTCCCTAAGGCTACTTAAAATTGTTAGGTAAGAACAACATCATTTCCTTACTTATTTCATTGAGATTTCAAGATAAAATGGAGAAGGAAACCTCAAGGGAATGGCTTAGGGTTCTTACGCCCATGATTAACAAGGATTAAATAGAAAGATTGAAGAGAATAGGGTTGAAGGGGGATATAATTCCAGAACCTTTAACAAAAGAAATGGATGAATGTCAAAGGAGATAATGAAAAGAAATGAAATAAAGTGATAAAATTTGTAATTGTGACCTTGTTAAACTCATATAAACATGCTTGAGCTAAAATAAAATTCACATTTATGTTAATATATTGATTGTGCATACATGATTGAAGAGCTTGTGTGAAAATGAAAGAATGTGTAGAATTGTGATCTTGTTAAACCCTTAGAGGAATGTTTGAGCTGAATCGGAATTGATGCCATGATTAATGCCTTAATTTTGTTTGTATGATGAATGAACTTGTATAATTATGAACCAAGTGGATGGATATGAGTTTATGAAATGTTATTGTGAACATACTTATGATAAAAAAAAATGATGAATTACATGTGCAAATTAGAGAGAAATGAGCTGTAATGTTCCAGTCATAGAAAAAAAGAGCACCATGAAAGGACTTGCTATGATGAACACCTTAGGGGAAACAAGTCTAAAGACAAAAATGAACCCTTGTTTATCATGAAATTACTATTAGTTTGTGTTGGTTTATTGCCATGATATAATTGAAAACATAAAATGTATGATTGTGGCAACTCTAAGTGTCGGTCTTGAAATGATAGTTAGGAGAACCTTTGGAAAATATACGTGTTGAGACTTGGTAGCATATTGCTTGATAACTTTGTGATAAATTGGATGTGATTTGGTGACGTTCAATGTCCAACTAGATTGGGGTACGTTGGTAAGGGGGAAAGCTTAGCTTATACCTTACGCTTAGCCTAGGAAAAAAGTAAAACCAGAAATGATTCAATTGTCACTAACGATTTCTGAATCGGCAACGACATAGTTTTCGTGTCGATTTCAAGGTCAACAGCGACTCAATTTTTGTTGATGATTTTTGAGTCAACAGTGGATTGTGTTTGCTGACGATTCCAAGCGTCAGCAATGAAATTTGTTTTCGTTGATGATTTCTAGGTTGGTAGCGACTCGATTTTCATTGATAATTTTTGAGTGAATAGTGGTTGTGTTCGCTGATGATTCCATGCGTCAGCCGTGGAATTTGTTTTCGTTGATGATTTCTAAATCAGCAGCGACTTAGTTTTCATTGATGATTTCTAAGTCAACAGTGGATTGTGTTCGTTGATGATTCCAAGTGTCAGCCGTGAAATTTGTTTTCGTTGATGATTTCTGGGTTGGCAGTGACTCAGTTTTCATTGACGATTTCTATGTCAATGGTGGTTGTGTTCGCTGATGATTCCATGCGTCAGTCGTGAAATTTGTTTTCGTTGATGATTTCTGTATCACCAACATCTTAGTTTTTCGCTGACATTTATGTGGCACCAGCGACCCAGTTTTTGCTGACGATTTCTGTGCCACCAGCGACTCAGTTTTCGCTGATGATTTCTGTGTCACCAGCAATCCAGTTTTTGCTGATGATTTTCCATGACAGTAGTGACTTAATTTCGTTGACAAATTCCATGTAAAAAATGATTTAACTCTCGTGATGATTTCATCGTCATGATTTTTGTGTCACCAACGACCTAGTTTCAAATGATGATTTTCTGTGACAATAGTGACTTAATTTCGTTGACAAATTCCATGTTAAAAATGATTTAACTCTTGTGATGTTTTCATCGTCAATTTGACTTAACTCACTACAAGACTCACGAATTAAACACTAGGATGTCAAAAAGTGACCAACGTTTAAAATTAAGAGAAGGTCTTGATATGATGACTTTTATTGTATGATTATATGATGAGTGGAACACTTGAATGTGAACATATGTATTATTGGGATAGGTATGGTATTGGTTTATGTGATTACTGGATGCAAATATGCTGATTAGTGATCATTTGATGTATCAGGCGGTACGACCGGGATCGGACCTTCAACCAAATGAGAACACCCCATGGGAGGAACAGGTAGGTGGTCTACACCTTCTTCTTAAATAATATCGAACCTCTAAAATGATGTCATATAAAAGAATTGTTATATCTCGTTGTGACTACTAAATTGTTCATGGAATGTTTAATTTGGTATTGTGATTAGCCTCGGCCAATGGCATCCGAATTGGATGACTAGTTTGGATATTGTGATTAGCTTCGGCTAATGGTATTCGAGAGGGATGACTGGGTTTGGACATTGTGATTAACTTCGACTAATGGCATCCGAGATGGATGACCAGGTTTGGATATTATGATTAGCTCTAGGTAATGGCATCCGAAATGTATGACCGGTTTTGGTATTACAACTTAGCTTCGACTAATGGCATCTGAATTGGATGACCGAGTTTGAGTAATGCAATTGACCGTGGTTAGTGGTTTTCTATAAAGGATGACCGAGGTAAAGCGAAGTAATTTAACCATGGCCACGGTATTAACTCTGGTCCCTACAACTCCTATAGAAAGGTTGGGACATATGAGTAAGGATAATATAATTGATGAAATAATAAAAGTTGTATTATGTATGTAAGGAGTAAAGGAAGGAATATACTCACTTAGGTTATTAACGGAAAGTAGTGATAATATTCTTTTAAATATCTATTATTATGTTTAAATTATTTATAATTCTTGTATCCATTTTGTATTATAACAGGGACGTCACACAATCAAGATGCATATGAATCCCATCTCACAAGTCCATATATTTTGTTATGAACTATGTATTCATATGTTAAGACATTATCTATTTTGTTTGAGCAAATGTATTAGTTGTGAAAATATCGTTCGACACTTTTGTAAAGACGTGTAATGATAATTATGTCAAAACAGGAATGTAAACTTATGAATATATAAATATAATGATATGGTGCTTGTATTGTGAATTATCTTTTATTAAGATGTTGAATTCTGAGATTTTATGAGTATTGTATTATACGAATTGATGATACCTATAAAATACAATGGTGAAAAAAAAATTATCATGAATTTCAATCATGAAATGATTGGAAATCTCGGGCTATAACAGGCAACAACCCATGGTTGCTTCCTCTATTGCCTACGAATATTAGTTGAGCCCTCAACACAGCCAGGTACGCTAGCATGTTGGCGCCGCTACTAGTGGTTGTTACATCCACCAAATCATTTTTTTATCTCCTCAAAACTCCTGCTAGAATTGTAGATTCTGGCCACATTCAAATAATCCGTCCAAATCTATCTAGAATAGTAGCTATTTTAAAAAAACAAATCATAAGAGAAAAATAAAATTTGGGTAAAATTAATTTTGCACATAAAATTAATTCACAATTAACATCAATAATAATTTAAAACATGCAATACACAATTCTAATTGTTTAACAATGGCTCTAATACCATTATTGGATTTCTCGAAACACATACACGATAAATTTAAAATTTATTTAGGAGTCCCAAGGATCCTGTTGGATAGATTTAAGGTTGTTTAGGGTTTAAACGAATATTACCTGAAAATTATATGTTCTTTTTAGTTTTAAATAAATTTTTTAAAGTTGGGTTGTCATAAACTATAAGTCATTCAAGTGTCTGGCTCTAACAGTAATTCACTGGAACAACTAGTGATAAATTTTTTAAACCTTCTTAGAAGAGAGAGATTGTTATGCTTTTGAGTGTTCACTCTTTTCTTTTGTATTTTTCAGGTATTCTATAATTTATGTAATTTCTTTACAGAAAATAAGACACATAACATTCTGTATATAGAGAAACCTGAAAACCTTATAAATAATAAAATATCAATTTGCCCCCTGAAAAATATATCATATATTATTTCACGATAATTTTAGAAATTTATTCAATAAAGTCCCTACTTGATTTTTTTTAGATCTAAAATTGTAATTACCTTTATAAATTATATTTTAGTCCTCAATTTCTAAAACTTATACAATCATGTCATATTTGATTAATCATCTCATTTTAATTTTTGACTGATAGTTCTTATATGTATGACCTATTAAGTTTTCTAATAAGTTGATCCAAATATAAATCACAATCCTAAATAAAATGTGATTACATAAATTAAACAAATTAATTTATTAGCAATTTAATAATTGATTGATTTATATTTCAAGATCAAGTAAAATAACCACAAACTTGCATGATCCCCTAAATATTTAGAAAGTTATAAGTAGTTTGACTTAACCTTTTAGTGACCAGTTTTTTAGTATAATTAATATTTGTTCATCAACAATATTTCGCTCTAGACATTATAGCATGAAGTATGTCTACTCTGTCAACTCATATTTGTTCTTAATATCATAATCATTGATTCTTTGAATAAGATTTGAAAATCTTTGCAAATCTTATTCCACCTTGCACAAGAATTTACAATCAATACTATTTAAGAACATATGGAACATTTTTCTAATTCATCTAGAGTGATAAATCCTCTATTGATTACTGAAATACCTTTATATAGTTCTTGTTATTCCTAATATCTACTCATTTTTACCCTTGATTAGGACAATGTGTAGCAGGATCAAAGAATAACACTTTATATATAAGATAATTTAGTGATCTCAAGTCTAGGGATCACTTACACAACCATCATGTGAGTCTTTTCATAGACACGAGTAATCTCTTTATATAAAATTCTCATACGGGTCAATTCACTATACATATTATCTTACAAGCACCTATATATTAGTTTTAGGTATCTCTTATATCTCAGCTTATGAGAACAACTGCTTTATTTCATAAAAAAAAGAATATAATATGTATCAGTCTCAATAGCTCTAATTAATATTCGGTCTTAATAGAGCATTGACTAGGAACATTTAGTAATAATACTTTGATGCAATAGGAATCTCACAATTATAACAACTTTATAATTTCCTTTGTAAAACATTTTTGTCCCAATGACTTCTTTACTTTAGATTCATTAATCAATTATTTTATGAATATTAAAGATAAATAAGTCTTTATTAGTAAACATACTTTAAAGAATAAACCTACTAAACCAACAAAAACAAATAAGAATAAAGAGAATGATGTATACAAAAAGTATGAACATGACTATGTTTGTTATAGAGGATACATCATGAATACTCTCTCCAACCAGATGTATGATCTTTTTCGATGCTATGAAGATCCTGTGAAAATATGAAATGTTTTGAAGACTAAATACAAAAAAGAGAAGTAAGGTATTGAAAAATTATTTTTTTATGAAATATTCTGAATTCAATATGGTGGACAACAAGTCTATTATGACTCAGCTAGATGAGTTGTATGTTTTTGTATCCATACTTAAAGATTTGAAGATTAAAATTTCAAAACCAATACAAGTGGTTGGCAATTATTACATAGTTGACACAACTTAGAGCAATTATTTGATCAATCTCGAAAAAGTCTTGAGAATGGTAACAAAGTGAATGTTGTCGATAATAAATCTAAAGGCAGGAACATGTCCCAAAAGAGGAGGTTTACTGATTTTGACAACTCTAGCAATATCAAAAATGTTGTTGGCCTTTCCAACAACTTCAAGAAGAATAAAAGATGTTTTCATAGTGAAAAAATAAAGGGACACATTAGGAAAAATTAAAGGTTTTATAAAAAGTGCAAGGTGGAGAATCCAACCAAGCAAATACTTTAGATAAATAAGAGGAATAAATGGTGATCATCGTGACTTGAATGTATATTAGAATAATTTCTGAAATTAACATGGTTATTAACACCAAATCTTTTGATTGATGGTATGATTCTGCTGCCACTACCTATATTTGCATTGATAAATACTTTAAAAATGTTAAAGAAGATAAATATTTTATGATGCATAACAATGCTAAAGCAAAACTTATTGGAAAAGGAGTTGTGGATCTTTCTTTCATTTTAAAAAAAAAATTACTTTAGTCGATGTTATATCTACAATTATGTTGTGTAGGAATGGAAATAAAGCAGTTTTAGGGGTTGAAAATTTGATCTTGCTAAAAAAAAGTGTTTTTTAAGGGCTATTCATATGCTACAATATTCAATTTTAGTATTATTAATAAAAAGAGCAAAATTTCTATTTATATTATCATATCTCATTATGACATAATAATTGAGCAAAAGTTAATGTCAGAACTTTAAAGTTTATGTCTAAAAATGGAATGATTTTTATAATTATAAAACTTGAGATAATTGTGAGATTTGTATAGAAGAAAATATGAAAAATAAATCATTTCTATGGGTTGAAAAAGATAATGATATTCTTGATTTAGTTCATTCAGGTATTTGAGAACTGAATGACATTTTAACTAGAGGTTATAATAAGTATTTTAGTACATTCATTAATGATAGTTCTAGGTACACTTATGTTTATTTGAAAAAAAAATTAAGAATCAAGAATTTGAAAAGTTAAACTTTATAATAAAGTTGGAAAAAAAAATAGAAATGAGGGTCAAATACTTAAGAAGTGATATAAGAGATGAATATTTCTTTATGTGGTTTTTTTTATATTACAAAGAAAATGGAATGGCACTTCAAGAAAGTGCTCTATGAAACCTACAACAAAATGAATTAGTGGAAATAAACAATAAAACATTGGTTGAAAAGGTGAATGTCATGATTTTCAATACTAAATTGCCATTTAATCTTTGTGAAGAATCTTTGCCAACAACTTGCCATGTATATAATGAAATACCTTTAAAAAGATAAAATATAAAGGAATAGGAAAGGTTAAAAGCCTAACCTAAATCACTTTAGAGTTTGGGATTGTTTAGTTTATGATAGAGTACTCGATCTAAAAGGGATAAAGTTGAGACCAAGAGTCAATACAAGTGTTTTGTGGGAAATGCTAAATATTTAAAAGTTTATAAACCATTAGATGTTGATTCCAATGTTATCATGGAATCAAAAGATATTGATTTTATTAAGGATAAATATCTTAATGATTCTAATAATGATCTAGATTTAGATAATATATATAAAAAATAGATATAAACTTAATGCTTCTTCTAAACACAAAAGAAAACTTAATGACTCATCTAATGAGATTAGAAAAAGTCAAAGAGGAAAAGTATAAAAACATTTAAATCCTAACTTTTTTTATTCACAAATGGTAACTTTTTTCATGGAAGGTTATTGTTAATTTATGGTTAATGAAATGCCTATGTTATTATTAGTTCAAAATGATCTCAAGTTTTATGGTTAAACAATGACATCTATAGATACTATCTTTTTTAAAAAAGACAATTGATAAGAAAATCAATTCTTTTTTTTTCAAAAACATATATTTGATTCTTAACTTACCTTAAGAATCAAAACTAATTGGTTGCAAATAGGTATTTAGAAGAAAATATAATATGGATGGATCTATACAAAACTTTAAGGCTAGGTATTTATAAGGTTTAGATAAAAGAAAAATATTGATAATTTTGGTACATATGCTTTAATAACTAGAATAATCTCTATAAGAATAGTGTATGAAAGACTCGAAGCACCTATAAGAGATAGGGTGAATTAGGTATTTTAAAATTAAGCCTAAATATTTTGGTTCTAAACAAAACAATCATAAAAAACACAATAATACCACATAACTTGTAAACCCTCGGTTATAATTTTTCTGGGTATTTAAAAGATGAGAAATTTAACCAATAGTAAAATGGGTTAAATTAAATTAAAGAAACCTAATCAAGATAAAAATATTGAAATTAATGAAATGAAAAGTGAATATAGTACTAAATCATTGAAAAGAAAAACATTTGTGAGGACAAAATGGATACGTAAGATCAAGAGAGGTCAATATTCAAATAACAGAAGGTTGGGAGTTTATGTATAAATGATAAAAAGGGGTGGGGATAAATGTGCAATTAACAAGATGTTAGAACTATAAATATCATTCTATTTTCTCTCTTGGAGTGACTGGCAAGAGTAGGAGAGAGTTTAGAGAGAGGCTGGAGAGAAGATATATTGATGGTAAATCTACCGGCAGCTATAACTCCACCTTCCACCGTTGGATCAGCACAATATTCGGGTATGGTGTTCTCATCCATGTCGTGTACATTGTCACCGTAGGGATTTTCTATATCAGTCCCCGTTTGAGAGATATCGAGGGAGGAAAATATTTGGGAAATACACTTCTGGACAGTCTTCTTTGTTGTCTGTTTTCTCCTTCGGCCACCGTTGGATTAGGCTATAACTTGAATATGTTGTTCTCCCTGATTTTGACTAGATTCTGAACAGTGGAGATCTGAAACAATCATTTGGTATAGAAGTTGTATATCTCGCATAGTAGGTCTGCAAGTTTGAGGTCAGTTCGGTTAAACCCATATTTATGGAAATTTCACCATTTGATGAAGTTAATATTTGGATATGTTATACTCATAATAATGCATTATAACTTGACAGTATAGATTGTTTGGAATATTATTCATTTGTTATTTATGGTTTATAGGAACTGTGTCAAGGATTGTGTTTAGAAGAATATTGTTCGGAAAGTTTGTAAAATCGACAAGAATGTTTTATTTTGACGTTAAGAGGGAAGATTGAAATAAATAAGATAAATTGGCTCTTATAAAGATATTCTTTTTTTTACAGTCTTAAACGATATGTGATATGACCAGGGGTTGAGATGATAGAGAAAGAGTTAAATTATGGATGTTGTGTATAAATAGAAAGGTTAATGAATCTGGATAGATTCATCTCCTAACATTTGGAGAGAATTCGAGTAGAAGGATGAGAGAATTACGATCAAGTTTCTCATAGTAATTGTAGTTTTGGATGTTAGCTAACTAAGAAATTGGTCTTGCTCAATATGGAGCTGTAGAACCCCAGCTATGGCTCATCAAC
>Ga0325414_1008977_pt1 | contig 10562 bp, 5 predicted proteins | sample PopdelMetagenome_8_FD_206183 | JGI IMG/M metagenome (GOLD analysis project Ga0325414, IMG submission 206183) | Populus deltoides microbial communities from Bellville, Georgia, United States - Leaf-PdKOR-R3 | ecosystem: Host-associated > Plants > Phyllosphere > Phylloplane/Leaf | place: USA...
AAGAAAATACAGAAATATACCATAATTAAACATTTGCTACATTTCACACTTCCGAATTGTGTTGCCTAACATTTGGTATCACCAAGCCTCAATTTTTATTTTTATTTTCAAATCTTATCCAATTAGTATCTAGGAGACTTTAACTATAAAAAATTCTCAAATTAGTCTTATGAATTTTACAAATGTATTGTAATTGGCCCACTAGAATTACTAATAGATTCTTTGGTATGGTCTAGATTATATCATGCATTTTACAAACGCAATTATAATTATAATTTGTCTAATTATTCTGAACTTCTTCAATATACAATACAAGACTGAAATAGCCTTCATCTAAAATAGACTAAAATAAATAACAATTATATCTAACAAATACATCGTGAATTTTTTTTCAAGAAATAACATAAACAAGAATATATGAAATATTTTAAATTAATTACATGCATAATTAATTAATGAAGAATGATAGGTTTAATGTAAAATTACAAACCTAATAAAAGAAGATCAATAGCTAAGTTACATACATATTTAATATTAGTTCTATTTACATATCAAGGATAACCATAAAATTATCTTACAAAAGGAATTTAGCAAACCCATATTTACATCATCATTACATAAACAAAAAGAAAACCTATAACATATTGCTTTATTCGAGTCTTTGATGAGCCTATAGTCAATGTTTATGCAACATAAGTATACAATTCAACAAATAACATAATAGAACATATACATATTATTTTTTTTATTTCATCAATCCAAAATCAACATTTTAAACACAAATGTATAGTCTCTTTCCATATATCAATTATTTGATTTTACCTAAATGATCTGTTACTAACCTAGCAAGTCAGTTGCACTGATGCAACTAGCTCCACTTAGAGCAACTAGTCAAATCATTTATCCCGGCAATCAATTAAACTGACACCACTAGATTCACTTTAGGCAGCTAGTCAAATCAATACTTTATTGATAGGAACATTTCAACAGATAAATAAGCATTTCAAGAATTTACAGTGTTAATTAAAATATATAAAACTTCAAAGCAGAAAAAGGTGTTGGACACCTACTTAGAGCTTGTGCACAAGTTGTTGCTCCCTGCTGTTGTCATATCCCGACAACTTCCCATATACCATTAGGGATATATTTATCATAAACAATTCAATCCATCATAAGAATTTCTTACCAAATTCTTATTCAACCAATATTCTCAAACATTTAACAAGGAAAACCCTTAAAATTCAATGCACATGCACACTTCCTAGGTTCATATTCGTTCTCATAAGTTCAATTATTAAAACCCTTATTTCAATAGCATTAAAAGAGCACATACAATAACTTTAGGTCCTTCCCCGCTCTACAAGGAGTTTTTGGTTGAATGGCTCTCCTTAGCAACCATAGGTTGCCCTAGGGTTTCCCTTTATAGAACCCATTTCATTATAACTGCACATATCTTATCACATATTTAAACACTTAGAACACAAGTCCACCCCTTTTCTCTTTAGGTTGGCTGAAACTTCAAAGGTTAATTCCTCGAGTTTCTATTCTAATTTCTTATCTTTGTTTCTTAATCCAATCACTTAAACACATCACATATTCACAATTCAACACAATCATCATGAAAGTTTGAAACAACAACTCATTTCCCTCCTACCCTTACTTTGGTTGAAATCATCATTTTAAAAACCAAAGGTTCCCTTTTAAAATTTCATAGAATTTTCTTAATACATAATTTTAAAACATGTTATATTATAACACAATCAAACACAATATTCACATCAATTTGAATTAAGCAATCCAAACTCTCTTTAATTTTTTGTGTTAATTTCATAGTACTCACTCATTTTACACTTCACTGAACATAATGTAATCCAATTATCACAACAATTAAACAACAAAATCAATTCTCCTTTTTCTTAGTTGTCATAACCTAATTTTAGGTTTCTACCAAAATTACTTTTTTCTTTTAAAATTTAAAACAAAAAATAAAAGAAGACTGACAACTTGGAAAAAGTAGACTGAGAAGGTTTTCAAATGCATAGAGAAACCAAATTGAGATTTTGAACAAAAATTAGAAACCCAACAAAGCCAAATGAAATGATTATTGGATGAATTTGCATAAAAATTATGTCTAAGAACTTAATTAAAATTTTAATAAGCCAAATTGATTTAATTATGGGCCCAATTAAGGATTTAATTAAAATTAAAAATTATTTAGGGTCAAATTAAAATAATTAATTAAGTGCAATAATTAAGGACTTAATTGATGAAAAATTTAGTTTGAAAGCTTAATTTGGGATTAATTGAGAAGATTGAAATTTTAAAGAACCAGATTTAATTTTTTCAAAACTCAGTTGAAAGAAAACAAGGACAAAATTACAAGAAAATCAAATTGGAGGTCAATTAAAGAAATTTAGAACTAAGAATTTTTTTTGCAGAAGGCGTGTGAATTCGAGGACCTAATTGAACTAAAAATAGGGGTAGAAATTGAAGGAATTAGAAGTTTGAGGTCAATTAGAGATGGGATTGAAAATATCCAAGACCGAGGACTAAGATGAAAAAGACACTAAACTTAGAATCATTTTAAAAATTGGTAGGGGTGGAATTGAATTGATTCTTAGAATCAAAATTCAATTGAAGATTTAATTGATTAAATTAAAAAAAAAAGGTTAATGACCTAATTTAGATCAAAAAACCAAATAAAAAAAACACTTGGTGCGTTTTAATGTTGTTTTGACCAAAACGGCATGTTTTGGATCAAAACTACAATGTTTTGGTCAACAAAAGTAAAAATATGTAAGGCACTATTTCCTCCCCCACCTTTATGCCATAAAAGTTGCCTATGAAACCATTTTTGAAGGCCATTTAATGCTCCATTTTTCCTCTAAAAAGGATTAAAAAAAAACACATCATTTTTACACACTGACATTATATTCCACCCTCGTTCCTTTCTTTGCTGATTTGCAACTCTGTAGTTGCTGCAATAAACAACCAAAATCTCTGACCTGACCAGCATTGCAATCTGGTTTTGTAGTACCAGGTTGTTCGTTTGTGGCCAACAGTTAAAATGATTATCAAGAAAATTTATAGCCATCAACAATGCCTAAGAAACACCTCGTGTCCTTCTTCCATCTCCTATAAATATGGATGAATTTCATGTGGAAGGGGAGATGGAGGAGGGAGCCAAAGTAAACCCCCACACTAGCTTGTAAAGAAAAAAATAATCAACATAGCCCTTCTCTTTGCTCCAACTCCACTATCTAAAAACATTAACCAAAATCAAGTCTGGTCCAACCTCAACACCACATTTTCTAGCCTCTTTCACTGCCTTTTTCACCATCCTTCACCCAAAATGCAAACTAAAACCATCAACCCAGCCAACCCCACTGTGAGAAACCATAAGCTCCTCAATGTTTAGACCAATTCAGGCAACATCATCATGGACTACAGTAGTTTCACCATCAAACATTGTCACTCACAATAAAGCAACTAGCCTACAACAATAGCTCCCCCAATGCAATGACCATGACTTTATTTTTTCTTTTCTTGTGCAACTTCTCAGCCAGAACATCTCCACTGTGGACCATCAGCAACTCCACCTTCGAGTACTATCACTAATAACTTAACCACCAGCTAAGGACCAACACCCCTACGACAGGTACCCTTTCTTCTCCATTCCTTTTATGTATTTCATATTTTATGATAATATACAGAACGTGAATGTAAATACATAAAACAAGATCACTAGGTTGGGCCAGTGACCAAGTTGTATGGGCTGGACTAAGCCCAACTCGCATGGTTAGGCTTGGTCTAGCCCATTTAAGAAGCAAAAAAAAGAAGTTTGTTGGGCTATTTCTCAACCCAACAAATCAGGTTAGGCTGAGCTTGAGCCTAGCTTGTATATGTGGGCTTGAACCTCGGGCCTAATAGGCTTAGCCCATGTGGTTGGGCTAAGCGCAACCCAAATTTAAGGACGTGTTTGGCTCACCTATTTTTTTCTTAAAATCTAAGGCCCTGTTTAGGTCTTTAAGACGTGTTTGTCAAACACGTCCTTAAGGCATTTTAATGCCTCTAATTTTAGGCTAAGGGCATGTTTGACAAACACGCCCTAAGACATTTCCCTTTAGTTTTAATTTATCTTTAATTATTTGTGTGTATAGACAAATAGACCTAAAGAAAATTTTGAAAATTATAAGAAAATTCAGGGATCATTTTGGAATTATTTGTTAGTCCCTTGCATATATTCCCAATGAATTTGCATGATATCAAGTTGTAGACTTACGCTGTACGATATGGACCTGGTATTAAAAATACCTGATTTTTCTAATAAAATTTTCAAAAAAAATCAAAAATAAAAAACAATTCATTTGTTTTAACTTTAAAATTTCATTTAATATTGGGCTATAGACATACATTGTAAAATACAGACCCAATATTAAAAATATCTGATTTTTCTTTAAAATTTTAAAAAAATAAAAAATTCTTCACTTTAAAAACACAAAAAAAGTATGTTCTTTTTTTTCCATGCATACAACCAAATTCTAGAAAACTTCATGCATATTTTTATGAAAAATAAAATTGTATTTTCATACTTAAAAACACAATCAGATAGTATATATCATAACCAATTTATGATTATCCATTAGGATTTAGCTAAATTTTCAAAATTCCTGTAATAATTAATATGTTTAGTTAATATTCAAAGTTAAGGATTTAGTTGTAGACTTTAATATTTTAGAGTATAAAATTTAAGTATAAAGTATACCCTCAGATATTAAAGATACAAAAATAAAAAAATAAATGTGATGTTAAAATTAGAGACATTAAAACGGTAAGAATTAAAGACTTCCTCAAGAAAAGTTATCTACCCTGAACCTTAGATGAAAGTAACAAATAAAAAAATAACTTAGATTAACAATCAATTAACAATACAACTTATCTTAGGTAGAGTGCATTAGGAGTAATGTATCTTCCCCTTACAGAATTAGTCTCCATACCCAAACTCTCGTAGACCATAGGTTTTCTAGTGACCATAATATTAGGTGGCAACTACCTCAAATCTAATTTTATAATTAAACTCAAAGCCCCTTTAATTGCAGAAGACAGCTCTATCATTTTGACATCATGCATGTCAAGACATTAGTTACTACAAATCTGAACTTTCTTACTAAGTTGGAAACAAAAACTAAGTAATTCTTTAACCAAAGTTGACTATCCTTGTATAATTTAACAATTATAAGTTTTCATAAGTACCATATTTTCTAAACAAAATTTTACATCTTTGCCTACTATAGTTTTATCTTTATTTATTTTTTATATAATTAAAAAAATCAATTTGAAAATGAACATAAAATTAACAAAAGGGGTAAATTTACATGTGGATTTAAAACCATTGAGATGAAATAATAATTTAAAAAAAAAACAAATGAATTATGTTAGGGCATAATGTTTAACAATAGGATTTAGTTATAATTAACATCTTTTTAATATTATGCGCCACCATAGCCATTAACGAGTTCAAGTAGAGAAAAGTAGAGAAGGGCACATTGGACTCAAATTAACTAAATCTACTCTATATGCCCCGTCATTTAAATATCATGACCCAATCTATTTTGGCTGTGATAAATATTATACATACTTTGGTAATGCTACATGTACTGATGCGTCATATTTTTTGCAATAAAAACTCTTAAAAAAGAGCATATTAAAATTGTGAAAAACTAAAGTCTTAATTTTTTAAAGATTAATAAGAGGTGAAAGCCTACATAATAGAATAGTTTACCCTATTTGATCAATAGCTAAAAATGAAATCATAAAATAGAAATGCAAAATATTAAGAAAATAGATAAATAAAAGAGATATAATTCAAAAACAAGAATAATCTTGGAAATATTTGTCTAGTCAAATGACAAAATAAAATCTTGAAAATAGATCTTTGAAATAAAATTTGTCTTGATAACTTTTCCACCACTAGCTAGTTTGTGGGCCTTTTAATTTGCTTTTAAATTGATAAGATTTGCGCTATTCAAACACCTTAATCAAAAGTTGTAACTCGTTAAAACAGTAATATGCATTTGATCTATTGAATTGTCTTCTTGGATCCATGAACTTACTACTTCTATGTCACTACTAAAAAAATGGTAAATAACAATGAAATTACCAATTAAAAAAATTGTGTTGGTAATGTCCAATGAAAATAGTGATGGGTAATTTCTATAATATTGATGAAGTTAACAATGAAGTTTATATTGTCAGTAATTACCGAAAGAATTGATGACAGAATAAAATAAAATAAAAATAAATAAATATTATGTTGACAACAATGTTGGTAATATGATACATTATTATATTCCTATAGAAATATCCCGTCACTATATATTTTCCATCAAAAATTCTATCGGCAACTTTAAATGTATAATAACCGACAACAAGCCCTCCCCCCCTTTCTTCTTCCTCTATTTCACAACAAAAACAACACCCCTCCCTCTCTTTTGTCAGAAATCTAGACCCTATACTCACAAATCGAGTCACCTCAACATTCAATAGTGTTAGCATCCCTATCTTGGTTTAATTTTTTCTGAAGATTCACTATGCCAAATAAGCAAATCTACCCATTTTTTTATTGAATCCATTTATGTTTTAGGTTAATTTATTGAATTGTTTTGTAGTATTTTTAGTTTTCTTGTATATTTATGTGTTTTACAGCTTTTCCCTATAAATCTTGTTGTATAAATATATGATTTGTATGTACATTAGGGTTTGTTTGGGATTTTAAGGAAATTACATTTGTATACAAATTGATGAAATTGAGTTTGATTTTGTAACTTAGGTGTATTATAATGGAAGAAATTGTGGGCTATTTAATGGGTATTAATCATATTTTATCAATTTTATTTCAAGTTAAAAATTTAGGTAAATTTGGAGAAAAATAAATTTTTTTAATTAATAATAATTAAAAGGTATTCATTTAGATTAAATAAGTTTGAATTTAACAAATGAGAGATATGTAGTAGGACACCAACAAATTGTTGTTAATATGATTTTTTAGTTCATATTTTGACATAACATTGAATTTATGTAGAAATGATAATGGATTATAGGATTATGAATTCATTTTAAATAAAAAAAATGTAGAATTTTGAGTTGATGGTCACATTATTAATAAATATTATCATCAATATTCTATATATAGGTTTTGTAAGTAATGGATGATCATCCATTCTTGAATGTATCAAGATTCATCTAACCTAGAAGTTGTGTCCAAGTTGCTAAAGATGATAACAACGAAGTAACTAGGTGAGATGACGTATTTCAAATGGATGAGTTAGTTCATCTATGTACTGAGTTAGAAAATAAAAATTTCCATGCCATTGAGAATAATTATGTTGATGTTGACGAGTTAAATGATATATTGAGTACTAGTGAACATACTGAAGTAGATAAAGATGATGAGATCAACCAGCTTCAATTCAACAAAGAAGATGATGGACATGCCAATGATTAAAATGAAGAGGATGAGGATTCTAATTTAAAAAATATTCAATTGATGGAGAGGTGAGACATCAATGTGTAATAAAATTGACATTAAGTATTTAACACATTTATTGGTGATTTATGATGCATTATATTTTGCATATTTTTCAAGTGTTTATTGTTATCATTGTAGTTTTAATATGTTGTTGTTGAATATGCTTGGTGGTGTGATTATTTTATATTTAGATTGACTAAAGGTTTATAACAACAAACCAAAGAATTGATTATTTGATTAGTATCTGTGAGATATTAGAGGCATCAGTGTGATACACTAATGACCGAGATTGATGATTTGACTAGTATCTTGATCTTTCTCTTTAAATCCTTCCAAAAAGTTATTAGTAACATCATTAACTTCTTCCCTAAACTTTTCAATTCATCTTCGGTCCTTATCACATAAGCAGGTCATGGAATGTCACATGAATAGGTAAGATTTCTATCCTATCTTCATTAGGCTCTATTCCCTTGATTCAGGCTAATTGTTTTTCCTTCTTAATCATAGCTAATTTTTTGTAATCTTTCATTCTTGGCTTAAACCCTAAGCCAAACCTTTGATGAGCACATTTTATTTTCAATATATTGATTCATTCAAGTATTCTTGTGGTTCGGTCATATTGGAATAGCAACACGTGCTTCAAAAAACATCAGCAATGACCCAGTGGACCTGAATTTGATGGAACATGGTGATTGACCAGAGAAAATATATTTTTGAATTTTAAACTTTTCTTAATTTTTTGGATTTTCTTTTTTTTTAATAAAAATGGAAATAAAATAAAATATGAGAAATTTTTGAGAACCCAAAATTAGGTTATTACACTTATAGTTAATCTATTGTTTTTTAAATTTAAAAAACTAATTAGTTTATGAAATTGATTATAAGGGAAAGTTTTACTAGGATGCAGGAAACAAGGGGTGACCAGGAGAGTGTAGAAAAACCACAATGCAATTAGGTAAGTTGTAACATGTCAAATTTATCTTTATTTTTAAATTGTAATATTTTTTTTATCTTATTTATGTGTAATGACCTTTTAAACTAGGTTGTATCATTTGTGGTATGATGCCAACAAGTATATAAAGGGCAAAGCCGATTCCGATGATGAGATATTATGAAAATATTATGGATCGAGTAACATCATGGAGAGTAATTGGGAACATTTTCAAGAATTTATGGCATTGGATGGTTTTAGAAGGTGCTTACGGTCCGTTCTATGAGCACGCACACTGGTTGGTCACTTCCTTTTGTGAACCATGGAAAGTGTCTAGTAATACCTTGTTACACTTTTTTAGTATTTTTCTTCGAATGTTAATTTAGTGTTTATTTATGAGAATTTTTAACAAAAGATTTATTTTGCAGGCTACACAACTTAGCGCAAAGCAACTCTGATGAAGTTATATGTGGAAATACTTATACGAAAAGAGAATATGGTAAAAGGGTATAACAGTTTATCGATAGAAGAGCTAAAGTGTTCATTGTAAGTAATGTTTGAAAAGTTATAATAGGTTTGACCTTTTTTTTTTAGATTTTTTACCTGGATTTTGGAATTTGACTTTTTTTATTTAGGAAGCATATAACGCTGACATGCGTATGAAACATGAAAAGGACACTTCAACCCATCCAGAATTAATACGATACTAGTCGACCCCATATGAATCGGGTTTACAATATATTTATGACTACAGTTCGGTATATGTGAGCAAGGTAAAGTTTTTCAAATGTAAGCTCCCCACAATTCGACTCAAGCTAGCCATTATCGACTATTCAGGAGATGGTCTGAGAATAAGTTGATGAATAGTCGTCTCTTCTGAAGGTTGATATGGAGGCAAAGTATGAAGAACAAAATAGAATGCAATGAGAGCAAATACATGCATTCATTTCAGCATATTATCCTCCCTTTCTTGGACATCCTAGACCTCCCCATTTAGGATTTTTTTTCCTCCCCCTCCACCTTTAGCTCCATCTTGTTAGCAATTTTTTATATATATAATTAAGATATTTGTATTGACTTTTAAATTAGTATTATATAGTTTTGTTGGTCAAATTTGTTATTTGTTGTTGTGATTTTAGGTTTAAAAAAATGAAATTAAGATTATAATAAATGAACATGAAAAAAAAAAACACTTTCTAAAATACCGACAAAATCAACGATGAATATAAAAGGTTTAGTTGGTTAATCCATCAAAATATCAAAACTAATTTTATCAAAGAGTTACATAATGTTTTTGAGTTTTTGGACTCTTTGATGGAAATCCTAATGGAACACTATATTGATAAGTTCATTGGTTATATCATTGGCGAGATTCTGATCATGGCAGACAACATCACTAACAACATATTTCATTTATAATTATTATCCCAATAGATTTTTCAACAAGCGTAAAAATACATTGCCTTTTTTTAGCTAGAAAATTATGTCGGCAATTTCATCAATATAATAGGTTCCCAACAAAGTCACTAACAAAACTAAATCACTAATAAGAACTTAACTAACGATATTATTTCGTTAAAAAGTTAAGATACCGATGGAATATCAAGTATAAAAGCTAACAAATTATTCCATCAACATTTAGTGATTTTTTGGTGGCGTGTCACATGTACCATAACAATAATACACAAGCAGGTGAAGAACCTTGAACTTCTTAAGAATGCCTTAACCCAACTATATAATGTGTGTTTCAGATGCAAGTTAACTCCATAGGCAAAATAAGAATTAAGGTTTTTCTTTTCTTTTTGCTATTTTGCTTACCTTGGGATGTTTATACTTTTGGTGGTACGAATATTTTAAGAGAGAAGAAGAGATCACCTCTTTTATGAACTTTAAAAGCTTATCTATTCGCATCGGTTTATTTCCCACACCACGCACGATTGTATGCAATTTTAGAAAAAGGGTTGTGCAATGTGTTCGAGAACTGTAAACTGTGTCTATTAAAAATCTGCATCTCAAGTGACTATTAAAGATGCTCAACTATACATACTCAAATTTTTTGCATATGCACTCTTGATAGATGACATGTACATAAATACATACATA
>Ga0325414_1008978_pt1 | contig 10560 bp, 4 predicted proteins | sample PopdelMetagenome_8_FD_206183 | JGI IMG/M metagenome (GOLD analysis project Ga0325414, IMG submission 206183) | Populus deltoides microbial communities from Bellville, Georgia, United States - Leaf-PdKOR-R3 | ecosystem: Host-associated > Plants > Phyllosphere > Phylloplane/Leaf | place: USA...
ATTCAGTGTGGATATTTCGTCACTTGTAAGCAAGAATTTCCCTCATATCCTATTAGATGAAAACCAATAATTCTTTAAAGACTTATTATTTAGTCATCTCTCTCTCTCTCTCTCTCTCTCTCTCTCTATATATATATATATATATATATATATAGACTAATAGTGGAGGTTATGACTATAATATTTTTTTTATATAGTTACATTATATAATATTTTTTTCAGGGTAAAACTAGAATTTTTGTTACCGTGTCATTCCAAATAAAATTTCAGATAAAATTTCTTGTGGATTTTATTCTTATATTAGAAGTAATTCACAATAGTATTTTGGATACTAACCTCATATAGATTTTTTTATCTCTATATTAAAGTGAGTAATAAAATTACTATCTCAATAATATTTTGGATATCAACCCCTTTTAGGTTTTTTATCCTTATATATATATATATATAGATATATATATATATATATATATATATATATATATATTAAAAGTAAATAATATAATTATTATCCCTAATAATATTTTAGATATTAATCATTTTTAGGTTTTTTATTCTTATATTAAAAGTGAATAATATTTTCTTGCCAAAAATATTTTTAAATATAGACCAAAATCCTTTAGAATTTCACGAATTTGTTATAAAATCCATGCAATATTTTTATAAATAAAAAATGTGCCAAAGTGTTTTAAATTTTCTTGAAAAAAGATGCTTAAATAAATTGAGAATTTTTGGCCATATGCAAGAAAAAAGAAATATTTTATTATTATTATTTTAGGTTTTGTTCGCTAAAAACCTATTTTTTGTAATAAAACTAATCAAAATAGACCTAAAGGGTGTTTGCCAAACACAGTTTTAAACCAAAAGACTCTTAACAAAAAATGGCAAAAACAAACAGGGTGTAAACCCTTTGACCCAGATATTTTTTACCCGACTCGACCAGGTTGGCTTAACTAGTTGACCCGAAATCTTTGGTTCGACCATAAACTGAACTAAAAATCCTGGTTTGACCTGAAAACAAACCAAAGCCAAAAAACAGATTAAACTTGTCAAAAACACAAAAACTCAAAAAAACTTCAACAAAATAGATCAAACACAAAAACAAATGAAAAACACCAAGAAACCTAAATGAAACCCAGCAACATGGAACTTCATAACACAAACTAGATTTAGTCAAAACAAAAATACATAAATGTTGGAAATCATGCAAGGAATAATATTCTAACATCCAATCACTTCAATTTTCACTTAAAATTCATGATTTTGTCAAAATAGATTTCGGTTCAAAATCAAAACCCAAGGACTAAAGTCTATTGTAAACATATTATTGATGCAAATAAACACTAGTTTGTTTGTTAATCTTGTTGAAAGAAGTGTTCTGGGTAAAGAAATGGTTCAAAATTGATCCAAATCATAGAGCTAAAGCAATGTTCTTAGGAAGAACATGAAGAACGCCTAAACGAACCCAGCAACATGAACTCAAATCCAAACTAGATTTGGTCAAAACAAAAGCACATACATGTTGGAAATCATTCAAGAACAAATAATCTAGTATCCAATCACTTCAATTTTCATTAAAATTCATGATTTTGTCAAAATAGGTTTCGGGTCAAAATTGAAACTCAAGGATTAAAATCTATTGTAAACACGTTATTCATGCAAATAAACAATAGATTGTTTGTTAATCATGTCCAAAAATAAGTGTTCTGGGTAAAGAAGTAGACCAAAATTGGTTCAAATCATAATGTTAAAGCAATATTCTTCGCAAAAACATGAAGAAAACTGGCCAAAAACCTAGTAAACCTAGAAAAGGCAACCCCTTTTAAGCCTCCAAAACTGATATTTTTAGCTTCTAAAACATGTTTTTTTTATCCTAAAAAGTCATACTAACATACACAAACATATTTGAATCTAAAACACTAGCAAAAAAACATCAAACATCAAAATCAAGCTTGAGATATCAAATCCAATAAAAAAAACAACTTAACACAGCCTATATGTTCATGCAACATATTTTCACATAAAATTTAAAATTGGCTTTTTAAACCAATTTTATGCATAAACAGGCTTGGCAAAACCAAGGTAAATACTCTTGCATTAACATGCGTAGCTTAGGTCAAATACAAACTAAAAACAACATTATATATATAAAAAAAAACAAACTTAAAATAGCAACTTTATAATTAAAAACATAAAAAAAACCTTCAAAACAACATTATTAAATGAAAAACACAGCAAGAAAGAGGTGAATGCAACATCATTTGTTAAGCATTTCAAACCTCTTTTTTATGCTTGTAAACATAAATATATATAATAAAAACGAATAAAAAACAACTAGAATAGGCCACAAGGGCTTGTTTTTTGGATTAAAAGGATACTTAAAATAGCTCCTCTCTCTTTTTGTTTTCTTTTGGAAACTTCTACCTCTTCTAAACTTGTTATCCTTTCCAAAAACAGGAAAATATTTTCTTAGGTTTATGGACCCTATTTTCTTATGCTAACACATTAATCTTTCCCCTCTTTCTTATCCTTTTCTCCTTTCTTCTTTTTTTTTTCTACCTATTCCTTTTGATCTTAGAGGGTATTTATAGGGTTTTGGGGGTGGGGGGATCTAAATCTATTCTTGACCTTTTGATTTTAAGGGAAGGGCTATGAATCCTTGGTAAGAACCTATGAGAAGCTTTTGAGTGTGAACACATGAAAAGAAAATTGGTTTTTTACACAATTATCTTTCAACCATGGCTAACTGAGTTGCCCAATTTTTAGGCTTTGTTGGAGCAATTATGACATCATTGTTGCCCAAGACTACCTGAAGTTGGTAGAGGGGATGCACATCTTTCATTTAAATCCAACTTTGCTTAATTTAGAGGTTTGTAGCTCCACATCCAAGCATTTGAAATTGTCAACTCAATCAGTCAAAACTGTTAGAGCTTATTGGTTTGCCTACTTTCGAGGCCTCATCGAAGTAATTCTGACATCATTGTCAGATGATACCATCTAAAGTTTGTAGAGGGGATGCACACCTTTCGTTTGAGTCCAAACTTGCTCATTTCGGAGGTTTGTAGCTTCACATTCATGCTTTTAAAATTGTCAACTCGATCACCAAAAACTATCAAAAACAGAGGCCAAGTTGACCAAACGACGTGTCACTCATCTTCTCTTCTATAAATCTAAATCACCCGTCGTCAAGATAAGATTAGTGTTTTTAATTTAGCATTTGGTAAAATTCAATTGAGTCCTTATTCTTCTAATTGTGACACATGCACCCTTAATTGCCTCTAAACTTTTAATTTCTTGCAATTTCACTCTTGTTAAACTCGTTTGTCAGTCACTAAATTGGTTGTTTTTTTCTTTCTAAGTTCTGAATTTGTGCATTTTGACTTTCAACTGACCAACAAACTTTCAATTTCTACAATTTAGCCCCTGATTTGGTCAATTTCAACCCCTACATTCACACGCCTTTTTCAATTTGATCCTTGGTTTTGGGTTTCTTCAATCAAGTTTCTAATTGCCCATTAAACTTTACTATTTATGCAATTAAGCCCCTGATTTGACCAAATTAACTCTTAAAAATTGCAATTCGACCCCTTAGGATTTCAAAATCAATTTTTCTTGCAATTAAGCCCTCAATAAATTCAATTAAACCTTAAAAAATTCTAATTGAGTCCTTTAACATCCAGTTTTGAATTTCTCTCCACAAATTAAATTTTCTTTGCCAATAGGGCCTTTATTGGTCGAAAACACACTGTCAAATTTTTCAACCTTGTATATTTGATCCTCATCAACCAATCTTCGGTGATTTTCTTAGCGTTCTAGTATATTTTTCTCACTTATATATATTTTTTTGTTTTCTTTCAACTTTTTCAAATTTTTTTTGTATTTTCTCTTTCCCCTTTTTTTGATTTTTTTTTTGTTTATGTCAGGCTCCAAAATAAAAATGGGTAACAACAATCATCATAAGCCATAAGGTTTGTAAATGCAATGAATGATATAGCCATGAACCTTAAGGTTCATATAGACTACTAGATTGATGTCGTGCTACACTACGGGTCTGAATTATTTTTCTAGTAAAATATTTAGGCGTTGCAAGTGTGTTTAAAAAAAATTAATTCAATAACTCAGTTTATAGTTCCAATCAACTAAATAAGCTGGCTTTATTTGAATCATACTAAAAAAACAAAAATATACAACGATAGCAAACAAATATATATATATATATATATATATATATATATATATATATATATATATATAAAGTGATTGTCATAACATGGGGAAAAAACCTTATCTAAAAGCAAAAAAATGGATCATCTACCTAGTTGTGTTTAATGAATTTGTTTATTAAAACCAATTTGTAATGCAAATTAACACGGAGATAAAATTTATTGAATAAAATAAAAGGAAAAAAATATTATACAAGGCTGCACATATTAAAATATAATAAAAAAATAAATACTTAATCTATATAAAATATAAAAAAATATAAATGAATCATAGTAACCTCTTAAAAATTTAAACACATCTAATATAATTAAAAAATAATTGCTATTTAAAAAAGGCTAAAAAACCAAAAACAAATAATAAAGAAGAAGTATTAATTAAAGCATAAATTTAAAAATTATTTTAAAAAGATATATAAAAAATAAAGAAAAGAACCGAAATGAAAAAAAAAATAATACACTATCAACTTAGATTGAAGAGTGAAATTGAAAATAAAAAATCATAAGAATAAGAATCAAATTGAAAACATCAATACATTATAAAAGAATGAACATATAGAATTTCTTAACGTGTTTTTTTACATAAAAAATCATAAATGTAAATAAAAAAAACTTATGCACCCATCTAATATAATAAATTACAAATCATTGTATAAATAAATTTTAAAAAAAAAGTCATTAACGATAAATAAAAGCATAATTGGAGAAATTAAGAGACAAATATAGATCAAGATATTTAATATCGCAACATAGGTCATTCATTTACTTGGTTGTTTTCAATGAATTTTTTTATTAAAATCAATTCGTAATAGAAATCGACATACACATATTGAATAAAATAAAAGGAAAAAAAATTGTGCAAGGCTGCACATACTAAAAATATTATTAAAAAATAAATATTTAATGCGCGCGCGCGCGCACACACACATATATATAATATAAAAAAAATTATAGATGAATCATACTAACCTCCTAAAAAATTAAACACACCCCATATAATTAAAAAATAATTATTATTTAAAAAAGGCTAAAAAAGCCAAGAAAAAAAATCACATAGAAGGGGTATTAACTAAACCATAAATCAAAACACTATTTTTAAAAAATATAAGAAAATGTATTAATAAAAAAAATCAAAATTTAAAAAACAAGAAAAGAAATGAGATCAGGCGTTGTTGGGCCTGGTAAGTCAGGCCAAGCGTCTGGCCCATCAATAATAAGGTCACGCATGGATTTTTTTTTCCTTAATCCGTCGTCTACCCCAATTGTCAAAAAACAAATTAGACGAAGCATTTTTTCCTTAACAAATGACGTATTGTTTGGAACTCCTACAATCCGGTCTGGAAAAATAGGGTTCATGGATTTTTCATCAAAAAAACTATTTTGAACCAATTCTTGACCAAAAACACTTGGAAAACATCCTAGAAGCCTTGTTAAACCAATTCATGGCCTTCTAAAGCACAAAAAACCACCTAGAAATTTGAAATCAATCTGAAACAAAAAATCTTGCTAGACTCAGATCTATTTTTCTAGTCGTTTTCAAGGTAAAAAAAATACATAATCTTAAAACTCTCTTTATTATATAGAACCATTTGATATAAAAATAGATCGTTTTGATGGTTGAAATCATCGTTAATGATAACTTTCTCTCTCCATTGAAAAATAAGGGAAATGAAGTTTGGTAACAAAATGCCTTTTATTTTAATTATAGAAATCGGTCATCTCATAGCTAAAAAAAAATGGGAGATGAAAATGAACTTTTCAAAAAAAATCTCAAAGCCACCACCTATATTATCCTTGTTTTTCACTTTAGTCCTTTTTTTTTTAATTCAACTATTCCCTCCAAAGAAACATGCAGGGTTCAAATCTGTGCTCAAATTAGCTCAATCATGCAAAAAAAAAAAAAAAAAAGTTCTAGAGCCAAAATGAAGATGTTAAAAGAAATACACTGCTATGAATTATGAATGATAAGAGAGTGAACAGTAAATTAGAGTATTTTACCCACCGGCTTTAGTCACAAGTGGATTAGTATAAATGCGAGCAGAAGAAACAGTACACCAACCACATTAAACAATTTTCCTAAAATTTAATCCGACTATCAGTAATTAACATTCTTGCCATCGTGGTTTGGTTCAAGCATGTCATATTCTACACCAAGTCTGAAGATAAAAGGCATAGAATAAGTATTAACAGATCATGTCAAGGCAAGAACTGATTTGGCCTGGTTTTAGTTTGTTCCCTCTGTTTTAGTCTAAGTTACAGTCCTAATTGCTTCTACAGTTATTGTTAGGATTCTACAACAATCCCGGTAAGTTACTTATTGGAATTCAAAATTGTGAAATGTTCAGATTCACCATTTGGATTTTTTTTTTTCTTTATTTTTTGATAAATCAAAAAGAATTTTAGTATTGAGAAAATGAAAAACAAGTCCCATTGCTACTGAGCAGGCTGATATCAACATTTGCTCCTCCCTTGATTGGGGACAGAGATCAAAATTGCTGAAGCCTGGAGAAAATACTCTTTGTTTTCAGTTCTAATATGAACGGTTTTCTGCTCCACCTCCAAACAATGGAAAATAGCATTCCTTTCCTTCCCCATTCATTCTTCATATCTTCATCTCTACAGAACACTGTACTTGAAACGCGCAGTTATAATAGAAAAGGCCCCTAATATAGCACTCTACAGAAAACACGTTGCAGCCACTAATCATGCCTATACAATGCATCACATGTATGCTGATGGTGGTTCTTTCCAGACTTCATAGAAAAGGAGAAAGAGGGCAAACAAAATTCAATCATGGAAACAATGGCTCATGATTCGGGCTACGGTAGTGATATTTTAGGCCTTTGTCATTTCCTTCTAACTAAATGGCCCCATTTATGCTCTAGTTATAAATTCTTGAGCAAAAATAAGTGATGTGTTGAAAGACCAATGCAGAAACTTCACACACAATCAGACCTCTACATGCAGAGAAATCACAATTGGTTCAAGGTTGTGGAAAGGCAGATTGTGATGAGTGGATAACATAGCTAAGATGACCTACTGGCATATGGAAATTCTACAGAGTATCCGGTCTGCTTTGAAAATTCCCACTAGATGATAATAACAGAAATGAAGAAGGGAAGATGATAAATCTGTACTTTGCAATGGAGTTGGAGACTGCAGAAAATATCTCCTGCACCGGGCCAAGAAAATTATACTTTTTCACGGGAAGTTATGTACAGGTGTTAAAGATCGTCCTCTCAAAAAATTGCTTCAACCTAGCATCCTGGGGATTAACTGCTCCAGCAGCTATTCTGCAGACAGTAATATCACTAGAGAAGCAAAATACAGAATAAAAGGATAGTTATTAATCCAAGGGTTGTGGTAAACTCCATGCAAAAAGCTTCTTGGAGCTTACCAACCAAGGATACGATACCTTTCTGGCTCAAACTATTTTTAAATGTGTGCAAAGATTCAAGATTTTAGTACTTGAAGCATTCTATTTTCAACTACTGCAGTTATTCTGCCAATATTATCCTAATCCTTCGGAAGCAAAACCAAGTTTTCCTGTTTGACATCGAGAAATTTTAGCACCTTGGTTGATGCTGTTTGTTCTATTGACTGCTTACAAACTTAATCCAACAGAAGCTTTCGAAAGATAAAATCCTTCACCTGTACATCATGCAGAGTCTCATCAACTTTACATTGTGTCTGATAATTTCGTAGTTGTCCCCTGTAATAAAGCTATATTTTGAGGGGTAAATTTCTCTTCTTCAAGTAAAATTAAGTGTTCATCTAAAACACCAGATCCAACATTTACACTTGTGTCTATTTTAAAGGACCATAACTAAGAGATGCACTGAAAATAGCCATCAGACTTGAGTAAATCTACAAGTTTTTGGTCCCTTTATTTATCCAGCTTGCCTGCATATATTCTGACCTAAAGATATTCCACAAACCCCATGCTCTAAGCCTCATTGAACAAGGGTCATCAGTGTCAAATGAAACATTGTCTCTGCAGCTAAATCCAAACGGACGAGCAGGTTGGTCTCGCTGTCAGCAAAATCATTTCCTAAACAGTTCTACATTTGTCTTTTTTATCAACAATATGCCCTCTGTTTATCCAACAGATTGGCTTAAAATCATGAAGAAAGAAAAAAATCATCTTATGAACTCAAAGACATCAATCAAGAGTTTCTGGGCTATTTTCCACAACAAGACTTTCTAGGCAATACTCCTCAAACCTACTTAATTTACATAACAAAGTGTCCAGATCTCTCCAAAACCTATCAAATTAGTTTTGTATCTGACAAAAGTAATGTCCAACCTTAAATCCATAACTGGAAACTTAAAAGAGTGGAGTTGAGTTTCAAAAAAGTGTCTGAATAGCATACTATAAACAGCAATATTCAAGGAAAAAGAAGCACAATCCCAAAAGATACAATATTCTATTATTGTCATGCTATTATTGTACAAAAATATGTAACAAATCATTCAATTATCATCAACTGATACATAAGATGAAGAGGGTTAAAATCTCACTCTACATGAACTCGGAAGGAGAATTGGAATCAGGCTTCCCACTGTCACCCAATCCTCCAGGATGTTGTAGGTTCTGCAAAACCTGAGGCGGCAACCCACCCAATCCACCACCTAAACCATCATTTGCCGATCCAAAAAACTGGCAGATAAACCTAGCCATAACTCCAAGTATCTGCATTTGGTTCTGGCATGCGTCCGCATGTATTTGCATCATTGCCTTCTCATGCTCAATTTGCATCCCCAACATTCTCTCCCTCCATTCCATCTCCTCCTCCTCCCTTTTCTCCTCCATTAGTCTCCTCTTTCTCCTCTCCTCATCCAACTCTCTCTCTACCCTCTCCCTTCTCTCAAATTCCCTTCTAGCCCACATCAACTCCCTCTCTTCCAACTCCATTTCCCAATTCTCCACCCTCTCTTCCTTCTCACTCCGCCACATGTCTCTCCGATACTCCAACTCCCTCCTCCTCTTTTCACTCTCTAACACACTCTTCTCCCCATTAAACTCTCTTTCTCTCCTTTTCTCCTCCCTCCTCAACACCACATCCCTCAAATCCATCACTTGTGCACCAAGCAAACCCAACCTCCTATTTCCTCCCAAACCCTTCTTCATTTTCTCCTTCCGACCAATACCCATCTCCCCATTTCCTTTCTCTCCCCGAAATTCACCATCTTCCTCACCGACACCAACATTATCATTACCACCATCACCATTAACATCCTCTTCTTCTTCTCCATCTTCCTCTTCTTGATCATCTTCCTCTAAATAATCCTCACTATCAATCCCAAACCCCAAATCCCCACAATCCTTGAACAAATCACTATCACCACTACCACTTGACTTCTTGCTCTTAACTTCAAGCTCAACATCACCAAAAACCTCTTTATACTTCAAGAAATTCTCCCAATGATTCTCCCCATCTTTCCAATTAAACTCGTCCTTTGATATTCTAATCTTTTGCTTCACGCCCAAATACTGATGCCTCATGTTTTGAACTTTTATAGATACATCACGCCACGACCATTTAAAAGGGTAGCCAATTGGGTCTTGAAGATGGTGTATGGTGTTTACATGGTCTGCTATTGGACGAAACTTTTTCTCTCTGGTTTTAAGCTTTGATAAGGTGCCTGAAGTAAGCAGATCGGAGTATTTGGACAAAAGGGTTTGCTCTTCTAGCTCTGACCATTTCTTTCTCTTCATGTTTTTTGGTGGATTTTTTTCTTGTTTGTGCAGTAAAGTGTCTGTGCTCGTGGAGATTAAAGTGGAGGGTTGTCTGAAGAGCAATGATGCAGAGGCTTTCGTTTGAGGGTTGACATTTGCAAATAGCTTCCGGTTTTAGCACGTCAGTGTAAATTTTTTTTAATATAGTCCCTTTACTTCATATTCTCTTGATAATTTAGTCCCTCTTTTAAGACAGAATTCATAAATTTACCCTTGTATTTGTGTCAATTATTTATTTATGTCCTTGTATTTTTAATTTGTTCAATTAACATCATGTTCTCTAAATTCATTCAATTAATCCTTGTATTCTTTGAATTTGGTCATCTAACCCAATCCTTAACTTCCATCGGTTTTCAATGTAAATTATTAACAAAACTCTAAAAAACCTCATATTTTCATGGTAGACATAGGCATAGCCTTAGCGTACTACAGGTTAAATAGTGTTAAACAGTAAAATAATTATTTTATCTTTCTCAACAAAAATTAATGTTCTTATTATTGGGGGTAATACGAGTTATTCTTTAAGATCTATTAATTATTAATCAGGAACAACTCGGATCTTTACTCTCTTTTTGGTATCTTTATTCTAGTTTTTTTTTT
>Ga0325414_1008980_pt1 | contig 10559 bp, 7 predicted proteins | sample PopdelMetagenome_8_FD_206183 | JGI IMG/M metagenome (GOLD analysis project Ga0325414, IMG submission 206183) | Populus deltoides microbial communities from Bellville, Georgia, United States - Leaf-PdKOR-R3 | ecosystem: Host-associated > Plants > Phyllosphere > Phylloplane/Leaf | place: USA...
AAGAAAATAAAATTTTAAAAGTAATTAGTAATTATACCGTGAAAAAAACAAAAAGTAAAAAAAAAAAGCCCCTTGCAACAAAAAAATAGTAATTCTAAAGTGCAATAAAAATGTGAAGAAACAGATTTATAATTTAATCTGGTAATGCTAATTGAAACTTATGAAAAGATTATTTTGTCTCTTAATTTATGCTTCCTTGGCTTGTGCTGTGCTGTGCTGTGGAGAGTAAAATTATTGTTATATTGTAGCAATTTATAATATAATAAATTTTACTCCACAGTGTACTGATAGTGCTTTATATATATATATATATATATATATATATATATAATAGTTGAAGACTAGGTACCAAGAAATTATATATATATATATATATATATATATATATATATATAATAGTTGAAGACTAGGTACCAAGAAATTGTTATTGAGGGTTTGACTCCGTAGAGTAGCGAGTTGACTGCTGATTATTGACGATATTCCCAACTATAAACTAATTTTTCCTTTATTTAGGAAAGTGAAATCTAGTTTTTTCATTTTTTTAATTTGTACATTAAAAAAAAAAAAAACATAGCACACCCGTGAAGGATCCCAACACGAAAACAAAAGTACCATGACAGCCGTAAGAGAACCAAAACAAAATTCCAATCAAAACCTTCTTCTTTGTCATTTTTTCTTCTCTCCTGTCCAGAGAATCTTTACCCTTTCTCGGTTTCTTGTTCTGTCCCTTGTCTTATCATGGACCTTGTCATGACTCACTCTATCTTGCTAAATTTATAGGGCCAAAGTCCCTTTTATCATTATCAAGATTGATTGTAGCATAGAGGAACCACAAAAACAAAGAGCATTATGGCCAAGTTGTGGTGCCTTCTGAGCATAATCACATTGCTTCAAGTTTCAAAATTTGTCATCTCAAGACGTGAAGTCACCACACCTCCATTACCAATCCTACCATTACCATCATCTTCTCAATTGAAATGGCAGGAAAGGGAACTCATAATGTTTCTTCACTTTGGTGTCAATACATTCACTGATTCTGAATGGGGCACTGGTCATGAAAACCCTGCTATTTTCAACCCAGTTGGGCTTAATGCTAGCCAGTGGGTCGATGTTGCAGCAGAAGCTGGGTTTTCTCTCATGATACTGACTGCAAAACATCATGATGGTTTTTGCTTATGGCCTAGTAAGTACACTGACCATTCTGTGGCAAGCAGTCCATGGAAAAACGGGCGTGGAGATGTTGTTCAAGAACTTGTCATCGCTGCCAGGGCTCACGAAGGGATTGATGTGGGGCTGTATCTTTCTCCATGGGATAGGCATGATAAAAGATACGGTCATGATTTGCAGTACAATGAATACTACTTGGCTCAATTGCAAGAACTTCTTAACAAGTAAGTAGACTTGGATGCCCCGTCTGGTAGTGCAGTTAATTGGCCAAGCTGCCAAACGAAACCTAGATGCATTACTAATAACGTTTTCTTGAAAATTTTGGTAGGTATGGGAGTGTTAGGGAGATATGGTTTGATGGTGCAAAAGGGTCAAATGTACCAAACATGTCATACTATTTCTCGGATTGGTTTTCAATGGTGAAAGAGTTGCAAACTTCCATCAACATATTTTCTGATGCCGGCCCGGATGTCAGATGGGTTGGAAATGAAATGGGATTTGCAGGAAGTACATGTTGGTCCACCATTAACAGGACCTCACTTTCAATCGGAAATGGAAGCATCGTCGAGTAAGTAGTAATTCTAATTTTCAGGCAAACACACACACACACAGAGCCCTTAATTTGCTTATCTTTGAAACTCTTCGATGTTATGGTTTGTTTCTCGTAAGAGAATAAAGCTTACTAGAATTATTGCTTCTGTTAGACTGTCTGTCTGCATCTGAAAGAATTTTAGAATAAACTTTTATTATTTTAAAACATAAAATACAAGGAATATATCTTCTATCTTTCCACTATCTTCTATCTCATATGTATAGATATAATATTCAAAAGAAAGTTAATCTAATTGTATCATTCAACCGTGGGCCCAAAATAGAAACTTTGAATTATTAATTTGGGGAGAAAACATTTATTAATGGGTCCCGAATCATTTATTGTTTGAAAATCATGTTTTGTTATGTAGGCTACCCATCTAAAACTTTTTTCTATTCAATCACGTCCCTGCAAATCATCAGGTCTTGATTATTTCTTTTTCCCTTCGTTGTAAGCAACGAAAATAATGAGCCCTTTTAATGAAGTAAAAAGAGTGAACGCTTGAAGTTGACAAGGAGCACTACTGCAACTAAAGGGAGAATTAAAGTAAAAGCAAAAGTGGTAAACTTTTCGGATCAATTATTAGCTGTGCTCAGTGCTTAGTTTCACATGTGAGTCACACAAGCAACTTTGCGTAATGAGAACATTTGAAATCTCCCAGCTAACAGCTTTATTTCCATGGAGCAGCTATCTCAACACTGGTGATTCGAAAGGGACAGATTGGCTGCCGGCAGAATGTGATGTTTCGATCCGAAAAGGATGGTTTTGGCATAAATCAGAATCACCAAAGAGGTTAAGCGAGTTACTTGACATCTATTACAAGTCGGTAGGACGAAATTGTGTGCTATTATTCAATGTGCCTCCCAACACAACCGGCCTTATATCTGAGAATGATGTCCAGAGACTAAAAGAATTCCGAGGTGCAATCGACACCATATTTTCTACAAATTTGGCTGAGAGTTGCTTTGTAAGAGCTAGCAGCCAAAGAGGGGGGAAGGATGGCGATTTCGGACCCGAAAACGTGCTAGATGGCGACCATTTGTGGACTTATTGGGCACCAAAAGACGAAGAGTCGGAAGATAATTGGATCGAGTTCAAATGTATTGATAAATTGAGATTTAATGTTATTAGGATTCAAGAAGCAATTGGTCTTGGTCAAAGGATCAAACAACATGAAGTTTATGTAGATGGTAGAAAGGTTGCTAAAGGGACTACAGTGGGGCACAAGAGGCTACATAGACTTGAAAAGGGAGTCGTCAAGGGTCAAATTGTGAGGATTAAGATTCTCAGATCAAGAGCAGTGCCATTGATCTCTTCCATTGGTTTGCATTATGACCCTTTTTGGCACCCAAATGAGACATGATTAGAGACAGGAAGGTGTGGACGAAGGCTACAAAATCACATGGAAGAATGCTGGAGGTCTAAAGAAGGAATAAAGGTAAATGGAATTTCCACCTTATATTTTTCACTTTGTACGAAAAAGTGTCGTTGCTGTCTCCTCATTTTATTTGGGCTGTGTGATTGAAAAATTCGCACCAATAGTATATAGATATAAAGATCCCAAGCCCCAATTAAACAGTCAATGGTTTTATTCTTCTCTGAATGGTTAATGCCTAATGACGATGTTTGCTAAAGATAAGGAAAACCAGTTTAAGCTACACATTCTAAAAGGATTGTTCCTCAGATCGAATAGAGTTTCAATTGAGAAATTTGATTGTTTTCCCAAAATTTGTCAATCAATATACTTACAAATGCATTATTAAAGCTAGAAATCAACGAAAAGATAAAGCCAAAGAGATTGTTAGGCGCAAGCATATGTGAGTGATAATTATTCCACTTTTTTTTTTTTTAAAAAAAAGGGGGTTTTATATATGAGATGAACTCATAATATATAATCTTATAGTCTAATCTTTTGAATTGGAAGCGGTGTCGATGATCATTGCATTTAAGCTCTTGTGTGTGCATCCCGATATCGACATGGAGGCCTATATATATATCTCCTCAAATATAGAAAGCTGCCAAACAACAATGCACGATATCAGTATATGTCAATCAATATCCTAACAAATGCAAACTCTTCTTAAGCTAGAAATTGAGGAAAAGGTAAGGCCAAAGGGACTCAACTGACAGAAACTACCAGTCCAAGAACACCAGCTTTATCTAAATAACATTATCAGCCAAACAAACGTAGGTTGTGAGAAGGAGAACAGCAACAAAAGGTAAACAAAACATGAGGTCAAAAACCTGGATGATGGAGATCTCCAATCAACATCTTCATATATCAAAGAAAAGCCCGAATCCTCTATAGTCAACCTTTGGTTTTTTTGCATCTGCAAGGAGATAACACATAGAAACCAGTCCAAAATACATGAGTTCGTCTATGAACATGCTTAAGATTTCATGTCCAGTACCTGATTATCTTTTTAGGCTACAATTCTTGACAAAATCCATGTACTTGGAACATGACAAAAGGGTATGAGCATAACCCTATGCTAGGACTTGTCAATAACACCCAGGATTGAAAAAACATAATTTAAAGAGGAGGCTTTCTCACGAGTATTATACAACCCTATGTTAGGCCAACATGTATTCTTTTAGGCCACAATTCGTGCCAAAATCTATATTATTAACATAACCCTATGTTAGGACCTGCCGATAATACCTAAAAGAACACATAATACTCAACTTTAAGGGTTTGATAGGAACAGCCCCAGCAGTGACTGTGACCGCAATCAAGGCCCATGGTTCTAACCCAACTTTAAGGGTGCAACTGTTTCTAGTATCTCTTATAACCATGTCCCTGTTGGAGGGTTTGAAATTGATCACATATATGTATATATTCTCCGGATTGGACAAGAAGAGAAGGAGTTAAAAACTTGGGTATCATGACAGAAGTGAACATGCAAGTTGGTCCAGTCCAAAACATGGAGCCTCAGACTGAAATCTTTCGAGCCGCCAAAAGCAGAACAGTCAACTCTACAAGCTTTCCTTGTGTCCATAGCAAAATATTTCATCCTCATCATTTTCCGTTTTCTCAACAAGCAATCTAGTAACCTTCAATGTACGTCTCTGCAACATGTGCCATTGAATCAAATAAGCAGCAGCCCTCCAAAGTTTCCTCAACCTCACGATATATATATATATGAAAATGGAAAGACAAATAAAATGAATAGTGATTGTGTTGATTGTAGAATGGCTTACATGCCATTCATTTATCATCTTGGATAACAGATTTGTTGATTTGAGAGATAAGAGAAATAAAGCATGCTAGAAATTTACACACACAAATTTCATGTATTAAAATATATTAAAATAGTGATAAAATTACAATAATAAACTGAATTAAAAAAAAACTATTTAAAAATGCTTTTCACATGTACGGATCCTCTAATTATCAGTTAGATACGAATTTTGTTTTGAATGAAAAAATATTCACATGTTTTTAAAGATTTTAACTTGATGGTCTATAGATTTAATTTGATTTGATTTGATGAAGATTATTGGCACAAAGATTTCATGATTTAAATCTTTTTAAAAATATTTGTAATATCTATATAGTTTTTTCATATTAAAATGCATATATTTGTTCCTTTGTTTTTATAAATTTTAATTTAATCCTAGAGAAACGAATGTTAATTTTGATCTTTTGTTCGTTAAAAGATTTTTCTTGATAATTTTAACCCTCAAAAGATAGAAAAATGAGCTCTCCCTCTCATAATCATGCCAATTTGGTCCTCTTTCCCTAAGAAAAAGTTTGAGTTTAATAACAATGCCTTAATCCTCTCTCATTAGTTAATGCAAAACGTTTTAAATCCCTGTGACAACTCATGGACACCTCGGTCATCATCATTTCCTAATAATAATAAATAAAATTAATCATTAGATTTGGTACATTACCTATAAATAGGTGGATTTCATAAATGGATTTTAAAAATCCAATGGTCCCTATTATTTCACTTAATGAATTTTATAAGCCTATTATATAAATTTAAAATCAAAGAAACTTTTTTTAAAAGTCATGCATCAATAAATTCATTTTTAGATTATGATGGGATAGCTTTTTTATCACTAAACCTTTTTTTATATATATAAAAAATATATTTTAATAAATTTAACGGGTTAAATTAATTTTTTTTATTAAAAAAACTTTTTTTTAATTTTAGACTTCAATAATGGGTTTATTATGAACCAATCTTTGTATTTTTTTTTTGTTTTTCATGGAGGAATTTTGTTCTCATTACTCGGGTCATGACTTTGACTTTTTCTCCTAAGTTTACTCAATTAGCTTTTGTTGGGATCTTCTTTTTAGTTGAATGTTTTTTTTTTTATTTTCATCTGAAATTAAACTTATTTGATTTGTATTTTATGAGATTATCATAATTTTATAATTCGAGTTACAAGTTAATCTAAATTGATCTAATATATTATTATTTTAAAAAAAATATTATCCGATAGATTAAAATCTCAATATTTTAAAAATAAAGGATAAAGAATTTAGATTTCTCATCATCTTTTTTTTTTTTTCTTTCACGTTTAAAAAAACATGTTTGACAGCGTGTGTGTGTGTGTGTGTGAAAAGGCCCGCATGTATCAATAACGTGTGCTGCCCTTATTCAAAAACCTGTATAATAGATTAGATTAATGTGGCATGAAATTCGGATCAACACATCCAATGTGAACGTGAGATCAGAACAGCCCACATCCATAGGTTCTAATGTATATCGCAAACGTCACTATTATTCTCCTACTTGCGTAGGACTTTCCTAGTTTATTAAACCTCAATTCCTCCCTAGCAAGATCACTCAGATTCCACCCTTTTTTTTCCTTTTCTGGGGGATTCAGATTCCATCTCAAGATAATCAATTCCGTTTTTTAAAAAAAAAACTTGAAAAGTGAGAGAGATTGCCAGTAACGTATTAGCTGTGAGTCGGTCAACCGTTAGTCGATATATATCACTGCCCATAGCCGGTGAAAGAATCCATTTATACATCTTCTACTGCCTTGCACTACATATAGAGAGAGAGAGAGAGAGAGAGAGAGAGAAACCATTCCCATCTTCTCTAATTCTCTTCTTCACCCCTTAATTAGTTTTAATCAGGTAATTAACTCTTCAATTCTCTCTGTGTTTTTGTTTTGTTCGTGTTCAATTATCATGGTTTTATTTGTTTTTTTTTCGTTTTCTTAGGAACAAAGATGGTAGGCGGCAACTTTCATGGGGATCATCAAGAAGGTGGAGACCAAGAGGGGATGAGGAGGAGGAGGGGATGTGGATGCAGCTGTACAAAGAACGATTTCTTGCCTGAGGAATCGTTTCAAAGCATTGGAAATTATCTTCAAGCACTTAAAGAAACTCCCATGAGGTTCAAGGACAGGCTCCTGACTCGATCCTTGGACTCGACCGAGCTCCATGAAATCAAATCCAGAAGTGACCATGAGATGAAGAAAAACCTTACTTGGTGGGATCTCATATGGTTTGGCATCGGTGCTGTAATCGGTGCTGGCATTTTCGTGCTCACAGGACTTGAGGCTAAAGAACATGCTGGGCCTGCAGTTGTCTTGTCTTACGTTGTTTCCGGCGTTTCTGCCATGCTTTCTGTCTTCTGTTACACTGAGTTTGCCGTGGAAATTCCCGTTGCAGGTATGTGTTCTTCTCCTACCTTTGCATATTGTTTTCTTTCTTAATATTTTTAATTTTAATTTCAATTTTTTTATACATTTGTGCTTGCTAGTCTAATTTTATGCCGGGGCGGAATTGCGCGGCTGGCCGGGGCTGTAGCCTGCAAATAAAATCTTTCTTTCAGCCTCCTTTCTTCAATGAATTAGATTTTTAATCTTAAAATAAAAAATTAAGTTTTAGTCCCTCTAAGATTTTTTTTTCTTTAATTTCACCCTTCCAAACTATGATTTTATGGATATGCTTGTCATACACTATGCCCATTATAGCTGCTCAATTTAATTATTATTATTAGAAAGTCAGTGTAGCTTTCAATTACTAACAGAAGAGATGAAAATAGTTGACACACAGTAACATAAATGTATTTTATATTTTAAAAAAATAAAAATTCATTTTAAAACTATAGCGCGACCGGATACAACGCATTAATTGGACAAAACTATATAATATTTAATTTTTATAATTTAGAATATTAATCAAAAGCAAACTAAGAGTTTAATCATATCATGCTCTCCGAGTTTACATGAATTGGACTTCAATCCATATACAACTTATTAGAGTTTGTTTGACCTTTCATAATTATTATTAGATGGCAGCTAGCACAAGCAAACTCACTCTTGTATTTAAACTGTATATATCTTATAAAATCACACAGTGTGAAGGAGATGATTTGCAGTCAATCTAGTTGCGACGATGTTTGACCTTTCCTTAAAATAGTCAACATAAAACTGTAGTTAAGGGTCCATCTCTGCCCTCAACTTGTATATCTTGACTTCTTGATGATGTTTGTCAATGCGAGGAACAGTTAGGCAGATATCTGTCGGCGTTGCCTTTGCTGACCTTTCAATTGGTTACCAAGTTTGACACCTTTTCTTTTCCTTGTTGCGATGTGTAACAGCATTTTCATGGTTATGGCCTCTAGATAATTACGTAAAATACTATTATCCACTTGTAACCTTTTTGCTAATGTGTTTGAAATATATATTTTTTTAATTTAATTTTGTATATTTTTAGATTAGTTTAATGTGTGAATGTTAAAAATAATTTTTAAAAATATAAAAATATTATTTTAATACATTTCCAAGTAAAATATACTTTGAAAAACAAACGATTTAACTTAATCATCTCATTTTAACATGTTAGTGCATTCATATGGACATGTCTTATAGTTCCATGGGTTGTAAAGGATAATCTAAGCAAAACTTAATAGAGGGAGCTTCTCAAAGTGGGAAAGATCATAGGAAATGTCTAAGAAAATGACTCGAAAGTATGGGGTGTTTGGATGTTGGTATATATAGATTTGCCTAATTTTTTCATTAGAAATGGTGTAGTTATTCAAGACTTAATTAAGATTATGGTAGCGAGCACCTTAATCATTCAATGGTTAAGCCACTAGTTCTTTGCTAATCCACCTGAGTAAAAATGTTAGTTTACTTAATAGGGGTGCCGATACTACTTATGTAGTGTTTAATAATGTTTAGGTCTCATCAGCTACCAAACATGGACATTCTTAGGTTTGTGCAATATATAACAAGACATTGAAAGTTCTTGAGATTGATGTTTTCGATCCTTTCAGGTGGTTCTTTTGCTTATTTGAGGGTAGAGCTAGGTGACTTCATGGCCTTCATTGCTGCTGGCAACATAATACTTGAGTATGTCATTGGTGGTGCTGCTGTTGCTAGGTCGTGGACATCCTACTTTGCCACTCTTTGCAACCACAAACCAGATGACTTCCGAATCATAGCCCACAGCCTTCCTGAGGACTATGGCCACCTTGATCCCATATCTGTTTTTGTTTGTGCTGCCATTTGTGTCCTTGCGGTCCTTAGTACCAAGGGCTCGTCACGCTTCAATTATGTTGCTTCCATCATCCATGTTGTCGTGATCCTCTTCATCATTGTTGCTGGTCTTGCCAAAGCAGACACGAAAAATTACGCTGATTTTTCTCCCAATGGAGCCCGTGGTATTTTTGTGGCTTCAGCTGTGCTCTTCTTTGCTTACATTGGATTTGACGCTGTTGCCACCATGGCAGAAGAAACCAGAAACCCTGCTAGAGATATCCCGATCGGTCTCGTTGGCTCAATGTCCATAACTACAATAGCATATTGTTTGATGGCAGTAACATTGTGCTTAATGGTACCGTACAAGAACATTGATGTGGATGCCCCATTTTCAGTAGCATTCGAAACCGTAGGTTGGGGTTGGGCTAAGTACGTTGTGGCAGCTGGTGCATTGAAAGGTATGACAACAGTTCTGCTCGTTTCTGCTGTAGGGCAGGCGCGGTATCTCACACATATTGCACGCACTCACATGATGCCACCTTGGTTAGCTCACGTTAATGAGAGGACTGGCACCCCGGTAAATGCTACTATTGTCATGCTTGCTGCAACTGCTATAGTTGGCTTTTTCACCAAGCTTGATATTCTGTCTAACCTTCTTTCCATCTCCACATTGTTTATCTTCATGCTTGTGGCTTTGGCTCTTCTCGTGCGCCGCTACTATGTTAGTGGTATCACATCACAAGAAAATCGCGTCAAGCTCATCATGTGCATTGTGGCCATTCTTGGTTCTTCAATAGCAACGGCTGTTATTTGGGGTACTGCTGATGAAGATAGTTGGCTTGGGTATGTGATCACGATACCATTATGGTTCTGTGCTACTTTAGCACTCAAGCTTCTTGTTCCACAAGCAAGGGATCCAAAATTATGGGGTGTTCCGTTGGTGCCATGGCTACCATCTGCTTCAATTCTCATCAACATTTTCCTTTTGGGATCAATAGATAAGAAATCATTTATAAGATTTGCTGCATGGACTGGATTTTTGTTGGTATACTACTTTCTATTTGGATTGCATGCCTCCTATGACACAGCTAAGGCATCAGGAGAGAACAAGGTTGAGGATGGTCTCAAGAATGTTGAAGAAGGTGCTGTCCCTTCCCGGAATGGTTCATGAGGTTCAAATGTTCTTTCCAAAACCTGTGAGGTTATGAATTTCCTACACGTGTGATTTTGATAGAGAAGCAATGAACATGAACATGCTGCAATAAGCATTATATTCAACACTTTTAAGTAGGTAGACCTCGGTCTAGTTTATATTTTATATTTCACTCGTTCATGTTGGTCGTGC
>Ga0325414_1008981_pt1 | contig 10558 bp, 8 predicted proteins | sample PopdelMetagenome_8_FD_206183 | JGI IMG/M metagenome (GOLD analysis project Ga0325414, IMG submission 206183) | Populus deltoides microbial communities from Bellville, Georgia, United States - Leaf-PdKOR-R3 | ecosystem: Host-associated > Plants > Phyllosphere > Phylloplane/Leaf | place: USA...
TATCTTAAATATATACATACGATATTATAATTATAATAAACAGAATTCACTTTTACCCTTGTTCATTAGAATTGTGACTTGTTTTTTTTCTTTGTTTTATTAAATATTTAATTTTTATTTTTAATTTTATCCTTTAATATTGAGTGCTTTGAGAATTAAACTTCATAATTTATTTCAATATATTTTTTATGAAGCTATCACAATCTTATGACTCAAATCATAAGTTATTTGAAGGCTCAACTCGGGTTCTATTTTTGCCATTTTTTTTAATTGAATTTTTTTTGTCATTTTCATCCATCAATATTTGATTGATTTGAAATTAGACTTCATAATTTTTTTATTTTCTTTGTATGAAGTTATCTCAATCTTATGACTTATGTCACGAGTTTTGCGGGTTAACAAGGGTTGATTCGGGTTTTTTATGTGTACTTTTCTTATTGATTTTTTTTTTATTTCATCCTTCAACATTGAATTAATTGAGAATTGGACTTCATAATTTTTTTATTTGCTTTATATAGGATTATTTTGGTCTCATGACTTGGGATACGAGTTAGACATTTTAACACAGGTTGACTCAAGTTATTTTTTTGGATATTTTTTTAATTTTATCTTTTAACATTAAGTTGATTAGAATTTATATTTCATAATTTAATTTGTATTTACTTTCTATGAGGTTATTACAATTTTATAATTAAAATGATAAATTTGATAAATTAAATCAGATTAGCTTAGGTAAATCCAATATATTTTCATTGAGATCTGAATGGGTATTTGAGAAGTTCACCGTCGGTAGAAGTTAGTTTCAAATCTTATTCCATTGGGAATTTAACAGGTTTGATGCCTACAAATTAAACCAGCTCCTTCTAGTCTATCCAAGCTATATTTTTGTTGACAAATGGCAATTCTAGTCTTAGATCAAGCAACATCCTAAGAAAATACTCCGTAGGTCCAAGATAGGAATTTCTTGAGATCACTCGTAGCCTCGTCATTATTCCTTGTGATAACTATATCGTCAATATAGCAGTAAATGAGTTATTATGACTTTTAATGATATATAGTGAATAATCTATCCTAGACTTTTTGAAGCCAATATTTTGGATCGTGTAAAGATTCTATTGAGTCGTTAAAAAATTCCCTCTCTAGGTGATGAGAACTTGAAGAAGGATGCATAGAAACTTCCTTGGTGAGCTCCATATGAAAGAAAGCATTTTTTTTATGTCCATTTGACGAAGACTCCAATTACAACGATGAATTTTGCAACCGAAGAAAATGCTTATTTGTAAGGTAAGGGCAGAGTTAAGAATTTTTCCTGTCCTAATCGTGCAATTAAATAAATATATATTTTTTAAAAAATTAATGTATATAAATTTTTAAAGTTAACACTAAAATTTTAATTTAAATACACTACCCACAATATTAAAAAATAAATTTGAAAGTACATAAAATTGAAGTGAAAGTAAAAATAAACTCACTATTGAAGTTACATCATTCGATATTTTATGGAATATAATTCATCTATAATCGAATTTGAATCGATATCATAACAACCCCTCAACCGGAATAAAATAATAATCTCATGTCAACTAGAAAATAAAATAATTAATTTTTTCCCCTCTCTCAATTTCTCCTTCCTTCAATTGATTTTTCATTAGATTAATGTTTTATAAGTTAGACTTTATAAGTTATTCTCTCACTTTTTTATTTTTTTCTTGGATTTTTTTATATTTTCCCCTTACTTTTCTCTCTTTCTCTCTCACCTTTTCTTTTCTTTCTTTGCCTATTATGCTTCTGCCCAGTTGGCAACATATAAAAGAAAGGAAGAGCAGATTTGTTTTATTTTTTAATGGCAAATAGTCATTTTACTCTTAATGAGTCGTTTTGTTTTTATTTGATAGTCTTTTTTTTGTTAATACTAGCAAGCTCCGTTCATCCTAAAATTTTAACCAGATTTTAGTTAATATATTTTAAGATCCCTCATAAAATTTCAGCTTAATCTGATGGTCGGATTGAAAATTACGCTCAATAACATAAAAGTGGTCAAATTGTGTTTTTTCATCAAATTTCTGAATTTCTCCAAAAATTCTGTAATTTTAACCCAAGCTAGAGCATCATATTAGAATGTTCCACACAAATTTTTAGAATTTTTTGATAACTCAATTGAGAATTATGAATTGTTTTTATATAAAACTGATCAAAAAATATTGATAAAATCTTGACCTGGACTATAACCCACCCAAGCCTTTACCATGCCTCCGCCTTCGCTTATCTGTCTTCAAAGCCCTCTCATCATGCAAAACCTTTGGCAATATGTTGAGCTTTATAATGCTCAACACTAATATTAAAGTGGAATTTAATTTTAAACACACATTTGCAATCAATAGCACGATGACCAATAGGTAAAGGAAATAACCATGGTCTATGTATTATTGTCCTCAAGTGCACGAATTTCTTCCTACATTGCTTGAACCCACATTGGATCATGATAAGCCTACTCATAAGAATTATCTGGTTCAATCACGTGAGAGATATTATGTACAAATTTATGATGTGCTTGAAAAAATATTAAGTAGGAAACACACCATGTAAAAAGGTTATGAATACTAGATATGGAAGAAGAGATGATAGTTGTGTCAAGCAATAAGGCATGATTGATTTCGTAATATCTAAGACGAGTAAAGGTAGTGACAAAGAGCTGGTGGTTGATTTTGGGGCAAAACTGAAATAGGTTCCAAGGTGATGTTTCTGCAGGAAGACAGGATGTCAACGGACGAGGATGATAGATTAGATAGAGAATCTAGTGGGTTTGGAGATGAAGCGTGGTCACGGTGTTAAGAGATGTGAAATCATAAGTAACAGGAAGAGATGGGGTAATTTCATGAACAGCTATGGATAAAACTAGGTAATGTGAAGCTAGCTGGCACCAATTGGTGCTAGCTAAGTCAATAAAATGGGCACCAATTCGGTGCCACTTGCAGCACCAATTAGTGCCACTTGCCCTGCCCCTTGTCCTTTGCTTAGATGCTTGCCTATAAATAGGCAATGCATCCAAGCTTATTTTCCACACCACAAGAGAGGAAGAGAAGAGTGAGAGAGGGAAAGTAATCCCACAAAATTGTGAGGTATTTGTGAGAGAGTAAGTGAGGTGTTTTCTCCTATTAATAGAGAGATTTCAGTTGTTCTCCTATTAGTAGAGAGAGGTTGTAATTCCCACATTACTTAGTAAAATTCTTCTATATTTGCCCGTGGACGTAGCCTAATTTGGGTGAACCATGTAAATTCTTGTGTGTCATTTCTCATTTTATCTTGTCCCTTACCTTTTGTCTTGTCGGGTTTGCATGCCAGTATCCTAACAATGGTATCAGAGCCTTCTTGGTTGATGTTGTTAACACACAAAAGTTATTCATGTATACAGTTACTATTCACGTCTACGACACTATTCACCTATACAACACTATTCATCCATACGGTACTGTTCGCATACGTTACTGTTGGCATATACAGAAAGTCAGTACGGTGATTAAATATAGTCTAGGAAGTTCTGTATAAGGAGATTGGGTTTTAAACGGGACCGTTTGTGACCCCTCCAATTTTTCCTGGGAACTTACTTAGTGAAGTATTATTCACATAATACTATTTCTATATACGTTACAGATCAGTGAAACAGTGATAGCTGAATAAATCATGGTGAATAAAATGGCAGCAAAGTATGAGATTGAGAGGTTCAATGGAAGCAATTTCTCTCTGTGGAAAATGAGAATCAAGGCAATCTTAAGGAAAGACAATTGCTTGGTAGCAATTGGGGATCAGCCCGCGGAGATCACTGATAATGCAAAATGGAATGAGATGGATGGCAATACTATTGCTAACATACATTTAGCATTAGCTGATGAAGTATTATCAAGTGTGGCGGAGAAGAAAACAACTAAGGAGATATGAGAGACTCTAACAAAGCTATACGAGTCCAAGTCTTTACACAATAAAATTTTCTTAAAGCGGAGACTTTATACCCTTCAAATGGCAGAAAACACGTCGATGACTAACCACAACAACACAATAAGAACTCTATTTTCACAACTCACTACGTTGGGTCAACAAATAGAGGAAAATGAACGTGCAGAGCTTCTATTTCAAAGTCTTCCTGATTCGTATGATCAACTCATTATCAAATTGACCAATAATATTCTCTCAGACTATTTAGTCTTTGATGATGTTGCAGCCGCTATCTTGGAAGAAGAAAATAGGCGCAGAAATAAAGAAGATAGAAATAGTTCAAACCAAGCAGAGGTATTGTTGGTGTCAAGAGGAAGATCAACGGAGCGTGGCTCTAGTGGGAGTCAAAGGTAGGGGAGGTCTAAATCAAGAAGTAAGAAGACTGTGAAATGCTACAACTGTGGCAGAAAAGGGCACTTCAAAAAGGATTGTTGGTTTAAAAAAGGTATAAAGAATACTGCAGAGTCATCAAAACCTTAATGATGTGTTGCAAGCACCTCAAAAGATGGAGGGGTTTTATTTAGTGAAGTAACGACAATCTCTACAGATAGAGAAGAGCTCACTGAGGTCTGGCTAATGGATTCAGGAGCAACATGGCATATGACTCCTAATCGAGATTGGTTCCATACATATGAACCCATCTCTAGAGGCACAGTGTTCATGGGTGATAATCATGCTTTAGAGATTGTTGGCATTGGCACCATCAAATTGAAGATGTATGATGGCTTAATTTGTACTATTTCAGGAGTGTGACATGTGAAAGACTTAAAGAAAAATCTTTTATCCGTAGGACAATTTGATAGTTTTGGCTATAAGATCCAAACAGACAATGGAATAATGAAAATTTTCAAATGAGCGCTGGTGGTTTTAAAGGCAAGAAAGACAATTGCAAACATGTTTGTATTAATGGGAGAAACACATCATGGGGCAGAAGCGTCAATCGCATCAGTCAGTCCTGCAGAAGAGAAGACGATGATGTGGCATCAAAAACTAGGCCACATGTCAGAGAAAGGTTTGAAAGTTCTCTCTGATCAGAAGTTACTCCCTAGGCTTACAAAGGTTACTTTACCCTTTTATGAGCATTGTGTTATAAGTAAACAACACAGGTTAAAGTTTGGCACATCAACAACTAAGAGCAAATGCATCTTAGACTTAATTCACTCTGATGTTTGGTAAGCACCGGTTGTATCCTTAGGAGGAGCAAGATACTTTATATCATTCATATATGACTTCTTTAGGAGATGTTGGGTGTATCCAATTAGAAGAAAAGCAGATGTGCTCGTAGTCTTTAAAACCTTCAAAGCGCGGGTAGAACTTGAATCTGAAAAGAAGATCAAGTGTTTGAGGACTGACAATAGAGGAGAATATACCAGTGATGAATTTGATAACTTCTGTCAACATGAAGGTATCATAATACAGTTCGCAACGGTATACACTCCACAGTAAAATAGAGTGGCAAAGCGGATGAACAGAACTCTATTAGAAAGAACAAGAGCAATGTTGAAGGTTGCAGGTCTAGGAAAGCCATTCTGGGCAGAAGCAGTCAATACCGCCTGTTAAGTGATAAATCGATCTCTGTCAACTGCAATTGAGCTGAAGACACCGATGGAGATGTGGACTGGGAAGCCAACTGATTATTCTCGATTGCACACATTTGGAAGTCCTGTGTACATGATGTACAATACTCAAGAAGTGAGCAAGCTGGATTTAAAATCCAGAAAATTTGTATTCTTGGGATATGTTGATGGAGTGAAGGGGTATCGCTAGGAGGATCCCACTGCCCACAAGGTAGTCATCAGCAAGGATGTTATATTTGCAGAAGATAAAATGCAAATGGAAGAAAATAATAGCATTTTAAAGGAGACTACAGAAGTCTAGATGGAAAATACTCAGAATCGTACTTCTTCTAAAGCTGCACCAGAGCATGAAGAACAAGAACAAATAGAATCTGAAACTCCTGAAGTTCGACGGTTAACTCGTGAAAGAAAACCACCGGCTTGGCACTTAGAATATGTTACTGAGAGCAACATTGCATACTGTCTTCTAATGGAGGATGGAGAGCCATCAACTTTCCATAAGGCTATCAAAAGCACAGATGTATCTATATGGATGACAGCAATGCAAGAGGAGATTGAAGCTCTGCACAAGAATAACACTTGGGATCTTATTCTGCTACCACAAGGAAGAAAGGCCATTGGCAACAAATGAGTTTACAAGATAAAGCGTGATGGCAATGATCAAGTGGAGCGGTATTGTGCAAGATTGGTGGTGAAAGGATATGCTCAGAAAGAAGGAATAAACTTCAATGAGATATATTTGATCTTCACTTAGAGCAGTTAGATGTGAAAACTGCATTTCTTCATGGAGAACTTGAAGAAGAAATTTATATGCTCTAACCAGAAGGTTTTGCTGAAACAGGCAAGGAGAACTTGGTTTGGAGGTTGAACAAATCTTTATACGGTCTCAAACAGGCGCTGAGGTGTTGGTACAAGAGATTTGATTCCTTCATAATTAGCCTTGGGTACAACAGACTCAATTCAGACCATTGTACGTATTACAAAAGGTTTGAAGAAAATGATGTTTTCATCATTCTGTTGTTGTACATGGATGACATATTGGTAATAGGCCCCAACAAAGATCGAGTCCAAGAATTGAAGGCACAGTTGGCTAGGGAGTTTGATATGAAGGACTTGGGACCAACAAAAAAAATTCTAGGGATGCAAATTCACCAAGACAGAAGTAAGAGGAAGATTTGGCTTTCTTAGAAGAATTATTTGAAGAAGATCTTGCGACACTTCAACATGCAAGATTGTAAGCCAATTTCCACCCCACTTCTAGTTAACTTCAAATTATCCTCAAGTATGTCTCCTAGCAATGAAGCAGAGAGGATGGAGATGTCTCGAGTACCGTATGCATCAGTAGTGGGAAGTTTAATGTTTGTCATGATATGTACAAGACCAGACATTGCACAAGCAGTGGGAGCAGCTAGTCGATACATGGCAAATCCTGGTAGAGAGCATTGGAATACTATTAAGAGGATCTTGAGATACATTAAGGGTACCTCAGATGCCACATTATGTTATGGAGGATCAGAATTTACTGTCAAAGGTTATGTTGATTCAAATTTTGCTGGTGACCTTGAGAAAAGAAAATTCACTACAGGCTATGTGTTCATAATTGCAGGAGGAGCTCTGAGTTGGGTCTCTAAACTTCAAACTGTTGTGCGTTGTTCACAACAGAAGCTGAGTACATAACAGCTACACAAGCTTATAAAGAAGCAATATGAATGAAGAAACTTATGGAGGAACTCGGGCATAAACAAGAGAAAATCCTTTGAATTGTGATAGTCAGAGTACCTTGCATATTGCAAGGAATCCAGCGTTTCATTCAAGAACAAAACACATAGATGTTCAATATCACTTTGTTTAAAAGTGTAGATTTTTAAAAGATTCACACAAAGGAAAACCCAGCAGATGCTTTGACCAAACTAGTCAACACTGACAAGTATATATGGTGCAAATCCTCTTATGGCCTAACTGAAACGTAAGCAACATGAAGATGGCAAGTATAAAAAGGATAGAAGAATCACAAATGATCAAGTGTGAAGACTTGATTAAATCATCAAAGTCTTCAAGTGGGACAATGTGAAGCTAGCTGGCACCAATTGGTGCCAGCTAATTCAACAAAGTGGGCACCAATTCGGTGCCACTTGCCCTGCCCCTATAGGCAAGCATCCAAGCTTATTTTGCACACCACAAGAGAGGAAGAGAAGAGTGACAGAGGGAAAGTAATCCCACAAAATTGTGAAGTATTTGTGAGAGAGTAAGTGAAGTGTTTTCTCCTATTAATAGAGAGATTTCAGTTGTTCTCCTATTAGTAGAGAGAGGTTGTAATTCCCACATTACTTAGTAAAATCCTTCTATACTTGCCCATGGACGTAGTCTAATTTGGGTGAATCACGTAAATTCTTGTGTGTCATTTCTCATTTTATCTTGTGCCTTATCTTTTTTCTTGTTGGGTTTGCATTCCAGTATCTTAACAGGTAATCATCTTAAGTGTCAAGTGCCATGGTAGATGATGGAAGATTTTTTTTCTTGTTTTTTTTTCAATTTTTTATTTTTGAAAATTCATGATGAGTGAAAAGATTAAAAAAAATGAAATATTTGAAAATTGTCCGTCAAAATAATGTATTGTTTTTATTTTTAAAAATATATTCATAAATAAAAAGTAAAAAATGAGTTATTGCAACATATAATCCATCCTTGAACAGTTGCATAGGATTCATTTAATCCCATAAGAAATTGTACGAGTCTTTCCTTCTCTTCACGATCCGTAAGATTCTTCAAAGCTCCACAGTTGCAGGTTAAAGGTTCATGATATAAAGCCAACTCATCCCAAAGTGCCTACATCTTGGAGTAGTAAGCAAAAAACAGATAATCGCCCCTAACAATGTTTCTTTTAAAATCTTTCTGGAATTTGATAAATTCTGGAATCATTACCCTATCAAAATCTTTCTTTTAAATCATTCCAAACCTTCGTTGTTTCAGCATAAACAACACTACAAGTTGTTGTAGCGGCCGGGATGATGATTTTTTTTGGAAGGCGGATGAAGTTCATTGCGCTGATCCCTTGCTCATTTAAGTGCAGTGGAATTTCACAATTTTATTATGACGTTAGAGTTAATCTGAAATGGGGTTACTTTCTAGAGATCTTTTGATAGATTCATTGTCATGGAAGATGAATAATGTTGTCAGATAAACTTGGGTTACTCTGTTCACCATCTAGTGGGCTTTTCCCTAGCAGTGGTGCCCTATTAAATCCTGTAAAAGAGTTCCAAAAATTGCATAAAAGCTGAGGAAATATGGCAGCAATGCAGTGATTTGGTGCAACACCCACAACCATCATGCCATAAAAGCTGAACTGCAATAATGTGAATCACATGTAGAATAGATACCACAAGAATTTAGCAACAGTCCATTCAAATCATATCATTGAATAGACTATGATGCTATAGGCTACAAGTTGTGCAAAAATGTATGGAAACTCAATAATCTGCATCAGAAATTCTGAAGAGATGCAACAAAAAGGGTAAAAATTAAAAGAAAACATAATTCTGCCAAAAATAGTCTTCACCACAATAATTCTAACTCAAATTTTTATTATGAAAAAGATTTAATATGCTTATATAATAATAAAAACTCCTAAACAAAACCGAAAAAATAATAAAAAGGTTCTCAGCTAAATAGAAATAAAATCCTTAATAGTAACTTCCAGGTCTAATTAAGCTAGGTAATTTTTTGCTTTAAATTGCTATAAAAATCAGATTTTATAGACAATAGAGACTCTAAAATCTCCTTGAGAAATTCCAGCCCGGTTCAATACTTAGATTGAAATTTCTACCAATTAACATAAGACTACACATTTGACCAAAATCTCATACATCAAATTGAGAATTCATTAACAAAAATTTCACAGGGTAGACAATAAACATTCTGTTTAACTTAAAAGATATAGTTAGTACTTTAGCTAATCTCATTTGCAAAAAAAAATTAATTGGATCAAATCAGAGGCTACCAACCTCAATTACAAAAAATAATTATATCGGGTCAAATAAAAGGCAACCAAAATTATATCGGGTTAAATCAAAGGCAACCATCCTCTTTGTAAGAAATAAAAAATAAAAATCTAGACCACTTAGAGGCTACCAACCTTTTTGCAAAAGAATTTAAATCAATCCATCCTGGAGTCAACCAACATGAAGGGATTTTTTGAATGCAAAGTTTGGTTTGACTTGGCTATGGAATTTGATTGAAGGTCTCATGATTGCTAGACTGAAATCTAATAATATGGTTGAATTATGGTTTTATCGTTAATTTTTCTTGGTATTAGATTGAATTTTAATGATGCAAGGCTAAACTTCTTGGTGTTTCCTAATTGCAAGATTTACTTTTTTTTGGTTGAATTTTTTTAGTGCTTCTTCATTCTAAATAAAAATTTGATTGTGTTAAAATAATTTTATAATAAAATTGACCATGATCAACCATGATCGATCAAAATCAACCATGGTCGACCAATTATTCATGATTAATTAAAATCGATCATGCCTAAAATATATAGGTGATGTCAAAAGTGTTGTTTATATTTTTAGTTAATTTATAATTTTTTTTTCAAATAGAGTTAAAAGTTTTATTTGGTTTAATCTTTTTTAAAAGGTAAATATAAGCTTATAAGCTTTTATTTAAAAAACCTAAGATTATTATTATTATTATTATTATTATTATTATTATAACTTGAAAAACTCTAGTTATGACTTACTCTATACACGGTGTCAACACCGAACCAACATTCACCCTTTCATTATTAGTTATTACAAAGTAAAAAAAAAAAAACAGCGACCTCATAAGGTTGCTTTAATTTAAGATTACGAATATCACACACCACAATAAGCCTTTAAAGCACAATGATCAGGCTGAGCCTTAGGTGCCCAGTCCGAATAAAACTTAAGGAATTCAAAATAATGAAATTAATGGCTTGTAAAGCAAGGGATGATCTTCATCGATCAAGTCTT
>Ga0325414_1008982_pt1 | contig 10556 bp, 5 predicted proteins | sample PopdelMetagenome_8_FD_206183 | JGI IMG/M metagenome (GOLD analysis project Ga0325414, IMG submission 206183) | Populus deltoides microbial communities from Bellville, Georgia, United States - Leaf-PdKOR-R3 | ecosystem: Host-associated > Plants > Phyllosphere > Phylloplane/Leaf | place: USA...
TTTAGTTCTATTTTTGGAGGGTTTTTAAAGATAATTTAAGAATGTTGTGGAAAGTCAAGTTAATTCAAGCAGATGGTGAAAAAAAGGGGGGAAATATGAAGCTATTTTTTCAAATATAAAAACTAAAAATAACAATAGCTTGAATTTCAGGGAAATCATAAACCATCCAAGGCAGGAGTATGGAAAATATGAAGCTATTTTCTCAAATATAAAAAACTAAAAATAACAATAGAGTGATTTTCTAAATAAATAAAAAAAACAATCACACCTTCAAAACAAAAAAAACTACAAAATTTATTGTGACCCACTCAAGTTTATCCCTTAACTGTGTGTTTAATTATGTGTGAAATATACAAGAAATATGTGCGTCTACTATTCTAGAAACCTTGCTTGTAGTAGTTTAATGAATCCAGTGGACTCAGTAATACTCTAACTAAATACTTAGTTCGGTCAAGGTGTGTGTATATATATAATTGAAGAATGGAACGAAGAAAAGATAATTTGATTGGGAAAGATGGATTTTTTTTTTATTTTAAAAAAGGACAAAATATAGAACATCAATGCTATTCAAAGCTCCAAGGTTCCAAAACCATAAAACTATGTTGAATTCTGGTAAATTTACTTGCAGATTCGAGATCATATTTTCGAAGGTTAAGAATAATCTCAAATAACTATTCTTCTAAAACGGCGAATTAACAACCTTCTAGTTGAGAATGAGGAAAGTAACAATAATGTCGTATATCCATAAATGTGTATTTAATACAGTAGTTGAAAGTGTTTTTTCCAAGATGTTTTTAATTTAGAAAATATCAATTGATACTTTTCAAAAAAAAAAAATAATAATTCTTTACATCTAAAAAATATTAAAATGATAATTTTTTAAGATAAAAATAACTTTAAAAAATATTTAACAACAAAAAGATGCCCAAGTAAATACAGATAAGATCACCAATCATGACTATTCTTGTAAGTCTACACCACTATCTTTTTTTTTTTTTAAAAACTTCCATTAAGACCCAGGGGCCAAGACTTCATTAAACTACGGATCATAGCTGAGGTTTGTGACGGGAGAAAGACTTCTCCTACGAGGAGAGCTATTCCCCCTCCTGCTTGGGGTGGATGCCGGGGCTCCATCCCCTTTATTCCTTATTATTTTCTCTGGGCTCAAGTTGGAACTTGAACTCCTTATCAAATGTAACAACATTCCTACTTCTATGGATATATCTAACTATTTTCTAGTCCATTTCTTTATTCAAAATGAAAAAAAAAGTTTCCGGTGGAAAATACCTAAGGTGACAATTTTATTCTCAGATTAAAGTGAGATTGGCTCATGAATTTTTCACAAAACTATTTCTCAGAAATTATAAAGAGCTAAAGTAAAAGAATAGTTGGAAAGATGAACGATTAGAGTTATAAAGAAAATAACTTTTCAGCACCTAGGTTTGTGGCCTAGTAGTCCTACCAGGGAATTCCCTGCCTCTGCACCGTAGGTTCGAACCTTTGTGTGCACGTCTGTCACCCCCACGGTCCCTTACCTGCCTACTAGGCTTGTAGAGTGTTCAGTGGGTCTGGAGATTAGTCGTGGTGCGTGTAAGCTGGCCCAGACACCCCGGGTTATCAAAAAAAAAAAACTTTTCACCCACACCTTTTGTTGATGACCTTCCATGTTATCTTAGATATCCAAAAGTACACTCAATTACCGCATTAAATATAAGCTACCATTTTGTTTTCCAAGGGATATCTCCTTCGATAAAAACGAGCCACCTGGTCATGAGAATCCCAACAGTTTTATGGGGGACGAATATGGAGAAGGTAAAAAGACTTTTATTTACTACTGATATAATTTCAAATCTTTGTGTATTGAATACACAAATATTTAGGGAGTTACTAATGAATCAACATGTTTTATTTTTACCTAGATCCTCATTTAAAGGAACCAGAGGCAGGGTGATAACCTAACGTCCTTAGGCTCAGCCAATCACTGAGCCCTATCCTATATGGGTTTAGTGAAGCTGTCAAACTCACATCTTTAGGCTCATCTAAGCGCCGAGCCTAAATATATATGAGTTTGGCGAGATAATAGACTAAGTAATCTTGAGTTTAGTTAAGCGCCGAGCCTAAATATAAACGGGTTTGGTGAGCTACCAGATCCAACATTCTTTAGTTCAGTCAAACACTGAGCCCAAACATATATATGAGTCGGGTGAGCTGTCAGACCTAGCATTCTTGGGCCCAACCAAGCACTGACTCCAAACATATATAGGGGTGGTAAACTGCTAGACCTAACATTCTTGGGCTCAGCTCAGAGTTGAGCTCAAGCATATGTAGGTCGGGAGAGTTGTTAGACCCAACATTTTTGTGTTGAGCCCAAATGTATACAGGATTGGAGAGCTGTCAAACTCGGCATCCTCAGGCTCATCCAGGTGTTGAGCCCAAGTACATATAGCTTTGAGAATCCTGCTAGGCTCCATGATTGTGAGTCGGAGATATTTTTTCTCTGATGAGTCAGATGTATTTTTCTTTTTTGACATATAAGAGATGATTAATGTTATCAGGAAAATATTATTTTCTAGCCCCTCCTTTCTATATATATAAAAAAAACTCATAGGCTATATGATACTCCAAGAATGCTTAAAACTTCAGGTTTTCAATCTCCATTCTTTACTGTGTATTTATTTTTAGAATTTTTCTAAAATATCATTTTTTTTGTCAAAAAGATAATTACTTAAGTATCGAAAAATCTCTTAATTTATCAAAGATGATCTTTTATAGGTATCAAACATCAACCACCAACCACTTTAGCTAAAAAAATGAATTAAATTGTTAAAACAAAACATTTACCTAATTATTCAAAATATAAACCTTATGATGTCTTAATCTTGATTGTGGTATCAACTCGTTCAAACTTCAAAGCTATAATCTACTTTATAATCAACATGTTACACAGCTTTGTCTAGCCATCTAAAAAATGCATACGTTTATTAAAAAATATTCAGTTCTTGTCCCACTATCCATCAAATTTGATTTTGCTGCAGCTAATTAAGTTATCATGAAATGACTCATTTTGAAAATGTCAAGCAACTCATTTATTACTGCCAAAGAAGATCTATCGTTGGCTATTGGGTGGAGGTAATAAAGGCACTATATTATCTACAGATTATAGTTTTTTTTGGGAAAAAAAGGCTTGTATAGATATCCAGATGGGCGTTCGCCATACCATTCCCATATGCTACGAGAAATACACGTCTCTCTACTTAACTACCATGTCTTTCGATGACCATTCCCATATGCATGTGTGTCATATAAACATTGACATCTACACATTTGTAAGGGTCCGAAAAAGAAGTTTCGTAAAATCTTTACTCAATCTTGAAAGCAGAAAACGTACAGAGACACATGTGTTTGTGATTGAACGTTTTTATCATCACTTGGGCAGTGCTAATTATTAGAAGTGATTGAACACTCAAGCAAACCAATGAGACACGGGGTGGTCAAGCTGAACATTGGATTTTTCCTGTAGTGCAGAGACAAAGAACTTGTTTATGTCGTGACCGATATATTTATATTGATACAGACTTGACAAAATAACTATTGATACAGGGGCACATAACGAGATCACACTCTGTGTTTTAGGCAAGGTATGGACAAGGATTCCTATGCAAGGGAACTTTCACCAAGCAGCATCAGTGTCCTTCAGACCACCTGTATTTCACGTGCTATCAGCTACTTGTTTATGAGATGTGGTTATCTTATTTAAGGTGAGGAGGATCCAAAATAGGAGCTCAAGACAAAAAGGTAAGAAGCTATGAAATGTACGTAATTGTTTATGGATACCAAGATCATATATTGTTGAAGTTGCTATTTAATTTGACCATCCGATATCTTTTTGTAATAATAATAATAATAGTAATTAATAATGTGTTGTTTTGACCATCCAATATCTTTTTGTATGTTCACCTAAAATCACCATTTCCCATCTATAAAATCATGCCCCCGACATAATTCCAAGCATCTTTTTATTGACCATTCAAGTTGAAGTTTTAAGCATCATCAAAGTTTAGCTGTTTTTTTTTTTTTGAAAAAAAAATCTTGGATTTTTTCAATCTTGAGTTGAAATAGTTTCTATGAATAAGATGGTGGTGATTTTGAAATCCAATTAATAGTGGCATTAATGATATTTGTCTTCCTCCTCTTTGCGAAGAGCTAGCTGAATACTGTTTTGAACACACTGAATATTTCACTCCCAAATCACTTTGATTCGTACGTACATACCAACATTTCATAATAAAAACACCAAGGCTTCATTTACACTGTCTCCAGACATAATGTCGCGAGACCACAAACACACACACACACACAATCCAAAAGGATAATTAGTGTGGATATTATTTCTCATGATCAGGAACCATTATCACACACCAATTCTAGCTAGCAAGTTCCCAAACCACGGTACCAGTATAATTATATAATTAAGGCCTGAACGGTATATCTACAACTTACGTTCAGTGAACATTATAGTGCTTGTTCGCTGCCAAGTATACGATCAGATTATCTGCATCCATTTCCAGCATCAGATCATCATATGACGTGCTTGATCATCTTCTCCTTGGATTCACTTTGATTGTAAGTGGGTTAGACATTTCACAAGATAACCTTAGCACTTCTGAGAGATCCACCGGCTCATGATCACATTGCACCCACTCGAACTCGTGCAACAAAACCCCGACCCAAAAGCTAACCGTGGCCAAACCCAGAGCCTTTCCCGGGCAAGTCCTCCGACCCGACCCAAACGGAGCCAGCTTAAGGTCAGACCCGGACACAGAGAATTCCACGTCAGCAGTAGCATCCTTGCACAAAAATCTCTCTGGCAAGAACCTTAGAGGGTTCGCCCAAACTTGTGGGTCCCTTGTTATGGCCCACATATTAACCATTGCTGTGGTCCCTGCGGGAACATCATATCCATCCACATTAGTGTCCGTGATTGCTAAACGGGCCCACGACAATAGTGGGCCTGGTGGGTGCAACCTCAGAACTTCTTTCACAACTGCAGGCAGGTAAACCATTGACTGAATGTCTGCTTCCATCAACGGCCTTGATCTTCCCACAACTTGATCGAGCTCATCATGCACCTTTGATTGGATATCACGGTGAAGTACCATCCTTGCTAGTATCCACTCTATCAAAACTGCCACGGTATCTGTTCCTCTAAAAATCATCTCCTGCACCAAACAATATAATTAATCAAAGAACATAATGGTACGGTAGGGTATGATAACAGATGCCAAGAAAAGAAAGAAGGGAATATAAGCAGCTTGCAAGCTCAGCTAAGATTCCACTTTTGATTCTCTTGTTTGGGCTATTTCTCAAAACAACAATCATGGAAGACAGAGATAAGTATCAAAAACAAACATCGATCATATCAACGATAATGTAAAATTTCTTGCTCGAAACAGTAATTCTGGTAAATATAGAATGTAAAGTTTAATGATACGGATTTTATCTACTCACTGATACGGATTTTAGGTATCCTACAACACTTGTATATTATGAATGCTAACTAAATTTTAATCTATAAGAAAACATTGATAAATTGAACTTTATATTTATATATATGGCGCATTGATACCTTATTCACCATATATTATATAATCATGTCATATATATATATATATATATATATATATATATATATATAAAGTACAGAAAACGAAAACAAAAACATAAAAACAAATATATTTTTAGAATAATTTTTTTAAAAAATTAATAGAAGGGCAAAAGATATATCTTCTGATCTCTCAATTATCTCAGTCTCTTAAGAGTAACAAAACGTCACCTTGAAAAAAACATATATATGCTTACACATGGATATGGATAAATGGATGCATGCATTTAAAAAAAGAAAAAGAAAAAGAAAAAGAAAATTGCCGTGACAAGTCAGTTTGTTGCTCACCCAGAGAACGGCAATCATATCATGGTGTGATAACTTGTCCGGTCCATGAAGAGAGAGTAAAACATCGACAAAGTCATTTCTTCTTTGGCCAGTCTGGTCCTCTCTATGTTCCTGAATAACCCGGTTCACAAACTGGTTCACTTTAGGAACCAAATTGGAGCACCTAAACCTGATTCTTTGAAGGTCTAAATTTGCAAGCCAAGGAAGATGATCAGACCAATTAAGTTTCCCTAGAAGATCATAACCTTCATCAACAAGCCTTCTAAGCTCTTCAGTTTCACTATTTGATGAGCCCAGATCATATTTACGACCAAAAACTGAGCACATCATGTTGTTGAGTGAAGCTTTCTTTAGTATGCCTCGAACACAAAAGTAATCTCCACCTTGACTTGCTATTGCGGATACCATTTGAGAAGCAATATTGAATCTTTGCGACTCAGTAGAGCTGATTTGTTTAGGACAAAAAAGATGAGTTGCTGCAATTCTCCTTAGAGTTCTCCAGTAAACCCCATAAGGAGCAAAACCAATAGCTCTATTAAACATGAGTTGATAGGCAGACTCTTTAACTGGACGATCAGCAAAGACTGAACTGTTCAAGATTTCTTTGGCTACATCAGGATTGCATGTGATAATGACCTTAGTCTCTCCCAAGCTAAAAGCCATAAGTCTTTCTGCTTTAAAAGCCTTCGCTGCAGCAGCAAGCTTGTGGTGAGCCAAGTTAACCATGAGGTTCATGCTTCCTATCACTGGAAACCCTCTAGGCCCTGGAATCATCTTGGCTCTTGAACAGCTAATTCCTTTCTTGCGCAAATAATTACCCCAGGCAGGGCCTCCAGGGTACACCCAGTAACACAAAGCCATGGCTAGCCAGGCCAGGAAAACAGAAACAAGAAGGAAGATGGGGTTTTGAGCAGAAAAGGCTTTGCATTTGGAAACAAGGACCAATACCCAAAAGCTGTCTATTTGTGTTTCCATGGAGATAGGAAAAGGCTAAACGAAAGATCACTTGAGTTTGTAAAGAGAGTGAGTTTTTGTGACTTCCTTTTTTGGGTTAAACTAGGAAGTGGAAGGATACGTTTATATAGAAAAAGATTGAAGGGTCGGGGAATATAATTTTATTTTTTTATGAAAAAAAAACAAATACTAACCACTAGTCTACTACTATTAATAACGGTTAAATAGTTTATTATTATTATTCATGATATTATCATAACTGAAAATTGAATGGAAGCTAATGAAAATATGAAAGAGCGCCGCCACCGTCAAGTATTATATAGGCTGCTGCAGAATTTAAGTTTTTGAACAGTGGTAAATTTAGCCCCACTCTCATCTCAATCGCGTGTATGCGGCAGAAAACAAAAAAAGTAACCAACCGCTGCTTGCTACCGTTAGAATAGTGAGATGTTAGTTAGTTTTTAAAATTTATTTTTGATTTAGAAATATATTGAAATAAGTATTTTTAGTCTTTAAAATTCATTTTTAATTTTAGTATATCAAAATAATAAAAAAATAATTTTAAATAAAAAAAGGTTTTTCAAAGAATAAAATATAAACAGCAGACAGACATTCTCCCACTTTAAATAGTTTTTACTTACTCGTGAAGGATAACAATACTGTTAGACTAGTTTCTATATTAATAACAATTATTATATTTCTATAAAGACATATATTTTTATAAGAGAATTTTTTTTAAAAAAAGTATGTTTTTTATTTATTTAACAAAACCAATATTTTAATATTTTAAGATTTTTTTAAACGCTAGGAAATATATAAAAAGGAATGGGTCCAGATTTAAATGGTAAATCCAATATAGTAGCTAGGGATTTAGTCAAGTCTTATTTTGCAAGCATATATAACATTGATCAATCAACACATTTTAATTTCAGAATTAATGAATTGCTGGATTTAACTTTCATATCTACAGCACGAAAGTCCAAGATATACAGTGCAATTTGCAAGAAATATCTTCGATCTATCCGCAAAAGCTAGACGACGATATTAGCTGCAAATGTTTACAAGCGTCAAGCATGCAGCACCACCCATGCATGCAGCTTGGTAAAGACAATTCTGCGTCTCCCCGCCTCGCCGAAGCTTCTGTTGAACACCACGCGTCTGTCCATGATAGAGGCCTGAATGGTGAGAGCGTGTATATATTTCTCTGTTTGAAAGAAAATCATTTCGATTTGTCTTGATCATTCGCCGTTAAGTGGAGGGACATATTTGTTTTTGTCATATTCAAATATTCGACAAAGTAAAAGAGGCCACAGGACACTCCAAGTCTGGTCGTAGTCATTGCAACTGGGTCCCATTTGTTTGTCCCAAGAGGTCATAACTCTGGTGGATTTTGGGAGATTACTTACGCAATGAAGTCTTTTTTTTTTTTTTTTAAAAAAAAGGGTTATACACCCACACACACAACAGTATATGATGAGAGTAAACCGAGTCATAATATATATAAGTGATCAAATATAATAATTAAGAACAAAGATAAACCAGATCTAGCTCCCTCACTTTGCTTTATTCCAAACTATTTTCCCTAATGTTCATATATTCCTTGCGTAAAGCTGCAACAACTATCAGCCCAATCAAGCATTAGTAATCTCTCTCATTTTTGTTATTTTCCCCAGATCTGGATTTGCCCATATCTAGTCACAGCAAAGTTTTTATTTTTATTTTTGTTAGACATGATCAGCTTCCTTTTGATTCCTAGGAAGAATGATTCTTAGAGCTGCTAATAATTCATGGTTTTCAAGATGTATGTGCGATCAATTGCTTAATTACGAATGAAATACGTGCTGATATCTATAATCAAGACCACTATAAACTTGGGTGCTTGTATCTGTTAATATTTTTCTAGTACCTGTATATAATTATATATTATATTTTGAACAGTTTTTCACAACATTTTGCACCCCCCAAGAACAGGCTATTTGTATATAATTATGATTTTTCTTTTAATAATTAACCAGCATGATCATCTTTCAAGTAAATATATAAAAACATAAATCTATTTGGTTAAAGAGATAAAGATAGAAAATAATAAAATGAATGTGTTTGTTATAGTCTTTATTTTTTAGCTATGACTTTATATAGTAGCTGTGCTTTAATTTTAAGTTTTTTTATGATTATAATCCCTAATTGTTATTATGATTATTAAAAAAATTATTTGATAGTATATACTACTCAAGTATGCTTAATTTGTTTTTAAAAAAGTTTCAGTTTATAACTTTTGCCTTCAAAACATTTTTTAAAAAATACTATATATCAAATATCTTTTCCATCGACTTTTAGTGCTCAAGAAAAAAATAAAATAAAAATAAAAATATAAACCATGTCGGCTCTAAATAACTTTAATGGCCACATGAACCTGTGCTTGCTATGCTCCAATAATAATAGATTTGATTGCGTGGAGGTGCAATTATGAGCACGAAAAGCAAACTTGTATGATAGATACAAATACTTTCACATATTATATATATTCAAAAGTAGCAAGTGACATAAGAGAGAATTGATATTGCTTTAATTCTTCCTTCAACTGTTTTGTGGATCAAGCAAAATAGTTCTAGCTAGATTCCTCCATGTATATACACAGTATAATTTTAGTGTGCTCGTGAAAGAGAAAGAGAGAGATTACTTTGATGACATCATGTGAGCATAAAACTAGGTATTAAAAACTTTGCATCTATATATTGCCATCATATAATATATAAGATTTAGAGAATAGCAAATCCGATGCTAAGTAAATGAGACTGATTCATCAAAGATAATTCAGAAAGGGTTTTGGTCACACTTTGTGAGTTCTTGGCTTGATGGTTTGGTCAATGTTCTCGTTTAGTGGATTGGATTGGTCTTCGTCATGATTTGAGCAAATTAAAAGGCACAGGAGATGATTGGATTCCATTTCAAATTTTAGTATAATTTAATTTTATATATATATATATATATATGGTGATTAAAGGTGGTTTTGGAAGGTCTACATTTGCTCAACTTGTTCAAAATATGAATCTTTGAATGCTGAGATACACCTTTTCCTGCTCTCCATGTATAGATCGATTTCATATTATTGCCATCACAAAGCTCTTCCTCAAATTTGCCCGAATTGCTGATGTGTTTATCTCTCTTCTGTGTCATTATCATTTCGACCCATGATTTAATTATGAACTCTATTTTGACGTTTTTCTATACATAATTCAGATGAAATTATATACATTAATTTTGAGTGTAATAAGTGTAAAGTTATTGTAATGATTCCTCAATAAAAATATGATATAAATATTTATATTTAGTTTCAAAAATAATTTTGTAATTCTCTTTTTCTTTTTTCCTCGTGTCTATTTCTCTTTTGTGAAATAATTAGTGACAATTACTCTCGAAATAATATCAAATTCTTAGTGTATATAATCTCTCATTTTGTCTAATCTTGATTAATTTTGACTGGGATTTTTTTTAAAAGATTGTTACTATTGGGTTGAACTAATTAACTATGTAACTGGATCCCCTTTGGCATCATGACTGCATGTATGACAACAAAAGCTAAAGAGTATTTCTAGAACACCGATTAAATATTATTTAAATACATTTATTGTTAGATTGCAATAAAATAAAG
>Ga0325414_1008983_pt1 | contig 10556 bp, 7 predicted proteins | sample PopdelMetagenome_8_FD_206183 | JGI IMG/M metagenome (GOLD analysis project Ga0325414, IMG submission 206183) | Populus deltoides microbial communities from Bellville, Georgia, United States - Leaf-PdKOR-R3 | ecosystem: Host-associated > Plants > Phyllosphere > Phylloplane/Leaf | place: USA...
TAGAGTATTATATTATTATTAATTTTAAAATTTATTAAATTATTAAAGATATATATAAACTAATTTGTATATTCATATTAATTAAAAATATAAATAAATAAATAAATAATTTTAAAGGATAATTCAAGATCTTAAATTTATTTTTTAATAATCATAAATTCGAATTCTTTTAGGTTATTAAAAACTTATATAATTATTAATTTTATTATTTATAAAATTAATTAAGCTATCAAGCAAATTTCTGAATATTTATATTAATAAAAAATAATAATAATCGTTAACGGTGGCGGGTCCTATATCCTCAAAGTCAAGCATGCTCCACGGGAGGGTTTCCATTTCCCTCATTAGTCATTATCACCCCCAAATTCTATGTCGGTAGAATGTGTAATGCTGCTTAGTTTTTTTTTTTTAATGTTGAAAAAATACTGGGTGTTGTTAGTGGTTTTTTCTAAAAAAGAGTTAAGATGGTGGTTTTTTCTTTAAAAAAATTTATTAATTCCACTAAGATTAATAAGCTCTAATATGATTAAAAAAAAACTTTAATAGTAAATAAACCAAAGAAACTAAAATAAATGACAATGATTAACTGCAAAAGATAAATGATTTCTAATATTATAAAAACATATCATTTTAATATTTTTAAAAGATCTATATAAACTTATCTAAGAATAAAGCAAAAAATAAATTAGAATGATATAATCTCATAAAAAATAAAGAAGAAAAGAATTAAAAGCTCAATTACTAATAAATCAAATATTAAAAACAAAAAAATTAATTTAAAAAAAATATAAAAAAATGATCTGAATGCACTCAAGTCAACCTAGTAAATTAAAGAAAACTATGAAACTCAATTCCCGAATCAACTAAATGTTGAAAGAAAAAGAAGACAAAAAATTAAAAAAACACAATGAAAAAAAAGACTTGAGTTAACCTAGGTTAAACCTGTGAAACTCATTCCTAACAAACCTAATTTTTTAAGATGAAACTAAAAAAAAAAATCAATTGTAAAAAAGATCTAAAAATAGAAATTAAAAGAATAAGGATCAAATTTGATATAAAAATAAAATGAGACCAAATGCTAAGGGATGAAATTGAAAAAAAATCAATTAAAAATGATCTAAAATAAAACAAATAACAATAAAAAGAATGAGGATCAAATTTGATATAAAAATTAAATGAAACCAAACACTAAGGATGAAATTAAAAAAAATCAATAAAAATGGATTTAAAAACAAATAGCAATCAATAAAATAATACTAAATTTGATACAAAAAAAAATGACAGGACACTTTTAATTTTGATAGGTCTGGCTCAAATCTCGAGAAAATAAGAGAGAAAAGAGTTAGAAAAAAAAAGTCATCAGAGCATCATTGCCACTTTTCCACCACCACAACAGGAAGAGCTCAACGCGTCACTTCCAACGTCATCATGGAAGTCGGTGTTTGGCCTTCAACGACCCATTTTCACTAGGAGACTCCTTACCCGCTGCTTGAATGTGGTGGTGTTCTCCCACCCACTAGCGCGAGTGTTACATGCGTCGGTCTATTTTTCTTCACATTTACCTCAGTCCCCATATTTGTAACAACCCAAATTTATCTGAAATAAAGTCATATATTCATGTTTATTCACACCGATTTTATTTAAAAAAAAAAAAACCTACTAAAATTTTAGCAAACTTTGCTCTATATCAAAAGGTCTCAAGTTACCGACTATATTCCAATTCACTTCTATACACAATATCAATCATAATCCAATCATCTTGGATAATCTTGGATCTCGCCACACATCAATGATGCTCATCATTTTAACCAAGCATTTATATTTATGTATGTAATTCACGATATAATCTATGGAAGAATAAAATTTAAAACATACATATAAGAGTCATAATAACATCATATTACATGATTTTGTATGTTCAAAATCAAGCATCAAAATAAAACTCAAATGTCATTAATACATAATTAAGTAAGATTATAGTTAATATGAAAATGATACATAATTAAGTAAGATTACTCGACACAAATAATAAGGTCCTGTAAAATGAATATAGTTATTATGAAAATGCAACAATTATATCACTATTTAATATTTTAAATTATGAACTAACCATACTTATCATTGTTTTTGAATCAAGTGCAATCATATTATTACACTTTCCTTGATATCTAATCCACCTTATTTCTTTTGAAAATTCATACTCTCTCTTAGTATTCAGTTATGCACATTTTTTTTGTTGGTGGTTGTAATATTATCAGCATCATTTAGTGTTTCTTATCCGGGATCGACTAATCAAAACTAATAATTAATGTCAACATCAATATAACCCATTGATATTATTATTTATCCTAACCTGGATAACTAATCAACTCCTTTCCAAATATCTTAAATCCATTATTAAGAAATGCTGATATCAAGAAAACTTTTGAAATCATTAGCCCCCCTAGCTAATCAAGTTTAAAATGAAAATTTTGATATCAATGTAACCCGTTAATATTATTAGCTATCCAAATAGCCAGAATAGCTAATCATGTTTCACTTTAATATCTTACTTATGTTTTTTCTTAATGTTGATGTCAAGGATCCTTTAACATCATTAGCCTCCTTTCAGAAGTAACTAATCAAGTTTTAAATAGAAGTCGTTATCAATATATCACATTAATATAATTAGTTACCCAAATATCCAAAATAGTTAATCAAGTCTCTCACTCCCTTACTTTTTTTTATTCCATAATTCACTTATTTGTTTACTTTCATAGTAATATCGGAATAAATGACTGAATTTCCACATTATCAATATTAACATAATGTAACAAAATTAAAAGTGTGGAGCGCCTACCTCCTGTATTAGAAGCTCTTCCTCCAGCTCGGGTTTGTGGCACAACTGCCAAAGTATCCTTACCTCATTTTATTCCATAATTCACTTATTTGTTTACTTTCATAGTAATATCGGAACAAATGACTGAATTTCTACATTAACAATATTAACATAATGTAACAAAATTAAAAGTACAGAACACCTACCTGCTATGTTAGAAGCTCCTTCTTTAGCTCGGGTTTGTGGCATAATTGCCAAAGTATCTCATGCGAATCAATTTTCTCATTGATTAGAAATACCCTTAACGAACTCAAAATAAAAGTCACTATTATATTTAACTTTCCCTTATCAATGTTTTGCTTCATTCCCTAACAGAATTAGTCATATTTTCCATATAACTTCACCGTATGAGTTTCTTATTAATTATTCTTCATAATGGTTATGAAAACATACACAAACCTTTCGTCATACTTTCATCTCTATCTACCCTTGTTCATTTATATTGTAATTATGCCACATATCGTATTTGATATAATTTCCATACTAATACAAATATGACTTATTTGACACTTCCATCATTATTTTTGACCGGCTCTAAAAGAGAAAACATGGACTTATTAATTTATATAATTTTCTTCTTACTTAGTAACCATTTTCTTTCTTTTAACTAATAATTTCTTTAATTACACTAAATTCTCAATTCATCATCATTATGTAAAATAACACCAATCACCCAAATAATTATCATTTATAACACAATTTACACAAACTAGCAAGAAAAATCACTATTCACACATCTACACATAGCTGGCCACCCAAACCCACCAATCCCCCAATTGTTTCTCATCATTTCATCATAATTTTATTCATTTCATAACCTATAATGATCCTAGGGTCCCAATTTCAAGATAATTTACATTTCCCCTAATTTTCACTTAGAACCCTAATTCCCCTTAACTATGAAAATTTACCAAGGAAACCAAAATGAACTATTAAATCAAATCCCAAAATAAAGCCAAATAAAGGGATAAATTGAAAAAAAAATAGAAGAATGAGGGACTGAAATTAAAAATGGGAGATGAACTTCCCCCTAACTATGTAAATTAGTCCCTGATATTGGCAAAAAAAAAGGGATTAGACTTTTCTTTAAGCTTTAAATTTGCTCCCTAAAGCTCTAATTATTTTAAATAAATGAAATTAAATTTTATTTCACCAAATCAAGAGCGATTGAACATTTTCTTGACACCTTGAAATCCCTATACACACGTATGAAAAAGAAATCACCAAGACCAATTGTAAATCAAAGCAATTTTAAAGAACCAATGTAAAAATCCTCTAGGACCAAGAAAGAAGCTCTTGTGTGTGTGTGTGTGTGTGTGTGTGTGTGTGTGTGTGTGTGTGTGTGTGTGTGTGTGTGTGTGTGTGTAGAGAGAGAGAGAGAGGATTAATTTAATGACTTCTTACATAGAATATAAAAAACATATCTTTTAAAAATCAATTTTTTAAAATATTAATTTTAAAATTTATGTTGCATGTACGCGTGTGATGCAGGGGGATCAAGGAGTCGCCACCTAGGAGATTCGAATGGACTAGTCTTATCAAAAACTCCAAGGTAAGGGACTGATTTTGATAATGGACCTTACATGAGGTAAGCTGCATTGTATGGTCTGGATATGGTTTTATGGTGTTGACGAAGTTTTAGCCAATGGTCCGTCTATGAAAGTGTTTCCCAAAACTTGTATATTATGGTGAGAAATACTCTCAATTAAATTTGATGAATATTAAATAAATTCTAAGAATTTTCTAGTGAACTCTTGATATTTAAATATCAACTTACTTGTAGGTCCAACATTTATACCTAAATATTAACCATTAATTTTTAGAGAAAGAAAAAAAAGAAGAAAACTTAAGATTATTGAAATATTAGCCAAATCCTTAAGGAATTTTAAAAACTTGTGTAGATTCCACAAAAAATGCAAATAAATACAAAAAATATTTAAAACAATGCTAAAACATTTTTTTCTCTTTTTTATAAATAAAATACAATTTTTGTAAGGATCGAGTTGTATAAAACAAGCATAAATCTTCTTTTTTTTTTGTCATATGCAATTAAAACATTGGATTAATTAAAATTTTCTTTTTCCTTTTTATAATAGTTATTTAACATGAAATAAAATAAAATGCAAACACACACACACCCTTTTTTCACTAATTACTCACACATCCAAAAATTACACATGTTTACAAACCATCAAAAATTCAAATTCTAACAATAATTTAAAACATACTAAAAATTCAGAAATTTGCAAAATGGTCCTCTCATGTATTGGAAAAAAATTGGAGAGATTTCTAGAAACTTAGGAAGCACACTGGAAGATTCTGGGATCGTCGAAACAATGACAATGCATGGGTCTTACGTGTCACCACCACTGGCAACGCGTGCAGGTGACGCTTTGACATCTTAAAAGGTGCACGATGGCATGGATCAGGCATCTCTTCCTATCCTCTTCACTCCCATGTCGATGGTGTAACAAAGGGGAGCCTGTAAAAGCAAGAAACAAACACAATAAACTTTGGTTCTTTTTCTTTCTTTTCCCTTTTTTAGATGTGCTTCTCTATAATTATGTTTTCATCAAATGGTTATTAACTTATTATCACTGCTACCATAGGTGGAGCATTGTGTGTGGGGAGGGCCATTTTGGTGGTTGTTGATGGGTCATCAGTTCATGGTTGGAAAGAGAGGAAAAGTCATTGGTAGTAGTATTCACAACAACGATACTGTTGGAGCTGGCATTATCAGATCTATTATTGGTGAGGTTGCTATGATGTTAAGGAGTTGGTACTTGCAAGTAAAGGAATGTGGTCGACAGTGATAATAGGTTGATTTGCGGTGACTTCGAATGGATAGATGAGAGGAGAACACCATAAGGTGGAGGTTTGCACAGTGGAAGGCTGCTCAAGATAGTTGAGTTATGGTGAAGAAGATTAAGGTCAACACTGTGATGAAAAGGTGTGAGCTTCTGGATTTGGTCTCTTCACAATAAAAATTGAGGGGCTGTAAAGAGAACAATCTTTAGCAGTGAGTTTTGGTTTCAAGATTAAAACTTTGTGTGGAGGGCATAAGAGAAGTTGTTGGTAGTAGAATGAAGGCTGGTATATGTTGATAGTGGCGTAGAGGCCGAGAGAAGAAGGAAACAATTCTATGGATGTGTTTTTTCTTTCTTGAGCAGCTAGTGACTAGATTTAGGTATAATGGGGCTAGGGATCTTTTGGTGTATGTAGGGAGAGAATGTGAGAAATAGTTTTTGTTTCCTCTTTTATTTTTATTTTTATTTTTATTTTTATTTTTATTTTTTTGTTCTCCCCACTTTTCTTTAAGATTCCTTCACTGTTTTATAGGCAAAAAATTTTGTTTCTTCCCTTCCAATTGCTTGATGACCAAATACATCAAATTCACTTTAGTCCATTATTTTTTCTTGTATTAGTCCTTGAAGAAAGATATTTTATCATGGTGATTCGTTTAGGAGATGGTTCATTTTGCATTGGGTTTAAAAAGATCAAATATTTATTTGAAGTCTTGTCTTTCGATTTTCTCAACGTGAACAAATACAGATACTTTTTCATGCTATCGTGATTCTTATAAATGGTTTCTTATATTTTAAGAGCGTTATTTATCAGTCTTTCCCACTAGCTTAATTAGAATGGACTTTTCAAGGCACATAATGAAGATTGAGTTTCATGGTTACCAAATAAAAGGAATTCGTAGGTTTAAATGGTGTTTTAGGGTTTTTATTAGCCTAGGATCACTTTTATTTTTTTATGCCCTTTGATTCGCTTTTGCTATTCTTCTAGCATATTTTACGCCATCAAAGACCTTCACTTTTAGAAGTTAAGACAAAGAATCTTTCCAGGTTTTTCTTTGCACTTTAAACCTTTGATCGAGCACCTAATCAACTTTTCTTTCCCAAAATCTCTTTATTTGCTCTTATCAAGATACCAATGCCTTTTCCTATTTCATTTGCAAGTTCCTCAATTATTTTACTTTTCTTTGTTTGTCGAAGTCACATAAGAAGTTTTTGCTTATAAGTCTTTTCAAGATTTGTCATTAAGCAAAAAAAAAAAAAATTGGCGTATTGGGCTTTCCTATTATGCACCCTCAATCAAGATCTCATGGATTCCGTTCACAGGTATTTTATAATTTTTGGGTTTTCCGACCACTTTCTTATAGTTAGTGGACATTCTCAAATACCTTCATTTTCGTTAGTTTCTAATAGTTACTCCTAGTGTGGGGTGTGATCCTAGTAAGAGTTACTGTGCAAAGAAAAAAGCTTCATTTCAGCTCAAATTAGGATTACAAGGGACATATTACAACAATATCTAAATCGTATAGTGGAATCACCATTCCCCCACACACAATTCACTATGGATTACTACAGTAATCCACAGTGTTTTTCATCTTTTTTTTCTCTAACTTTTCCCTTTTTTCCCTTTTTTCTTTTTTTTTCTAAATTACTTTTTTTTTTCTTTTTTTTCATTCATTTTTTTAAAAAAATTATTTTTGTTGATTTTACTTTTAAATATTGACCTGGTTAAAATTTTTGCTTTGTAATTTTTTCTTTAAAATACTGTGGATTGCTGTGATATTTTCCCACATAGTTTTTCTATTTTATTTCTTTATTTTTCAAAATTATATTTGTCGATTTTTTTGTAATCCACAGTGTTTTTCCTCTTTTTTTTTCTCTAACTTTTCCCTTTTTTCTTTTTTTTTTCAAAATTATTTTTTTTCTTTTATTCATTTATTTTCTCATTTTTTTTCAAAATTATTTTTGTTAATTTTACTTTTTAAATATTGACCAAGTTAAAATTTTGCTTTGTAATTTTTTTCTTTAAAATATTATGGATTGCTGCGATGTTTTTCCACATAGTTTTTTTATTTTATTTTTTTATTTTTCAAAATTATATTTGTCGATTTTTTTGTAATCCACACTGTTTTTCCTCTTTTTTTTGGCTAACTTTTCCCTTTTTTTCTTTTTTTTTTCTAAATTATTTTTTTTATTTTTTTCATTTCTTTTTCTTTTTTTTTCAAAATTATTTTTGTTAATTTTACTTTTTAAATATTGACCTAGTTAAAATTTTTGCTTTGTAATTTTTTTCTTTTAAAATACTGTGGATTGCTGCGATGTTTTTCCACATAGTTTTTTTATTTTATTTTTTTATTTTTCAAAATTATATTTGTCGATTTTTTTTAATATGGAGCTGATTAAGAATTTAGTTTCGTAATTTTTTTCTTTAAAACATTGTTGATTGCTACAGTGTTTCTCTGCATGGTTTTTTTTTATGATTTTCTTCGAAATGATCTTTTTTTAATTTTATTTTTTAATATTGAACTGGTTAAAAATTACATTTACAATATATGAGGAAAGCACTGTAACTTTCCTCGAAAATTACTATTGATTGCTACAGTGTTTTTTCCACATGGTTTTTTTTTCTTTTTTTGTTATGTTTTTCCCTAAAATTATCTTTATCAATTTTATTTTTTAAATATTAAGCTGGTTAAGAATTACAATTACAAGTAAATACAATTTTTTCCTCACAAAACATTATGGATTGATATAGTTTTTCCTCACATAGTTTTTTTCCAATTTCTTTTGTGTTTTCTTTTTTTGTAATATTTTTTTCCAAAATTATCTTCGTTGATTTTTTTTTTTAATATTAAGTTGGTTAGAATTTAACTTTGTAATAAAGCTTAATTATGTAGGGAAAGCATTGTAGCTTTGCTCATAAAACATTATGGATTGTTACAGTGTCTCTCCGCATAGTTTTTTTTGTGATAATTTTTTTCAAATTATCTTTTTCAATTTTATTTTTTTAATATTGAGTTTTTTTGTAAATTACAATTACAAGTCATTACAAATAAGGCTAAATCATGTGGGGAAGCACTGTAGTTTTCATTACAAAACACTGTGAATTGCTACAGTGTTTCCAATATGATTTTTTTTCCTTTTTTTGGTGTTTGTTTTGTTATTTTTTTCTAAAATTATCTCTGTCAATAAATTTTTTTTTAATATTGAGCTGATTAATAATTAACTTTGTAATTTTTTTCTTTAAAACACTGTGAATTGTTGCAGTGTTTTCCCATGTGATTTTTTTAATGATTTTTTTTTAAAATTATCTTTGTCGATTTTTTTTAAAATATTGAGTTGGTTAATAATTATAATTACAATAAAGCTAAATTATATGAGGAAAGCATTGTAGTTTTTCTCACAAAACACTGTGGATTGCTACAATATTTCTCTAAATGGTTTTTTATTTTATTTTATTGGAAAAAGCGTTATAGTTTTCGTCACAAAATATTCTCAATTGTTGCAACGTTTTTTCTCATGGGTTTTTTTCCTTCCAAAATTATCTTTGTTGGTTTTTTTTAATATTAAGTTGGTAGAGAATTTAACTTTGTAATTTTTTTTGCTTTTTATTAACTAAAAAGTCAAATCATGTGGTGAAAGCACTGTATCTTTCCTCATAAAACACTGTAGATTGCTTCAAATCATTTTGTTCAGTCTCTAAGTTTTGATCACCAACACAACTTTTTTTTTCTTCATGAAATATTTGCTCCATCATACCTTTAATTTCTATTATTTATCTAGCGCTGATTCACAATTATAACACTATCAAATGCATTTATTTTATAAGCCCGCGGCAACGTGCGGGCATGTCATCTCGTTTATCTCTAAAGGATATCAAAAAAATCTTTCCTTATTTCAAGCAAAATTAGTCATGATTTATAAAATTTGATCTCATTACTTTAACGATTTGCACATAATTGTTTTACGAGTTTATGACTCATGAAAAAATCATCGTCTTTGTTTCATGTAACTTTTGCACAACAAATTTTAATGGTTGGATCGTTTATCTAGATATTTAATCATTTTTTAGGGAGTTACTAGCAGATCATTGATTGTTTTTTTTAAATTATTTATCAAAGTCAAATCTTGAAATTCTTTGTTCAAGAGAGAATGATTTTTTAAAAAGGTTTTTTATTAAGCATTTTAAGATAATTTTCAAAACAAACAAGATGTAACCAGACTAAACTTTTAGAGAGGCTGAAATAAGCCCAAATTTCGGGGACTTCCATATACAAGTTATTAAGCTAGACGTAACGAGTCACAATTTTGAAATTTGAGAGTCTCTTTTGGTACTTTATTCGTTATAAACAGTGGCAGAATCTGCCAAAGACAAGGATCTGAGCAATTACCTGAGAGTGAGGTGAACTGCAATGCAACAAAATGCTATGCAATAGGTCCTTGCACTGTTCTTGCAACTTCTCTCTCATTCCTTCTCCAACCATCAACAATAAAAACAATAACTTGTTCTTCAAAAGCAATCCTTTTTTGGTCTCTTAAAAACCAAAGTTCACTCTATCATTCACTGTCTCTCACTCTCAAATAATGGATTTGGACGACAAAAACAAGAATCAAGAAATCAAGAAATTTATTTGACTTCTTAAGCCAAAAGGCCTACACACCACCTTCATGGGCTTCCCATTTGAATCTAATTCCTTCTTATATGTTTTCTCTTGGTCATCTCCTGCTACTAGCTAGATTATGAGTGGAAACTTAATATTGAATCCAGAGGCTTAGGTAAGAAAGCCTCTAAGGCGTAGCCTTCAAGAAGTACTGGTCAGATTTGATTCCAATATCTGTTATGCGTGAAGGAGAAGAAGAATTATAAGAACGCAGAG
>Ga0325414_1008988_pt1 | contig 10552 bp, 4 predicted proteins | sample PopdelMetagenome_8_FD_206183 | JGI IMG/M metagenome (GOLD analysis project Ga0325414, IMG submission 206183) | Populus deltoides microbial communities from Bellville, Georgia, United States - Leaf-PdKOR-R3 | ecosystem: Host-associated > Plants > Phyllosphere > Phylloplane/Leaf | place: USA...
ACCAACCAGGTAGAGACATATTGACAGCACTATTGATGTTTTGTTGAGTAATAGCATGAAGTGGAATGCTCCAGTGCAAACTCAATGCTCAGAGACTATTTATTTTAATGTTTTTATTAAAAAAATTATTATTTTTATTTTTTTCTTTACTTAAAATTAATTTTTTATATATTTTTATATTGTTTAGATGTATTAAAGTCAAAAGTGAATATTAAAAAATAAAAAATATTATTTTAATGTATTTTAAAACAAAATACACTTTAAAAAATAATCAATACTACAATATAAAACATGCTATTAATGGTGTTCATCTTTTCAATAAAGCAACCAATAAAAAAAAGTTTAGTAATTAATCATGCTATGTGCCCATTGATCCTCGCCATTAATTTCTTCTTCTTCTTCTTTTAAATAATATAAATATAATTAAAGTTAAGTTTCCACCCGGATAATTTTAAGAATACACAATTATACTGGTTTATGTATTGGAAAGAATATAATAATTTTTTAAAATACTAACTTCAAGAGAGGTCACCTCCTTAGTTACCAAACCAATATCTTGAAATTTTGCATATGATTTTAATAAAATAATAGTAACAAAAATATTTAGCTAAATTTATCCAAGATATACCCTCAGCATTAAGAACACACACACACACACACCAAGAACAACGCTTTGGAAGGAAGATTTGAAGTGATTAAGTGAATAAAAAAGAAATTAAGGTGCCCAAAAAGGGGAAGATTTCGTGTGATCAACTACCTTCACTACTACTCCAATTTTCTTTTGAGCCGACCAACTAATCCTTATTTCTTTTGACCTTCTGAGAGGAAGTTTAGTAAAGCTGTTTGCATAAACAATTAAAAGAAGCTGTAAGAGAGATCTGATAGCTTTGGTCGGTTCCATTAATATGTATTTTTACTCTTTTTTTTTCAGATTTCAGCCAAGTGGATGGTCTCCTCTTCTTTACTTTACACACTCAAGATAGAGCCGATGATTTTGTTTATTGGAGTGAGTGAAAGAGGGAGAGAATAGTGTGATTTTGAAATCAAACAAGGGTTGACTTATGCTAGAGAAATTTGAGGAATCATGAAGGTGATAGGCTCCACGAAATATTTATTCAAAGGAGAACTCAATGGCAGGAAAGGTCAACTCTACTAGTACTTCTCTACCAAACATCAATGCCAAGACTTCAGGATAATTCTTTATATCCAAATTTACTCGGAAGGAAAAGGCAATCGATTCAAAGGAAAAGGGTATGGAACTAGCTAGTAATTTGAATGATCAATTAGGTACTTGGTAATACAATTGAAACAATGTTTTTTAAAAATTTAAATTTTTTAATTAATTTTTTAATGATATTCAATCATTTTAACATACTAATATAAAAATATTTTTTAAAAAATTAAAAAAATACTTTAAAATATAACCGCTAATTTATTCTCCGATACTTTTCAATAAAAATATTAAAGAGGGCATAAACTAAGCCTAATTACTTGGAGTTCATCATCATGATGATCATCATCATACCTTGTATAATTTTCAAACCGTATCATATGTGTGTTGATGAGGAATATGTGGACCCTCGATTGTTTCCAACGAAGGGACATGATTAATTTCTTTTATTTAATTAGGAAGGGGTTACTATTACTATTACTATATTGTACTTAAACAACAATAGCATTGCCGAGAATGATAATTACTAACTAACAACTACCTTCAAAACAATTATATTTTCAATAAATTAGAGATGGATTGTTTACATTCAAAGCAAAATAATTTTTTTAAAAACGATCGATGCCTTATTTTTCAAGCAAATCGAATTTCAACCAAACATTAACTTCAATAGGTGAGAATTCTCTTTGTGTTCTGCAACCTCTTTGGCCTATGTTGCATTTATTGTATTGAATTAACTGTTTTACTATGTTGCACCTTTTGTTGAATTTTACAGTAAAAAAAAATTGAATTCAAGAGGAAGATTATATAATAAAAGAGGTAAAGGTTAAAGTGAAAAGAGTTTAAAAGTTTAGAAACCATTGTAACAAATGGAACAACTTTACATCGCTGAAGGGCATAACAGTTGATAACAGTTGTCCTACCATCTCGAGAGCGTGACATTATGGCAACCCTTTCCGGATGAGTTGAGAGGTCTTTAGTTGAATAACGATTCGTTACCTAATATTATGGTTACTAGGAATCCTTACTTGTTTTTAGAGATTCTAGGCAAGAAACTAATTGCGTAAAGGAAAAATATCAACACCCTTTGTACATCTTACATAAGATAAGTTTTGTCATTTTTCTTTGTTGTTTGGTTGCTATGATCTAATGGTGTTTCTTAATTCTATCAGCCTATTATATCGGGTTTGTTACGATGAACAAATCCTGATATTTTAGATTAAGAACTTGGTCTAAAAAATTCAAAATTAAAAAGATATCAAAAGAAAGCTAGTTCATTCACAACTTATGTGTTGTGAAAGGGCTAAAGTTAGAAATTCAAAGAGATTTGGTAATTATTGAAATTTTATTTTTTCCTTTGGTATTTCAATGTCCATGACTCTTATAGCATGGGACACAAGTTGAAATATCTCTAATTATTGTTGAGTTTTCTTTTAAACAAACTTGAATTTTGGGTAATTTTGCGTCATCCTTAATAATATTTCAAATAAAAAAATCTCTTATAGATTTTTTTTATCTTTATATCAAAAGTGAATGAGTCGTTACTCCTAATAATATGTTAGATATTAATATCATATAATTTTTTTTATCCTTGTATTAAAAGTGAGTAATAGATTTTATAAAAAATATTTTTTTAATATTTTTTGAAATATAGGCTAAAATCCATGAAATATTTTTTTATATTTTTATATTTTTTTTATTTTAAGAGACATGCTCCTATATATATATATATATATATGGTATTTTTGGCCATATGCAAAAAAAAAAAATCATTGTTGTAAAATATTTTTTATATTATTTTTATAAGGCTTTGTTTAGCAAGAAATCATTTTTTGTTTAAATAAAATTGTCACAATAGACCTAAAGACATGTTTGCTAAATACACTCTTAAGTAAAAAAAATCCTTTATAAAAAAGTTGAAAACCAAATAAGACCATCGAACTTGACCCGATCAGGTTGACTCAAAGTCTTTGATTCGACCATAAACAAAAAAAAAAGGACTAGTATGACAAAAAAAAATTCAAAACTAAAAAATTAAAACATATAACATATCAAACTTGTAAAATAAGAATTTTTTATTTCAAAAATGAATCAAAACCCAAAAAAACTCAAGAATATGAATTATAAGCCTAGTAAACATGAATCAAAATCCAGACCAGATATAAACAATCCAATGACATAGGCAAGTTGAAAATCGATCAATGAACAATAATTAAGCATCAAATATCATTCATTATCAATCAATAATCATGATTTGATCAAAATAGGTTTTGATGAAAAAATAAAACCCTAGGATTAAAACTAAAAAAAACGGTTATTAATGTAAATTAACCCTTGATTATTGATTAATCAAGTCTTGCAAAATTGTTGGTACAAAGAATCGGATCAAAACTGGTTCAAATCATGTAGCAAAGACATTGTTCTTTCCAAGAACATGAAGAGCAAGAACCTAGAATTGCCCAAAAATACCCCAACAATTATAGAACTTAAAATTTTGCCTTGCAAGCCCAAAAACCAAGCTTTTTGGTTCAAAAAACCACATTAACATTGTTACACATGATTGAGCTAACATGAACAACAAACAACACTAAATCATCAAAATCATGCCTAATATTCCAATTCCTAAAACTTTCAAATTGTAACAGTAAGTATATTTAATAGTTTGGTGTTCAAAACTAGCATTTTAACATTCAATAGAACTCACACAAACCCATAAACCAAGAACATGTATCAAAGCAAACATTAAAAGCACATTGCCACTTTTGGTCGGTTCTAAAACTATTTCATTCCAAAAAAAATACAATCACAAACATCTTTTTTTGACATCCAGTAACATCAATAACAAACTCAAATTAGGATTGAGCTAAGAAAAACATCAATTTTATGCATTCATCAAAATCCTATCTCAACACAATGTAATACCAAAACAAGTTTGAAATATCATTAAAATATGCAAGGACTATAGGCGTGCCTTATAAACATCACTTGCTAGTTTAAAGAAGGTTTATACATTTGAAGCTTCACTCAATGGTTGTTGTCCCTTTTACTTTCTTTTGTAAGATTTTGTCTCCACAAATTTCTACCATTTCAAAGCTAAAGAAACGCTTGGGCTCGGCTCGTCATTTTTCATATCTAGAATCTCTCTATCTATATTTTTTTTCTCTTCTTTCTCTCATATTTTCTCTAGATTTTCAATGGGTATTTATAGGTTTTTATTAGGGTTTATTAATAGACTCAATAAAGGATTGATCAATGTTTAACCCCTTGATTAAATTGGGAGGTTTTGGAGTGGTTTTACAGTTTGAAGCTTTGGACCATATTGATTTTGTAATGGTTATTTCGCAACAAACTTGGTTTTTGAAATTTTTAATGGTTTTGCTAAACTTGGAGGTAAGGAGTTGTTTATGACTTTTTAATTTTTAGAACCTTTAGCTTTTATAAGTCTAGCTGCATCATATTCAGTTTGAGGTTCAATATTTGATTTGCATTCCAACTAGATATGTTTAACATTAAGTCAATGCTCCCCGCTTCTCAATTGGATTTGTGTTTAAAAGTGAATTTTCTTATGATTTTGAGTTCTAAATTATGACTTTTCAGGCTTTCATTAAATGTTTTAGAAAAATAAATGATATTTCAGGGCACTGGAAAAAGAAGTTTTTCTTTCACTTTGTTCTTAAAAGTTCTAACCAAGTTCTTTGACATTCTTTTAAAGTAGAGTCTCTTGTATTGCTATCAAATTTACTATTTATGTATTTATATTAAGTTTATAAGTGTATTTGCTTTTAAATTGAAAAGTAACTATTCTCCCACCACAATTCCATTTTTTCCATTAAAATAAGATATATTATCTCATACTTAATTAATTGTGTTAATTATGTGGTACCGTAAAATAAAAAAAAATAAAATATTTGATGATAAACAATGAAGTTCTTTTGTAAATATATAGATATATTGTTGCATTCCTTAAATTAAAATGATGATTAAGAACATAACTTTATTATAAAACTTTTGGTGGCTACATTAAAACGAAAATCCATATTATTATATTATAGATGGAATATCATATTAATTTAGTATAGTTTTTATACACATATTTATTTCAACTTTAAAGTCCTATAAGAATTAACTTATTTACATACTTCATATCATATATAGCCTATATATAACAAGGTAAAATATTCATTATTGTACATAAAAAGTGTAAATAATTATGTATATATTTAATATAGAAAATAAATAGAATTGGGTAAATATGTACTTTTTACGATTTCATAACACTAATACTAAAAACTCAAATTTTTACTGCAAATTTGCAATAATTTTTTTTTAAAAAAAAATGGTGTTGCAAGAAAAAAGAGAGATAGTTGCAAATTATAGATCTACTCCCAAAAAGTCTAAACATTTTATTTTTATTTTATTGAAAATATATTCTCACTAAAAATAATTATACTTTTTGTAATAATGTGTAAAATATCATGAGATTTAATTGTAAAAAAAACAAATCGGTCGCTGTCTAGCTCTGTGGAATATAATTAAATCGAAGGATATACCACCACGAGGCACCCTATGGGTTATGGCCTATACAGACGCTTTTGCTTAGGCCTCAGGGACAGGGCCAAGAAGTGGCGTTCAAAACGGCGAGTATAACGGCCACCACACCCGGTGTTCACGACAACTACCTATTCAATGTCTGCCACTATCCCATGAACTGTCGTGGCTTTGTTAAAAAGAACCGAAGCTTGATTTTCCACAATGACAGACTCTACGTGGCTTCTTACAGGTGGACGAGTCTTGGCACCTCACTGATTGAAGGCTACTGTTGTTTACAGTAGTCGCACATTAATTTGTTGCCCAGTACTGTATATGCTGTGCTTGCCCTATCCAAACATTATACCTAAAAAGCATTTATAGGCTTTATGTCAATAGGTTGGTCCATGACTGTAACGTAAAATGACAAATATTGGATAGGTTCACTCCTCAAGGGAAAGGATATGATGGTTACATTAGGGTGGTCGGGAGTTTGATAATAATTGTAATTTTAAATATGTATTTTAAAAAATATATTAAAATAATATTTTTAAGATTAGCACATTGAAACAATCTGAAAATATAAAAATAATTTTAAATAAAAAAATTAAAATAAAAAAAAACATGATTTCAATCCTATTTTCAAATACTGACTAGACTTTCATGGTTTGGAATATGATTTTAATGATATGTTACGATAGATTTATTATATGTTTGGTATAGTGGAGGATAATTTTTTAAAAAATTATTTTTAATTAAAAATGTATTATTTGCTTTTAATTTTTAATATTAATACATTAAATAATTAAAAAGTACATAAATAAATTTAATTTAATATTTTTAAGTGAAATGTATTCATACATCAATGATGACCCACATTTCCCAACCGCTTCCTTTTACATAGAAATAGAAGAGAAAATCAACAAAATAATATATATAAATTTTATTCATGTTTTAAATAAGAAATAATTGATTTTTTTCTCCACTCTCCTTCCCTGCACTCTCTACTCTTATTCAAATAAAAGAACTAAAATGCAAATGCTTTATTTTCCCCCCTCTTTTTTCCTCTCTCATTTTCTCTCGAACGTACACTATGTAATCATAATTCAAAATATTTATGAGGAAATTACTTAACCGTCCTTGTATTTCTAATAAGTGTCCTTGTATTTCTATGGTTAAAGTAATAATTATCTAACAGGCTATATAATTACTTTTATTTTCTCCATCTGACAGTACTAAAGTGATGTAATGCACAAGCTAGCCGCTCAACTTTTTCTATTAATTCGAATGAAAATCATAGTTAAAAGGATATATTGAAGAAATATCATTTAATCAATGAATTAATGGCATAATTAAAATATAATTAAGGACAGTCTTGAATATCCTCTACATCGAGTCATTTCTCCTATTTCTTCAAAATGCTAAACTAATCCTTTAACAATGCTTTAGCCATTTCCCTTCAAGTTGAAACCTTCAATCCCATTAAAGTAAATCTTTCCTTCCATTTCTATTACCAAATAATCGTCGACAATCAAACATCTCACCCTAACAATTACAAATGGAGTCGCCATTACCATTAGGGTAAGCATTATCATCTATGAAAACTACACGCAAAACAGAGCACGAGTGGAGCCACATCTTCCTACACTCTCTATAAAGAAATGCAGATGAAGTTGAACTGAGTCGGTAGAGATATCCGGTATGGTTAATCTTACATCGAACAAGATTTGTTGTTTAAATACGAGTCATCCATTAGGCCATAAATTAGAGCCGCTTGAAATGGTATATATTCAGATGATTTTAAACTCATTTTCAGATAATTGGATCGTTCTTGATGCCATTGTGTGTCTAATTGTTGAGCTAATTTTAGGGTATTTTATTGATGGTGGATCAGCTGACAAATGATGTTGAAGAAGAAGAAGAAGAAGTGGTGCACATTAATTGAAGAAAAAAGAGAGTAACGTATGCCAGATTTTGAGACCCAGGTAAAAGATGAAGTTGAAAAATAAGTGGTACACGTTAATTGAGAAATTAAAACATGCCATATTTTGAGGCCTGAGTGAGAGCCTAAGTACAAATACTTACTGAGTCGATGTTACCGCTAAACACAAGTGGATACAATAAGTGATTGCCTAGCCAAGTATTTATTATTGGCTAAGACGAGTATGGAGATAAAAGCCGATTGACTTTCATGGATGTTGTCCTAATGATAAAGTGAAGAGACTTATAAAGTAAGTATGATAGGCTCTTAGGTAGGAGCAGAGGGCATGCATAGGCTATTGAGTGCGTAGAATCTTGTGTGAGTTCTTGAAATGATGAGCTCTTGAATGAATTTTAACACTCAACGGTATGAAGAGAAGTGCATATTGACTTTCATAGGTTGCCCCATGATAACAATGGAAAGCTAGTTGGACTTTTTGATGAAGAACGGTGTTGACTCATGGAGGAGCAAGTCACCACACTTATGTTGGAGTAGAGGACAGGCACACAGACTCCTGGATGAGTAGGTTCTTGTAAGATCAGCGAGCTCCTGATAAAATTGAACACTCATTTCTCAGAATTAAAGTTATATTCAAATAAGCCAGACTCATAAGAGAGACATTGTTGTAAAGATTGTCATATATCACTCGAACATGAGCTTGGAAGACGAACCACTCAAATCAAGCGGGGGTTTGTCATTTGTCTACAGCAGGATATTGTTAAGAGTGTGGATATAAATGGCTCAAGTAAAAAGATGCATGCATGGTTGCATGGAAAGCCAAGTCATAAATGAAAGCGAAGATCAAAGATGGTTGTATAAAGATGTCGTCGAAGATGGTAGCCATGATAGCTAGAAATTAATGTGCTGGAAATGCAGAGGAGGTGGCTGCCATTATTTACTAAAAACATGGGCGGCTTGTTCCTCATTTTCACCTATAAATAGAGAGCTTAATTGTAAGGGTAGAAAATAAACAGCAAAGCAGCATGGAGAATGAGAGTGTAAGAAAGAATTACACAGGTATTGAGAGGAGAGAGGTGTTTCTTCTCCTCCATTGTTGTAATTTGTATTCTCTCTTTCTATGGTGAAATGAGTTACTTTTCACCTATTGATCTTGGATTTCTATACCTAGCATTGTAAGAATTTTACAAATTATAAATTTATGAATTTTACAATATACTCATACATACATACATACATACATACATAGTATACACACACATGGGATTTTTCATCAAAGTTGTAAGAAGATATTTAAATAAATAACTATTACAAGTAAGAAGCTAGAAAAGTATTTGATATATATATATACACACATGGGATTTTGCCACGTTGCGTGTGACTTTAGTCCGTATTTTGAAAGCCATATCTTCCGGCCCTTGGAATACAGTTGTACACATTATAGAGACATCTCATATAAACACAGCAACACCCTTTGACAACATTTAAAAAGAAAAAAAAAAGAAAAAAAAAATCCCCTTTGCCACCACAACACATGTTATCCCAGCTGATACATCAAATTTTTTTTAAAAAGGTATTGTTGGATCCAATTACATGTATTTTAATTAATTTTTTAAGACTCTGAATTTAATAATTAGATTAAAATTTAATGATTTTAAAATTTATAAAACTCAAAATATTAATGTTTAAAAAATAAATTTAAAGTCTAACTAATTAAATTATATTTTTTAAAATTAATATTATTTTATTATTGGCTACAATTATTGCGAATCTTATGAGGGTGCATCCCCATCTCAAAAGAAAAAATAAAATAAAAAAAGAGAGGTGCAATCTCTTCTGGATTACAATACTAACGATGGGACAGATTACTTCTTCGCTCAAGGAGTCCGCGAAAGTCTTTTTAGGAGTCAAAGGTTGACCCATCATCATATCCTTTCTGGACAGGTGTCTTGTGTTGGATGCTGAACAAGGTGCCCATGAGCAACTCTTGTTTAGATATATCGAGAGATCAGTTGGGATTAGATTTCAAATCAAGTTTGATAATTCATATCTTATTTCTTACATACCATGTAATGTAAAGTAATTATTTATATAAAAACTCATCTATTTGAATTCATTGGGTTTAATATCTATATTTATTCTAAGATTATTATTTATTATTAAAAAATAATATATGTATGAAAATAAGTTTGGATTGGATTTTGAATAAAATAATATTCATATTTTATCCATCGTAAAGTAATTATTTATACAAAAATTAATTTTTTTGAATTGATTCCAACTTAATATTTATATTTATTTTAGGATTATTATTTATTATTAAAAAATAATATATATAGGGATATATTTGAATGAAATTTCAAGTTAAATAATATTTATATCTTATCTATTGATGTATTATATATATACCAAAGTAAAATAACTATCTATACAAAAACTCAATTACCGTTCAATATCTATCGAATTCGGTCCATTATCAATAATTACCGTACCAGCATCATAAATACTAAAACCTGTTATCATTATTATTATTAAATAAAGATAATTATTTTTATTAATGTGAATGTCCGGGTTAGTTTGTGTGTACATTAATTAATTTTACGGATTTTGAAATTAACAACTATATAAGTTTTCAATAATCTTAAAATTTATAAAACTTTAACTAATAATCTTTATAAAACAAACATATACATGATTAAATAGAATATATCCCTCATTAATTGTTTTAAATAAAGATACTTGGGTGGGTAAGATATGATTTCAGGTCACTCTATATAAAACAAAACATGGTCGGAAGAAAATCATGTGATGCAGTCTCAAGTTCAATGTTTTGTCAAATCAATCTTGGAAATTTCTTTTCTAATATTGAACCTTCTGTTTCTACATCCAACTCAAGTTCATTATATAGATGCTCC
>Ga0325414_1008989_pt1 | contig 10552 bp, 6 predicted proteins | sample PopdelMetagenome_8_FD_206183 | JGI IMG/M metagenome (GOLD analysis project Ga0325414, IMG submission 206183) | Populus deltoides microbial communities from Bellville, Georgia, United States - Leaf-PdKOR-R3 | ecosystem: Host-associated > Plants > Phyllosphere > Phylloplane/Leaf | place: USA...
AAACAATTTATATATATATATATATATATATATATATATATATATATATATATATATATTAATTACTCTATTTTTCGGTTGACATGAGATTGTTGTTTTTATCTCGGAATGGGGGATGTTACAGTTTGGTATCAAAGCTCAGGTTGCTATTTCGGGGACAAGAATGATTATATGATTTTGAAATGTGTTTCAGGATGGTGAGAAAAAGGCAAAGAGTTATGACTGATCCATCCCCAGTTCGGGGAAGTGACCAGAGTTTTCGAAATGAAAGTGATCCAGATTGGGATCCCTTGGCAAACACCTCCTCTCATATGCCTGCAACATCAGTGTACTCTGAAGGTTGCGAGTTAGTGAGACTTCGAGATGATTCGTTGTCCCATCAGGCAGATGTATTGTAAACCCTGGGAAAAAAATAAAGGTTGCTTGGATTGCAAACTAACTACATGAGAAATAAAAGTGAAGAAATTCATCCATATGGTTAAATAAAAACGGGAATTCATAAATTTTTGGATATAAGTTTATGGACGAAATTTTTCGAGACATTATAAATCAACCCAAAAATGTTGAGGGTTGGATTAAATTAAAGAAAATAAACTAAACTAAAAGTTGTGGGTGAAATTATAAGAAATGAAAATAGGTATAACTTAATTATAAGAAGAAGAAAAAAAGATGTAGGGGCTTAAATGCAAATAAGAAAAATTATAGGGCATAAATACTCCTATTCTCATCAAAATCTGCAGAAATCATAAGGAAAGAAAAGAGGGAGTTTTTGTATTCATTCTTGCAAAATCAAGAGAGAAACACCAAAATTTCAAGAAAACCATCCAAGATTAAGGGTTTATCGATGGAATAAACACTTGTGGGCAATTGATTAACAAGAAAATTGAACAAGAAGAGAAGATGGAGGGCTGGCTATCATTACATAAGAAAGGAGGGAGTTGAAAAAAATCTTCAACTGGTTGAAGATCAAAACCTTCATTCGTACCAGGTAAGGTGTTCTAAACATGATTTTGTAAGTCATTTCAAATTCGATAATGAATTGATGCCTTTATGTGAATTATAGATTAGGGTTCTTAGACTTGAAAGTGCATTTTTATCAACGTTTTATATCATCATTTTGTACTTGAAGTATCAATAACTCCTTAACTAGAGCATGTTTTATAATAACATGTCTAATAATATAAGATACCTTTAATTTATGGTAAATGTTCATCTTAAATGCAGGCCTATCACATAAATCAAAGGATTGATTGATGAGTTTAACTACTGAATTGAGAAGACATAGAGAAGGCTAAGCTTAGAAAAGAGATGCTGGTTCAGTCCAAACTAGAACACCATTCGGTTATTGGATCATAACTGGAGCTGTAGAACTTGGATTTAGGTCTGGTTTATATTTATGGAAAGCTAAGACATGGGCCTAAAACTTTCATGAGAGTCTAAGATTCAAAAGGACCACTTTCAAGTTCAAAATGCAGCAACAACAGAGAAGTCAAAATCTGTCCTGCAGCCCAGATATTGTTCAGTGTTTAGCCCATATCTTGAGTTCTAGAAGTCGAAATGCACCGATTCTTATTTTGTTGGAAAGGTGAGACAATTTCCCAGAACTTTCATGAAGACTATATATTCAAATTCTGATGTTAACAATGACGTTTTCTGCAGACAAGAAGATAAGGAGTGTTACCAAGTCAAGAGGTGGCCACCCACTCAACAATTAGTCATCAAATCAATAGTTCTAAATTTTGGGCCTATAAAAGGAGGCATTTGCCATGCATTTAGGCATCTTGCTTTTCAGATCAAGATCATGTTCTTGCTCTCTCTCTCTCTTTATATTTTTGTAATGTTTAAGTTATGTTTATATTAATCTCTTGTTTATGCTTTTCATTTCCTTTCCTTTCCTTTACTTAGTTAACTTATATCTTATTTATGTTCTTATCTTGTTTGTTTATGTTTCTCTCTTTCATTATGTTGAACTAAGTTTATTATATTAAGGTGAAATGTTACACTAATGGTGTAAGAATAACTATAGTATAAACTCAACATGGACTTTGATGTTTGATACTAACATGTTTTGTATATGTTATCTTGTTCACTTTTAATACTTTGCTTGTTAAATGGTTAATCTAGATTTATGTTGTATAACCCTTGGTACAACAAATACTTGGCACTTTTTGTGAAACCTTAGAAAATTTATAATTTAAATATGCGGATGTATAACCTGCCACGTAAACGTAGGACTGAAAGTGATATATAATGGAGGGGATGACCTCCATAAAATGAATTTTGTTTTAGAATTCATAAAGATAGAGAAATTGGTAACGTGTTTTGATGGATAAAATAATGAGAGAAATAACAAAATGTTTCAAAGAAATAAGTGAAGTAATAAAGAATACATTATAATAAAGGATAATTCAATGAAAATGGCAGGACTGAAGCTACAAGCATTAATTAAAAATCAGTGACGTTACTTTGAAACGATAATAATACCCGATAAATAAATAAAGGTAGAAATTTTAAAATGAATATATTCCAAAATAATAAAATGACCTTAAAGGTTTAGAAGGATAATTGATATTATTTTATGTGAAGATTGAACAAGAAAAATTGGATAGTTGACGAAAAGTCATGAACTGATCAATTTTACATTAGAAAGCAGAGCTCTCAATCTAATTGTTGGGTTGGGATGAAATTTTGCATGAAGTCTATTAATATGTTTTCCTACATTGGTGAAAGATATCATCCCAATGGGAGTTTAGTAAAAACTAGCAATTTAAGCAGAAACAAACCGGATGGTTTACATGAAAAATAAAAAATAATATATAAATACATAAATGAAGGACATAAATGTAATTAGGGAAAAATGTGCCTTTAAAAACAGCAAAAGGCAACCAGATTAAAAAAAAAGGAAAGAAAAACAAAAAGGGGTGAGAGACAATAGAGAATTCGGTTACAGAGAGGTGCAGGATTTGGAGGAACCAATAATGCTTCGGTGGCCATATCTCTGGAATCCACCGTTGGTTCATGTTGATTTTTGGATATATTGTTCATCTTACACACCTCTACTAATGGACCGGAGGGATTTGAAGGCAGATAATCCATGGAACAGAAATCATCATTGGAAGTGTCCTGGAAAACAAAAGGAAATATACCTACAGGGCAGTTTTGGTCGCCGGCTGATTTCTCTCTCTTCCACTATTGGATCATGCCTAGTTTTGGATATGTGGTGCGCCTAGCTGTTGAATTCATTCTGGATGGTGGAGATCGGAAACTCACTCTCAGAAATGGTTTCGTTCATGTTGAACAGTAGCTCGTCCATTTTTAAGTTAGTTCGATTTTATTCAGATCTATGGAGATCCACCCGTTGGATCATTCTGATGTTGAGATATATTGTACACAACATAATGCTATATATTCTGACCGTTGGGTTCAAGAAAAGTATCAAAAGTGGATGAGTTGTGGCTATTTGAATCTATTTCTAGTCTTAGTAAAACATTTAGGAAGCTTGATTTAATTACATGTTTTGATGAAATTAGAATTGTGTGGGTGTAGGGTTTATATAAGATGTAATGGTAAAATATGTTCTTGTTATTAGTGTTGTTATAGATTAATTGTGTTGTAAAATGTGTTAGGAAAGTTTTGAAATTTGGATGAAGGGACATTGAGTTTGTTGATTTAATGGATATATGTTTTTAGGCATTAAAAAGGATTGGGTCTAGTGGTAATTGAAAGGAAACTTGAAGAAAATGAGAGGATGAGCTTAATTGTTTTAATTGCTATGGAATTTGAGTTGAATAAGGTTAGAATAGATATGAAATGAATGGGTAAAGGTTTATCTGGAATAATTAAAAAGGGAATCATCCCTCACCATGAATGAAATTTGGCCAAATGAAGAAGAAATAAGGAGGTAAGACTTTGATTCATTTTCTATGTAAATTAGGTATGGATGCATAAATTTTTATAAAGAAAATTAGGTAGAGTGTTAATTGGAATAATTTTAAAAAGATCCAAATTCTCATCATAATATGGAATTCAACCAAAAATGAAAATCTTGAACTTGAGTTTATTCGACCTAATGTTATAGGGATTTTTATGGGATTGTGGTTTGTTGAATGTCAAATGAATTGTGTTATGTTTGAAATAATAGATTAATGAGAGGAAAATTTCATTTTATGGAATTTTAACGCTATTCAAATGGATAATAAAAGGGGAGAAAATGGTTAAATTAAGGCGTACATGGAATTATGATGAAAATATGTTGTTAAATTTACTTAAGATGAGGTAAAGTGGACTTATGAAAAAGAATTGAAAAAAACTCATCATAAAAAAAATAAAAAAATAAGGTCATTCGGCCAAGAATTGGTTTGATAAGGAAAATGAATTAGTTTCAATGGTATGAATAAATGTAAGGATGTGAAGTTACTAAGTCTGTACATGATGGGTTGAGTAGACAAAAAAAAAAAGATTGTTAGGTCATGTTTAAAGATATTCACTCTGGAAAGACAAGTCATTAAAAGAAAGGAAATAAATAAATAAATATGCGAATGCATGTGTCATGCGATTTTAAATTTAAATGAATTTTAGAATGGAATTTTCAATTATGGTGGAGCCACATTTGATGTGTATCTTTAATGATACATGAGAGATTGCAGAATCTGTTCAGTAGCATGGGACTTTTGCGCGAGTTCAAGCATTAGGTAGGTGTCTTACCAATAAGTAAGAGTACCTTATGTGCAACGTTATATCTCTATTAGTTAGGATAATGTTTGAACGAATAGGAGTGACTTGCATGTGTTGTTATGTATCGAATTAATTATGTTATTATGGTGGTAGTGTCGATAACTGAGTTTGTGTGGGAATGATGCTTAGCAACAATTGTTATAATGCATATGATGTTAAAAAAAAAATAGAAGAAGAAGAAAAGAAAGAAAGGGGATCGATACGAATGGAAATTTCAAGTGACATTGATTAGCCATCCGGGTTTGGATAGCTAATGGTTCAATGAGGTTTCGTTGGTACCAGCATTTAGGGAGACATTGATTAGCTATCCAGGTTTGGATAGCTAATGGTATTAATGAGGTTTTATTGGTATCGTCATTTCAGACGCCATTGATTAGCAATTCGGGTTTGGATTGCTAATGGTATCAATCAGGTTTCATTAGTGCCGGCATTTCTTAAATTGATTAGTCGATCCCGAGCAATTGGGTGACTAATGATGTTAGTAAAGATTACTAACATCGGTATGGTTACTCCTGGTTCAGTGAAAAAGATAGGTTTATTAACTATTCTGGGTCGAGAATAGTTAATGATATCAACGGGTCACATTGGTATCGGCAACCATTTCTGGTGTGATTAGCTACTCCAGGTAAGGAGGCTAATAATGTCAAGGGTTCTTGACATCGGCAACTTTGATGGTAAATCAGATATGAATAAGATTTGATACTCCAGATAAGAATAGTTAATGATACTAATCGGTTGTGTTAATATCGGTACGTGAATGTAAGTGATTAGTCTATCCTAATATTAAAAGACTAATGATACTAATGAGATTTATTAGTGTCGGCGATTACTTTCTAGAAAATAAAAGGGAAAATATTAATTAGTTATTCCAAAGGAATGAAATAAGCTAATGATATCAAGAGAGAAATGTCTTGGTATAAAGAGAGAATTGATTTATAAGGAAATGGTGTTCGAAAATCATTGAGTTATGTTGAGATTTCCAAGATAAAATTATTCTCAACAAATAGGAAAGGATATTAGATGGATATTGGTAATAGATTGAAAATGCATGTTGTAAAAGAGGTTTATACCTAATTTTATGTCTCAAAAGAAATTCTATGAAGATTATTATCTATCATTGTTATTGTTTGTTACTACCTTTTTATATTTATGTGTACACGTTAATTTTTATTTTCAAGTCCATCAGGGTAGCGTCCAGAATGATATTGGTTTAGTTACCTTTTGCTTTTGACCATATAATTATTTGTAAATTAAGAGTCTTCTATCCTAAAACTTGAAATGTAATATTAATCCGTAAATTTGAATGTATGACTTTAATCTAATGTTCGTAACTTTAAGTACCTATTTAACCATGCATATTTAGAGTTGAAAACAAATCTTTCACTTGAATTACATTATATGATGTTATTGAATAACATGAATTGTGTTGATGATGATGAGTTGGGTTGAGATCTAGGATGATTGGATCAAGATGTGAATTAAAATTGGAAGTGTAATATGATTTTGTAGATAACTTGGGACCCCCTAGTATAGGGGAGACTCTGCCAAAATTTTGGTAGAAATTTGGTGGAACCGGTATATCGAAAAAAATTTACTTGAAAATTTCCAATGTATCACGAAATTGTTACACTTTCATAGCCCAACCGTATGATATAACCGACACCTGTGCTACGAAAAGAACTTGATTTGTTAAACTCAACATGGACTTTAATGTTTGATACTAACAAGTTTTGTATTTGTTATCTTGTTCACTTTTAAAACTTTGCTTGTTAAATGGTTAATCTAGATTTATGTTGTATAACCCTTGATATAACAAATACTTGACACTTTCATAGCCCAATCGTATGGTATAACTGACACCTGTGCTATGAAAGGAACTTGATTTGTTGTTAACATAAGTTATAATCATGAATATCTGACAACATTTACAAGTTTTAGCATTATTTGAATAAGATAACTAATGTAATCATGTTAACAATTGATAATCCGATTGGAACCTCCTTTGTGTGTGGTTTCCAGTTGAGTAATAAAAAGAGTTTTATACTATACTTGTTTGAAATACCATTAGTGAATCTTCTAACATTAACAATTATTTTATCCTTGTTTAATTCTTATATTAGTTTATACTTTTTGTTTTATCTAACTTTTGTTTCGTTTGTTTTATTTTATTTTGTTTCCTTTTCTTTTTTTTTCTTCCTTTTATTCTCTTCCTACACGTGCATGAGAGTTTGGTCACGTACATTAAATGGTAAACTTTGTAGGATATCCTCATCATTTTTCAGAAAATATGACCGAAGAAGATAACCAGTCACTTCATAATGAGAATAAATGTGTGAGAACACTTAGAGACCACATGAATCCCACAAGAACAAGTGTGCCCTCATGCATAGTTTTCCCCCCTGATACATCTCATTTTAATTTTAAGCCAGACATTATTCAACTTTTACATTCTTTTCATGACTTAGATCTAGAAAATCCATACTTATATATGAGAGAATTTGAGGAGGTCTGTAACACCTATAATGACTTAAATTGTAGCATGAATACCATTAGATTAAAGCTTTTTCCTTTTTCATTAAAAGATAAAGCTAAAACATGGCTATAAAATCTTAGGTCAGGATCTATTTTTTGGGCTGCCGAATCCAGGCGTCACCCTTGACACCAGTTCGTTGATGATATCTAAGTCCTTATGGGCTATATTGGTTGTCGAATCCATGCGTCAGCGGTGACACCAGTTCGTTGATTATTTCTGAGTCACTAGGGGCTGTTTGGGCTGTCGAATCCATGCATCAACCGTGACAGCAGTTTGTTCATGTTTTATGAGTCCCTAGGGGCTGTTTGGGCTGTCGAATCCATACGTCAGCGTTGACAGCAGTTCGTTGATTATTTGTGAGTCCCTAAGGCTGTTTCAGCTGTCGAATCAAAGCATCACCTTTGACAGCAGTTCGTTGATTATTTGTGAGTCCCTAGGGGCTGTTTTGGATGTCGAATCCAGCCGTCACCCGTGACAGCAGTTCGTTGATGATATCTGAGTCCCTAGGGGCTATATGGGCTGTCGAATCCAAGCGTCAGCGGTGACAGCAGTTCGTTGATTATTTCTGAGTTCTTAGGGGCTGTTTGGGCTGTCAAATCAATGCCTCACCCATGATAGCAGTTTGTTGATGATTTCTGAGTCTCAAGGGGGCGTTTCGGCTATCGAATCCATGTGTCACCCGTGACACCAATTCGTTGATGTTTTGTGAGTCGCTACAAGCTGTTTGGGCTGTCGAATCCATGCGTCACCTGTGACGGCAATTTGATTTATGATTTCTGAGTCCCTAGTGGATGTTTACGCTTTCGAATCCAAGCATCACCCGTGGTAGCAGTTTCGTTGAAAATTTCTGAGTCCCAATGGGTTGTTTGGGCTGTCGAATCCAAGCGTCACCCGTGACAGCAGTTCGTTGATGATTTTTGAGTCCCTATGGGCTATTTGGGTTGTAGAGTCAATGCGTCACTCGTGAAGGCAATTTAATTTATGATTTCTGAGTCCCTAGTGGATGTTTACACTTTCGAATCCAAGCGTCACCCGTGGTAGCAGTTTCGTTGAAAATTTCTAAGTCCCAATGGGTTGTTTGGGCTGTCGAATCCAAGCGTCACCCGTGACAGCAGTTCGTTGATGATTTTTGAGTCCCTAGGGGCTGTTTGGGCTGTCGAATCCATGTCTCACCCATGATAGCAGTTCGTTGATGATTTCTGAGTCCCAAGGGAGTGTTTCGGCTGTCGAATCCATGCGTCACCCGTGACACCAGTTCGTTGATGTTTTGTGAGTCGCTAGGGGCTGTTTGGGCTGTCGAATCCATGCGTCACCCGTGACGACAGTTTGATTTATGATTTCTAAGTCCACTTGCTGTTTGTGCTGTCGAATCCAAGCGTCACCCGTGGCAGCAGTTTCGATGATGATATCTGAATCCCTAGGGGCTGTTTGGTTGTCGAATCCATAAGTCACCCGTGATAGCAATTCGTTCTTGTTTTATGAGTTTGTGGGGGCTGTTTGGGCTGTTGAATCCATATATTACCCGTGACAGCAATTCGTTGATTATTTCTGAGTCGCTATGGCCAGTTTGGGCAGTCTAATCCAACCATCACCCGTGACAGGAGTTCGTTGATGATTTCTGAGTCCCTAGGGGCTGTTTGGGTTGTAGAGTCAATGCATCACTCGTGAAGGCAGTTTGATTTATGATTTCTGAGTCCCTAGTGGATGTTTACGCTTTCGAATCCAAGCTTCACCCGTGGTAGCAGTTTCGTTGAAAATTTCTGAGTCCCAATGGGTTGTTTGGGTTGTCGAATCCAAGCGTCACCCGTGATAGCAGTTCGTTGATGATTTCTGAGTCCCTAGGGACTGTTTGGGTTGTCAAGTCAATGCGTCACCCGTGAAGGCAGTTTGATTTATGATTTCTGAGTCCCTAGTGGATGTTTACGCTTTCGAATCCAAGCGTTACCCGTGGTAGCAGTTTCGTTGAAAATTTCTGAGTCCCAATGGGTTGTTTGGGCTTTCAAATCCAAGCGTCACCCGTGACAGCAGTTCGTTGATGATTTCTGAGTCCCTAGGGGCTGTTTGGGCTGTCGAATCCATGTCTCACCCATGATAGCAGTTCGTTGATGATTTCTGAGTCCTAAGGGAGTGTTTTGGCTGTCGAATCCATGCGTCACCCGTGACACCAGTTCGTTGATGTTTTGTGAGTCGCTAGGGGCTGTTTGGGCTGTCGAATCCATGCGTCACCCGTGACGACAATTTGATTTATGATTTATAAGTCCACTTGCTGTTTGCGCTGTCGAATCCAAGCGTCACCCGTGGCAGCAGTTTCGATAATGATATCTGAGTCCCTAGGGGCTGTTTGGTTGTCAAATCCATAAGTCACCCATGACAACAGTTCGTTCATGTTTTATGAGTCTTGGGGGCTGTTTGGGCTATTGAATCCATGTATTACCCGTGACAGCAATTCGTTGATTATTTCTGAGTCGTTATGGCCAGTTTGGGCAGTCTAATCCAACCGTCACCCGTGACAGCCCCTAGGGGATGTTTGGGCTGTCGAGTCAATGCGTCACCCATGATGGCAGTTTGATTTATGATTTCTGAGTCCCTAGTGGATGTTTATGCTTTCGAATCGAAGCATCACCCGTGGTAGCAGTTTCGTTGAAAATTTCTGAGTCCCTAGGGGCTATTTGGAGTGTCGAATCCATGCATCACCCGTGACAGCAGTTAGTTCACGTTTTATGAGTCCTTAAGGCTGTTGGGGCTGTTGAATCCATGCGTCAGCGGTGACAGCAGTTCGTTGATTATTTGTGAGTCCCTAAGGGCTGTTTCGACTGTTGAATCTAGGCATCACCTTCACAGTAGTTTGTTGATGATTTCTGAGTTCCTAGGGGTTGTTTGGGCTGTCGAGTACAACCATCACCCGTGACAGCAATTCGTTGATGGTATCTGAGTCCCTAGGGGCTGAATGGGCTGTCGAATCCAAGTGTCAGCGCTGACAGTAGTTCGTTGATTATTCCTGAGTCCCTAAGGGCTGTTGGGGCTGTTGAATCCATGCGTCACCCGTGACGGCAGTTTCATTTATGATTTCTGAGTCCCTAGTGGATGTTTACGCTGTCGAATCCAAGCGTCACCCATGGTAGCAGTTTCGTTGAAACTTTCTGCGTCCCAATGTGTTGTTTGGGCTGTCTAATCCATGAGTCACCCGTGATAACAGTTCGTTGATGATTTCTGAGTCCTTAAGGGCTGTTTGGGCTGTCGCATCCATACGTCACCCGTGACAGCTGTTGCGATGTCGCGGTCGCA
>Ga0325414_1008991_pt1 | contig 10548 bp, 7 predicted proteins | sample PopdelMetagenome_8_FD_206183 | JGI IMG/M metagenome (GOLD analysis project Ga0325414, IMG submission 206183) | Populus deltoides microbial communities from Bellville, Georgia, United States - Leaf-PdKOR-R3 | ecosystem: Host-associated > Plants > Phyllosphere > Phylloplane/Leaf | place: USA...
TTATTATCATCATCTTGGACCCACTTTGACTCTTAATGCGTGCAAGCCCTCTGTGTAGAGATTAATAATTTGTGGAGATTCTTTTTTTTTTTTTTTTTTTGCTTGCAATTGCTTGTTGCTATCCAAGTGACTAATAGGCAAAGGAGACATTGATTTTCAACACTGGATTTTTGGGAGTTGTAGCGGATTCTCCCAACCCCAAAATATTGACTTTGGATTAAATTATTTAATATATACCATATATCACATATATAATAGCCCACCAACAATTATTGTGCCTTTGTAATAAAAATAGGATACATGAATGAACCCTACAATCTGATCTCTCCCTGTAACATGAATTCAGACAAAACATTTTATTTTATTTTTTTAAAAAAAAGAGAGAAAAAGCTGCTCAGATGTATCGATCCCGCACTGGTTTTTTTTGTTTTCTGAAGGCATGTTACATTTCTCACTGTTGGCTGCAAAACTCGCTGTCTATCAATCAACTTTTGCCCACTATCAGCATCACTGAAGACAATAATTTGGCTACAATCACAGTCAGTGTTGGTTTAGTTGTCTGTAAAAGCAAGAGTTCAATCGATCAGCCCCTCAATGTTTCAATCAAACTTTTCAATCGCTCTCAATCAATCCTCGTTTTTCTTCACCATGTGCTTTCCAGATGGTTAAATCACTAACATGGCAAGAGATAAGCAAACAAAAAAAAAAAAGAAGAAGAAGAAGAAAGAAAGTTATGGGCTAGGGGTTAACCCTAATTCATGCATAAAAAGACCTAGCTCCATGCCCCTTTACACTCCATCAAGCTTTGCTTGTCTGAGTTTACTCACTTCTCTTTTTGAACACAAATTCAGCCATAAAATTGACGCCTTTTGTCATTTATTACACTCCCCTCGCTATTACATGGGAGGATTGCGTTTGTTTTTATCGGTTTTTAAATAAAAAACCAGCTAAACATTTTATTAAGACTTGTTCTTGTATAAGGTGTGATTTAGCTCGTAGTGGTACTGATATTCTTGATCATGTTTGTTTTGATTGTAAATTAGTGTTTGATGTTGTGCTGTAACTGTATTTTTAGAGAAAAAATTAGCTTCAAATTATTATTTTTGTATTTTTTTGATAGTTTTGATGTGTTGATATCAAAAATAAATTTTAATAAAAAACATTTTTAAACGAAAAAAACTTTAAAAAACAACTTTTATCACACTTTCAAACAGACACTAAATAAAAAAAACTAATCATGCATATTTAATTTAAATAACAAAGATATAATGAAGATATGTTTAATCATAGGCTAAAATAATTGTTCTATAATATTTGAATGGAAATTATCTTCATTAAAAAATAAACCATCAATATAATTTTTGTAAACTTGAGAGACCAAAATTTCCACAACATTAATTTAAATATTAATTTGTCGCTTAATTTTTTTTCTTCAAGAACTTGATGGATTTTTCTTTAACAACACCACAAACTAATTATTAGAATTTAGTTGTTAATACAATGCTAAACATCTCTCTCTCAACATGATTGAAACTAATTTGGATTAATCAACTCAAGATTGATCCTCACCAAGAACACTCTCGATCATATGTGACTAGAAGGTCCTTAATTTTTCTTATTGCTACGTGTCAGTACATGACAAGACAAGATCACATAGCTTCCGTGGTACTAACACCATACGAAACCTGCGCTTATTTGTGGGGCCCAGAAGATAACAAACTTAAAAGGACAGCCCCACGTGGATTGCTGTTCTTTGATTGGCACAGCAGGTTGGGCCCATAAAGTTTTGGTCAACGCATGAAGTGAGAAACGTGGCAGATGTGTGTAATGGTCCCCCACTCGAAGAGAAAGGAACCTCCCACATCCGAATATTATTTTACCGGATTCTTCGCTTCTTCACAAACGTGCAGACTCACGTAGGTCCCACGAAAAGAAGGGTCTCGATTGAAGCGTCTTACGTGGATTTGTCTAAATTTCTTACATGTCGTCTTCGCCTTTAAGCCTTCGGTATATTGTTTTTTCCATGTCCTTTTTAGATTCCATTTTAAAAGTTTGTGGATAACCTATTAAATTGATTTGCAACTTGCTGTAGTTCTTTGAAATAATTACAAAAATGGTGTTCTAAAATTTAAAAATAAAATAAAATTCAAATACAATAATTCTAAGTTTATGAAAAGTACAAATTGTTTTTGTTTATATAATTTAAATAATATTTTTGGTTCTCTAAGGTAATAAATCTTTTTTTTATTGCAATTGTACTTATTTTATATATAATAATAATAATAATAATGAGAAAATTTGATAATTTCTTATAAATGAGTTTACTTAACAGTTGATAATCACTTATTAAAAATAAATGATATTTATTTTCTTTTTAAATGTAACAAGGTATTTTTTTGAGATGTAATTACTCTAATTATATTCATTATAAGAATTAAAATATGATTAGTTAAATTACATCATGATAAGAAAAAAACATCATGATAATAAATAGTTTTTTCATAGTTTATAACATGAGAACACTATAATTATAATATCTTCAAATAACCCTAGAAATTGAGAATAATTGGTTATTATTTTCCTCAACATCTTATATTTTTATTTTTATATGTTCACTTTTTATTTTTTTTAAAAAAACTTGATGGATTGAAACATTTTAATTTAAAAAAAATATTTTTTTTATTAACGTGAATGTCCGGACCATCTTGCACATACTTTGATTAATCTTACGGGTCCTGAAATTAACGACTATGTAAGTCTCTTGTGGCTTGAGATTTGTGAAACTCAAACTGATGATCTATAAAAAACAAACTTAAAACTTAACTAATTGAGTACACTTCTTTATTACAGAAAAACAATCTTAATTAGTCTTGATTGTATACTTAAATTATTACGTTCGTATCGCTTACACTACACCAACCCAGCCATTCAATGTCTAAGTCCTGACTAATCTGTCGAGCATCTTAAACCAAACCTCGAATCAACTATAAATTAATCTACCCCTTAAACTCAAAATCAACAATGATCTTAAAGTCTCACAAATTTATATTAAGAGCAAGCTTACATATAAAAATAATTAGGGTATCTCGTCTTTGTGGCTGTCAGAATTCCCTCCCTTCCTTTGATTCATTCTCTTCCTCTCACTAGCATAATATGTGCCGAAGATCCTTTTCTTGTAAGTTCACACTGGGATGAATTTGTCACATGAACTTTGGAGTTCGAAGCAATCCTTGAGTCGCATATGTAAGACTACGATGAAAATGGGTTTATGTTCGGCGGGTCGAATCGGGTTGGTATTAGGTTATGAATAACCAATGAATTCGAAAACATGATTCAATTGAGTTTGAGTATTCAAAATCTATACCCATTTAGATTTTAGGTTGTACATGAATAATAATTTTAAATTCAAGTTTGGATAATGATAAATATTACACAATCAATAGAAAAGCTATAAAAATCTCAAAAACACAAAATTAAAATCTTGTTATTAATTAAGGCTCCAAAATTATACATTTACCAAGTGTACATGCTCTTCGAATTATTTATGCATCGAAATGGACAGGAGATACTTTGAAACGGTAGGGAAAGCAGGAGGCTGATGACAAATAGGATAGTGAGTACGTAAATGCATTCGAAAGAAGAATGGAGGTACCATCAAGAAGGCATCAATCAAAGAAGAAGAAGAAGAAGAAGAGGAAGAGGAAGAAGAAGAGGGGGAAGAGATAAGATGATACAACGGGCTTAATTGCACGCTATTCCTTTTTTTTTTTTTACCTCACAAAGACCGGAATTTCAGGCCAGAATTGAATCTACACTAGCGTACAAAAGTGAAATGACAAGAAGAATTGCTATTGCTGGCATGCGATGCTTTATGATCCATCCATTCATAAAGCCATTTAATCTTTTGGATTATATTGGGCAACAATGAGTCGTGGGTTGGGTTAATTTAAGTGATTTCAAGTACTTTATGCCTTGATTATATGTATGATTTAGTCCCAACTTCACTATCGATCCTTCCTTCCATTGATGATGTGAGGTATACATGTTTATTAGCCAGCCATGATCAAGTGCTTGAAAGAGCTTTGAGGCTTCTGCGTCAGTGAATTGATGCGTTAATTCAAAGGAGGATAGGGTTAACATCAACATGACTTGTATAAAAGAAGAACGAGTGCGATAAGATGATTTGAACACCATTCATGCCCACTATTATCTTTGCCGTAAATTAAAAGGATTTGTAGTGCAGCTTCACAGATTTGCATGTTGTAATGGAGGGCTTCAATTGCATGCTAGCTTGCAATTGATGTCCACCAAATGTGTGGAAACTATTTTATTTACTTATTTTTGCAATGATTTTTACTCCATTAAATGATCAAGAATTCAAATAACCAATTTAAATCACTTCATTTTCCTCTCCAAAATGATCTACTTTAAGAGATTTGTGCTAGCTGGTTTAAAGTGGAAATGATTTTGATCTTTTCTTTGCAAACCAAATATTTAATCCCTCATTTTATTTTTATTTTTCGGGTTTTATGATTCTAAATTTTATCTTGAATACGTTGCATTGTGAATTAATTTTTTTTATTTATTTGTTATCCTTCATTGTAAAGAACATATGAAAGCTTTTGTTATTCCATTGTTCAAAACTTTACAATGAACATATGAAAGCAATTAAGCAAATCATGGGGTTATTGTATTGAGTAGACAGAGTAAAATTGGTGCTCAAAAAAAAAAAAAATTCATTAAGGAAATCATGAAGGCTGGCTGACAGACCCACCGTATGAAACCAATACAGCGCACCATACCGTACACACACATACAGGCACAGAGCAAACATGCACCAGAAACAAAAAGATATCACCTTATCTTCAAATAAGTGGCAAGCCTCTGCTTTTGTTCTTTCTTTTTCTAAAAACTGAGGATACGTCTCTGAGATTTGTCTCTTTTTTTTCTGGGGCATTATCTGGCTGCTGACAGGCTGCTATCATCACTATCTGACTGCCCATTCTGAAAAAACAAAAACGATTTTGTTTGTTTTCCCAGACAATCGCAATGGCGAAAGGGAGCAGCCTCTGATCCTACCTTATCTGTCCTGCCACTCCAAAACAAAAGCTCCCTGCCCTATCAACAGTTGCTGTCTTTTGACCCCCTGCACGAATTTCAGGCGATTTTCATGGCAATATCAAGGATTGTGTCCAAGTGACACACTCATATTGGCCATACTCTACCATATAACAAGTCTTCATAAATTTCTTGCTTTTCTCAGCATTACATGAAATGATGTGTAGACATACACTTTGCTAGCCTGGGTTTGATAAAATAATGCTTGAATGTGGACATGGCAGCTGCATGCAGTTACAGGGTTCAATTATTTTGAAGTGACATATATACTTGCATAGGAAGATCATAAGGAGTCTTTCTGGCAACCATTATCATCATAAACATGCAAATTCAATATTATTATTCTTGCCGTATACTATCACACTTCATGACATAAACAAATCAGTACTCCATCATGCTATAGACTTATTAATTAATTGGTTCCCTTGCTACTTTGAATTCCTGAATTTTACATGCCTTTGCAGAGAATTTAGCCCACAGGTTTCCAAACGAACTCCTCCCAAGTGCAGTGAATGGAAAGCGCTTCCTGTGTTGAAATTATATTATAGTGCAGGATATTTTCAAAACATTTTTTTTATATTACCATGTCAAAATCATTGAATAACACTAGAAGGTATTAATTTGATATTTGTTTTTAAAGGGAAACGTATTTTTGAAATGAACCAAAAGCAGAAACTATATTCCTCCCAGACACTCACTATTTGAATCTATGTAAACATCCCTTCCTTGGGGAATCTTTTATGCCAAAAGGAGAATCGATTACATTATTTTAGTGATTAATTATAGAGTGAATGTAGTTTTCATTGACCTTAGAACTCAACTGATATTTACACTCCCTTCTTTCTGAATGGTTTTAGTTTCTCTGTCTTTTTCAAAATAAACAGGATATTCAACATAATATTATTGTTTGATTGGTAGGATTTTAAAACTTCCACGCAAAAGTCACACCTCCTTCGAAAGAAATTCCAATTTTTTAAATGATGGAGTATAACATTAGAACATCTCATGATTAATTGACTTTTTTTTTGGATAAAAATTACTGGCTTGAATTTGACTTCTCAGTTAGCTCTCACGATAGTGACAGGAGAGTCCAGGTTCGGCTAATGAAGTTGTTTTTCAAACTTAAGTGTCGAGTTCACCTACTTGAGATCGATCCCCTGAAATGGTGATCTTCTTTTTAACTGATGTTGTTTGTTCCAGAGTACAAATGGCTACTTGGAGTACCGTTAACTGAGAAGTCAGCAAAGAGGAGAAGTGCCCTAGTTGTTGTGCCAGTCGCTTTGAAAAAAAGTTGGCGTAAATGCTACAAGGACAGCATCCTCTTGGACTAACTCAATCACTGTAGCAAAAGCTGGCATGCTTTATCGTAAAAATAGTAGATAAAGATAGGACTGCTTCAACTTCATTCCAAGTGGGTGGATTTCTTGTTTGCCGTTTTAGTACATGCCCTGTGAGGTTTAAGAGGGCAGGATTCCTGGCTCGAATTAAGAATCAATTTCCCATAAATAAAATGGAAAAGAACAGCTAAATTAAGTAAAGGAAGGGGGGAAGTGGAAGCTTTCCATGGAACAGGAGGTGTTTTTGTACATTGCTAATCTGAAAGTCCCTAATGCGCATATTAAACAACGGCTAAAAAAAATTCAAGAGAGTACAAAGGAGAAGAAAAGAAAGGGAGAAAAACATTAAGACACGGGTTAACCTAAAATGGGTCCTTAACATTAGCCTTGAAATGGCTTTAAAATTAAACAGCAGTTGGGATCAGAGACAAAGGGTCTTAATTTCCACACCCTTCAATTCTTGTTCCATTGCTTGTGACCAGGGACCCATTTGGGACACTTTGGACTGAAGTAACAAGACACAGCCCTCGAGTTCAAGAGCTCAACAATTGGTGCAAATTTCACACACCTAGGGGTCTTGTATTGGTTGATTGATGCCCCCAAGCTAATGGCATAGTCCATAAGCTTATCAAAAGTCCCTGGCTCAACAATCTTGATCTCAAGTGGCCCAATTGACTTATCAGACACACGTCCTTGGCGATATACACTATTGAGTGACTCTTCAATGGTCAAGCAACAATCCTCAAAAACCGAGGGAGGAATAGGGGTTGACCCATTGAGGCTAAGCTCCCAAAATAACACATAGTGGCCTGGAATGGTAGTGGTATCTGCGTAGCTAGTGTACTCAGCTAGTGTTGCATCAAATGGGATCAAATGGTTCACAGCATTCTTAACTGCACTCTGTAGTTCAACCTCATCGGTCTTGTCTGAATCAATGCTCAAGACTACATTTTTCCGGCATATGAAGCTGAACTGGGGTGCCTTGTTCTTGAACCCCACCACTCTTAGCACATCACCAACCCTATAGCGATAAAGACCTGCAACAAGAGTTTTTTATTTTATTTTATGTATGTAAGACAAACTATGTAATACATTAAGAGAAAAGAAAAGGGGTGAGCATTAATTTTAGATAAATTTAATTACCTGCATAGGTTGTGACCACAAGCTCATATTCTTGGTCAAGCTTGACATCCACAAGATCAACCAGTTCTTGTTGCTCCTTCTCCTTAAGTGATTTAGGCCTGGAAACTGAGTTAATGACCCCATTATTTCTATTAACAGGTAAGAACTCAAAGTAGGCCATGGTGGGAATGAGGGTGTAAGACACTTCACTTGGCTTGCAAATAGGATTAAGATTGACACCAAAGTAGCACTCAGAGGACGCATACATGGTGCAGACTAAAGGCAGCCCATTGCTGTAGTAATCAAGAGTTGGAATATATTGTGACATGGTGCCTGTCACAATAACATCTACATACTTAGTGTTTGGCCACAACCTTGTTATGATTCCTTGCCAGGATTCTTTGCTGCATTCAGCCTCAATAAAATCGGCAAGTTTTGCATCAGGTTTAAGTATTTTCATGACTGCTTCACGTATCGAAGGATCCGTGATTTGGGGGTCAATTATGCCATTTCTAATATCATTCGCAAGAAACTTCCAATATTTTTCCAAGAAACGGATTGCTCGAATAAAACCAGAGGCGAAAACAGCCCCAACACGGAGGACTTCTTTGTGCTGGCAAAGGCCACAAAGCATTTGGGAATACATGGATTGGTAAGAGTCAGGGCAAAGAATGGTTTCATTTGGGCTTGTGTAATTAGTGTAAGGGTCATAAGGCCTGTCCTTGAAATGGGTGCTTTTGTAGTAACTAGTGAGAACTGGCCTAGCCACAAGTCCACCAGGTGTCTTAGCCTCAGATTTTATGAACAAAAAGTACATTCCTTTGCCTTTTTCTAGGTCAGGAACAAACTGGCTCATAACAGGCATCAACAGGCTATATAACAGTGATCTCCTCCCCAGCTCCTCTACAATTGTTGGCATCAACTTTCTCTCCCCTCCTGAGGTCCCAGAGCTGCAAATCAAAACCATGCCAATTTAGCCAAACCAGCAAAAAATTGAATACGAGTCTGCTACAAATTACCGGAAAGAAAGAATTACAGATTTGAACGGCCCACCAAGCCAAAACATTAAGAAGAAAAAAAAAGAGAGCCTTGAATAACTACACAAGGTACTAAAAAGCCAAAACTTGCACACACCCACCTTGTCAAAAACTCTGAAATGGGCTTTGAGCAGAGAATTGGTGAGGCATCACCGTTGGCAATACGGTTGATATCAGGCTGGATATCCTCATAATTAATCACGGGCATGACTTTCTTGAAAGTCTCACGGTTAGTCTGGCCATTAAGGCCATGCCTTTGCAAATACTCAACATGAGCATTGCGAGAAAGAATTTCTTCAAGAACCTTCTTCTGGGCCTCATCAGCGTTTGAGGTCACATCTTCAATGAACTGAAGGGATTTCTTGTTCTTCTCAGCAAGGTTGTAATCAGAGGGTTTCAAAGTGTTTTTTGGTGCCTCAGGCATGATTTTTGAACCTTTGAAAGAGATATGCCTCAAAAGTAAGTGTGTGGATGCGTGTTATGTGTGCTTGAGAGAGAAAAAACACAAGAGTCGGAAGAGATGTGTATTGTAGAGAGAAAGTGTGTTGTGGTTGTGTGGGAAAAAAAGGAGTGGAAGTGTGTATATATAGAGGGAAGAGGCATGAAGGTGGCTATGGTTTTGTTTTCAATTCTTGGGATCGAGAAGTAAACATTTAGTACAAGAGAGGGTATTGTTGTAAACACAAGCTATTTCTCATTTACCATCCCTGTATATGCCTGCACGCAAAGGAGTAGAGTTCCCATGCTTTTGTGGGTCAAATAAAGTGCTGCCTTTCCTTCGGCTTTTTGGGTACACAGCAGATAGAGAATAGTATATATTATGTTTTAAAATTTTATTTAATAATTTAAATTATTAAATTAATATAATTTTTAAATATAATATTATAGTTTTGATAATCAAGTAATCACGAGTTTGAATTTCATAATTTTTATTTATTTAATAAAAATTAAACACAAGATAGTATAATTTTAGGTAAGTTCTAACTCCAAAAATCTTTTATTTGAGGAATGTATTAAAAAAATAATATAAATTATATATTATAATCTCATCTAATAATTTAAATTTTTATATTGAAATCATTCTTTAATGATACATATTGCTAAATATCTAATTGGTAGTCTTAATTCTCTTCTTCGATGATAGTTTCTAGGTGCAAGAAATGTTTTCTTTATATACTAATTTTACTTTGATAATTTCTTTAAAAAAAAAAACACTTTGAGATTCAATCAAGAATGAGAAGGATCTTATACTCGTTCTAGATTTTTATTTAATATTAAACTTAACCAATGGGATGATTGTATGTAAAAAAAAAAAATTATATCAACAAGATGGTTAAATAATATCATCTAAATTACATATTTTATTATTTCACAAATATTTCATGAATATAATGTTATGAGATCTGGCCTAGCCTGATCATCTATATCAAAAATAAGTTTTAAAATTTTAAAATAATATTTTATATATATATATATATTTAAATAAGTTAATTTTTATAGAAAGGTAATGCTGAGGTGGGTGTGCTGTGCATACCGTACACGAAAAACCGGGAACCGTTTAGAATGTACCCTCTCAAGGTGTTTGGAGACCAAAAAAGGGAGCAATTTTGACCGGCAACATCCGGTTTTACACTATGGGTTTGACCGGCAGTTCCCAGTAAGACCGCAGTAATTCCACCGGTTACAGGCGTGCTTGGACCACGGGTGTCCTCCAAAATACCGGCAGCCCTTACTTCCATTTCCCGGGTAACAAAAGAACGGCGTTTAATAAACCAATTTAGCGCGATATTTTGAAGTCAAATAAGGAGATAGAGATATGTGTGTATTTGGGTACGGTAAAATAATTGAGAATTTTCAGCTGGTTGCCTTTCTTGAAAAGTCGACACGTGTTCAAATAGAGTTTAATTCGCATTGATATAATTTGGTTTTGCGTT
>Ga0325414_1009006_pt1 | contig 10540 bp, 11 predicted proteins | sample PopdelMetagenome_8_FD_206183 | JGI IMG/M metagenome (GOLD analysis project Ga0325414, IMG submission 206183) | Populus deltoides microbial communities from Bellville, Georgia, United States - Leaf-PdKOR-R3 | ecosystem: Host-associated > Plants > Phyllosphere > Phylloplane/Leaf | place: USA...
AATAAAATTACTTGAATACTTTTAAAAGCGCAAAAAAATATGGTCTAGGAGCATTTTTTATTTTTTACTTTTTTTAAGCATAGTGTAATGACTCAATCGCCCTTAGAATCAAAATTCTAAAAGCATGACTTTAGGGGTTCTACGTAATTTCATAGTAATTATTCAATCATAGGAGCAATGTGGTAATTTGATAAAAAAAAAATAAAAAAGTTGTTAATGCTTGCATTGCACGCGTTAGCTACTCCGCTACCTTCAAGTAACTCGTATGACTAACTCTGGCAGTGAGAACTTCCTTCTGCCATGTTAATAGATTCCCCGCAGTGTCCTCATCTTTTAGAGGTGACGCGAGTTGGTTGGTTCTTGATGGAATGTCGCCGATAGTTTTTCTCTCTCTCTCCTCCTTTGAAATTCACATTGGCCATTTAAAATTTCAGGGTGGTCCCCTTGGTTACGTGTATTTGGGTATTTATCCTCACTTTTTTGATTTGTTATTTTTGTCCTTGACCCTTTTGTAAGTTTTTTATTTTTTTTTCAATTTCATCTTTCAATCTAAATTTATTTATTTTTTAATTTTGGTCCTGATTCTTTTTTTTTTTGTATTTAATTAGTCCTAATTCTTTTGGTGGTTTCTTCTTTTAATGCTTTAGTGAAATTGATTCTTTTTTTCAATTTCATCATTTGACATTTGATTTATTAAAAATTAAACTTCATGATTTTTCTAGATTTGGTGCTTCTAATCAAATGGACTGAGTCACGAGTTTTATAAGCTAACAAGGGTTGATATAATTTTTTATTACTTATTTTTTTTTCGATCTCATTAATCGACATTGATTTTTTTTTTTTACAAATAAGCTTCATGGTTTTCTTTGTTTTTTTTTATTGAGTTATCTCAATCTCATGACTTAATTCGTGAGTTTGGCGGGTTAATTAGCATGGACTTGTGTATTTTTTTTTGGATTTTAATTACTCTTTCTTCTTTAGGATCCCTTTCTGTGGTTGATTTTTTTTCTTTTAAAAAATTCATTATTTAATATTTGGTTTGTCGAAAATTGAGCTTCTTGGTTTTTTTTTTTTTATATTTGGTGCTTCCGATTAAATGACTCAAGTCATGGGCTTTATAAGATATATAACAATGGTTTTTTAAAAATTGGATTTCATGATGTTCATCATTTTTCTTTCTATCAAGTTATTTCAATCTCATAATTTGATATGTGGGTTTAACGGGTTGACCTAGGTGGGCTCGAGTATTGTTTTGGCTTATAATTGCTATTTTTAAAATTTTTTTGTATGATTGATTTTTTTTTAAAATTTCATCCTTTAAAATTTGATTAGTTGAAAATTAAGTTTTAATTTTTTTTTTAAATTTGATGCTTCTAATCCAATAACTTAGATCATGAGTTTAATATGTTAACTCAGGTCGATATTATTTTTTATTTTTATTTCATCATTTTGCATTGATTTTTCTAATTAGACATTGATTTTTCCTCTTATTTAAAACATTTTTGTATTGACTACACATTATTTTGTTTTTTTTTTTTTTAAGTAACTCAACTTGTGTGAGCTATATAGTTAGCTGCCGAAGTGTGAATATTGGAGAAGTAAACCCTAGGTCTAAACCTAAAGATCCAAAAAGGGCTCTCCATGTTCTATCTTTTAGCTAATTTTGGTAGCTCCTTCACATATCTGGAACAATATTAGTCCATATATATATGTGGCTATAGAGAGACCTTTCCATCTCGATATTTGAGCTATCTTTGATGAATCAAAGAGACAGATCAGACGAAAAAAAAGAAGAAAAAGCTGGACAATTTCTCCTTTTAACAATGTTGGTAATTAAAATAAAATTGGAGAGATCAGAACTAAACAAGTTGATCGAAATTTGTGTGGGGACTAAAGAGGCTGTCGCTGTCCCTAGCTAAAGGCCTCCTAATTATAGTGCCTTTTGGCAAGGCTAAGAGGGGATGCTATCTCCCATGCAAATCTCTGCCCACCCATTTCCTCATATGTCTGCACAAACCTCTAAAGCACCTCTCTCCATGCTTGTATATATCTCCATTGATTTGCAAGAATTATACCGTGCTCGAGTGAAAAATTCGAACACACACAGTCAAGATCAATACCCCCTGCTAGATTTATATGCAGTCAGACGCTTTTAATTATGTGACAAGGTGATACAAGAAGTCTCAATTTTTCATCCTAAAAGAGAATAGAACATGTCAACGACGATCAAGACATTAGATGATTTCATCTCTTTTTTCTTCTAGCAATCATATGTCGTAGGGTAACCGAGCAACTCTGAAGCAGTACTCTCAAATCAGTGTAACACTACATATTCATCTTCATTACATATACGCTTATATACATGTAGATCTTAAGAAATAATATGATTGCAACTTGATGTCAAAGTGGGAAATGCGCGCATTTATGGGTTTTGATCAATGACCCTAAGGACAAATAGAGGCATGTGCTATGTAGGGTACATCAACCTTAACCTTAAATGCAGTAAAAAAAAAAAAAAAACCGTATAGCAAGCTGTGTATATAACTGGTATTTCTTCATGGAGTTAATTTCGATCTGGTAACGGGGCGAATACAGCAGATACGGATTTGTCTTGCTGAGTCGAGTAGTAGCTGTCTACATCTCCTTTTAATTTGTCTTCATATAATTTGTTTGCTTGGGTGACATGTGGTCACGTGAAAGGCTTTCAGGCCTCTTCTTGCCCTTTACCCCTTCCTTTATAAGACTCCTGCTACTATTAATTAAAGCCCTTTTGGACTTGCTCGCTCGGTATTCTATCCTATCCCATATTGTCCATCTTTACTGGACAGCGGGTGCAGCAAAACTCTCTATTATCTTTCTCCCCCTCGCCCTCCATGACTCCCGTCTATCTGAACCCAGCATCCTCTTCTTTCCCTTTTGTGGATCTTAAAGAGGAGCAACACCTGCAGCTCTTTCTGTCACCACATCAAGCTGCCACTTCTCTCTCAGGTCCTACTAATTTCTTTAACACGACTCATGATCAAAGAGAAAGCAAACTTGCAGAGTCGCGCCAGCATGATGATCATGAGGCAAGGACAGCATATTTTAATTGCATGGTTTCATTTTTCTTTTTGTCTTACCATTTTATTTTTCAATGTGATCTCAACTTCTGGTGTAGAGAAGCACTGTGTGGTGCCCGTACATCCTTTTCTAATGCCAATATTTACATGATCATAACATGATGAGTGTTTGTGTCGTGTAATTAATCAATAACTGTTTGCATTTAATCTCACAGAATCTTTTGATCTTAGTTTTTTTTCTTTAATTTCATCCTCTACTAATTCTTAAGTTCCACATGAGGATTAGTGTTTATTAACATTCATGAAATATATAATTGTAATATTCTTTGATCAATTAATATGTGTATGTATGGCCTGCTTGAGTAACTTTGTGTACTTTGATGTTGATCTGATCAGGTTGACAAGTACAGCATATCACTTGGCAGATCGAGTGATCATAAACTATTTCCATCATCTTCATTCCAACCTGTGGTAAATGATGATGATGATGATGATGATAGCAATTTCCACAAATTATTCTCATCGAAAACGGAGGACGGTACTGAAGGAAGTGGTGATAGTTCAGTCAACTGGATGCCCTCAAGGATGACGACGATGCAAGAAATGACCAACTCAAATCGCTCAGAAACTGATCATCAACCAATGAAATTTATGCTCAAGTTTCACAATCAGCAATGTCAGAATAACGTTAACGACATCAACTCCTCCAGCAACAGCAATATTAGAGTCTGCTCTGATTGTAACACCACCTCAACCCCACTTTGGAGGAGTGGCCCTCGCGGTCCTAAGGTTTATATATATATAAGAAATTATAAACCAAAGCACACACGATAAATTAAGGAGAATTAATGATGTATGCATAAAAAATGATTGTTAAAAATGCAAATTTGTTTTTTTATGATGCAGTCACTTTGCAATGCCTGTGGGATTCGGCAAAGGAAGGCCAGACGAGCTATGGCGGCGGCTGAAAATGGCGCGGTTATTTCCGTTGAGGCATCATCTTCTACGAAGAGTAAGGTAAACAGCAAGGTAAAGAAATTGCGGACGAGCCATGTTGTGCAAGGCAAGAAACTGAGCAACAAGCCTCCTAATCCACCTCTTCAGAGCCAAAAGAAGCTTTGTTTCAAGAATCTTGCATTAAGTTTGAGTAAAAATCCAGTCTTACGACAAGTGCTTCCACATGATGTGGAAGAAGCTGCAATCCTACTAATGGAACTATCTTGTGGCTTTATTCACAGTTAAATCTTTTTTATTTTCTTTTGTTCTTTGATTTTGTTCCTAGGAATTTGTCAGCTTGTTTAATTTCTGTCAGCGAGAGAGATCCTTTTTTTTTTTTTTCCTGCACGCCGCAAACAAAGTATGGCTGGCTTCCTATCAGTCTGTCTTGAAATAATTGAAATCAGTAATAATATCTAAGGTCTTCCAGGCACATCTATCAATATTGATTCAATTTCTTGCAGATCTTCTACTACTTGTATATGATACTTCAATGTCCTAGAACGTTAGATTAATTAGCACAGTCCATTGTAAGATATTTTTCAGCTATTTTCTATGATGCCTAAATCTTCTGAAACATACACAGGTTTTTTTGTTCAAGTATTGTCAGGATGTACAATCAATCAATTTAATTTTTTGGCTAACAAGTACAGGTTATTTTTAAAAGAAAAATGTTACATAAAATTAACCAAAAAAAAAAAGAAGAAAAAGGCAACGTATACAAGCACCGTGGATTAAGAGCGTACAAAAACAAATGTACATGCGCCACAAAAATTGCTTGAGTTTCTTGTTGGTAGTTTTGTGTGATGCTGAAGTGCCACAGACAAGCTGATCCATGTCGAAAACCTTCCCTTGTAGCAGCATTGACAGCGCAGAGATGGTGAAATGATTGGTCTTATCCTCCACATGGAAAGAAATCATGGAAAAAAGAAATCCGAAGCTAAGAAATAGGGCAATGGATCAGTAATGTTTGGTTAGTTTTCGAGGATAAGGTTTACAGGCCAATGAACAAGAAATTTTTTTTTTATTAGTGTCGATGCTGGCCAGAAAGGTGAGTGAATTTGGCATGGAACGATCGAATGGTTGTGTTTCACAATATGAGATAAGGGAAGGGAAAAAGGAATTCTTGCAGGTATCACAGCTCACAAGTCATTATTGTAAGTAAATCAATGTCACTCCTCCAAAATCATCTTCCACGCCATTAATAGCACAAATACAACACAATTTAAATCAATTTTGCTCACTAATAGCTAAATATATTACTCCTCGCTTTGTTTTTTTAAGTGTGGCCGAAACTTATTCCAAGGAAAGACATGGTTTCCTTTTTATTTTTCTCATTATTTCACCTCCATCACACCCTATCATGGTCCACATAACTCAAATTCAAGGCAATTCACATCATTAATAGATAGTGTAGTATTGTTTTGTTTAATAAATAAATCTCCAATAGCAACAATCGGTAGAAGACGATCCATTCCCAGTAACAACAGAATTAGTTCCAAAATACTTACGAACATCAGTTAACATACCTGGCTTACTTGTCAAGTGATTTGATGCACCAGTATCTGATGTCCATTCTGTGTCAACCACAGTGTTGTCTAGCATAAGGGCTGCTAGTTCTCATGGGATTTCATTATCCTGAGTACTATTTTGTTTAGGTATCCACCAGCATATTTTAGCAATTTGACCCGTTGTGCCACAATATTGGCATTTGTCTTCACGATACAAATCTCGTTCTGTTTGATTCATGCGATGTTCTCCTGGTGGTGGAGGACGGCGTTGTTGAGTGGGATTAAAATACCTTCTGTTTTAATCTCTGGATTGCTGGGCTTGAAATCCTCTTCCACTAGATGTGAACTAATATGAGCTACGTGCTGAGGAAGGCTGTTGTGTTCTCTCCTGATGGCATTGCTGTTGTTGTCCATAAAATGCAAGTTGTTGTGGAAATTGCGTGTTTGTTATGTCTGTATGAGAGGAGAACCAATTTTGACGTTGATCAAAATTTTGAAGCTATGAAACCAGCTCTGAATAGGATGGTCTTGGAGGCTTCAACATGGTTGTTGTGAAGTTTTTATATTGTGGACCAAGGCTGGTGAGAAGGCAAAAACCTTTTCATTGTCTGAAACTGGTTTTTCAATTGCTGCAAGGCTGTCACACAAGCTTTTAAAGGTGTGGATATGCTCTTCCATGGATTAATTTTCATGTTTACGGAAGTAAGTAACCTACTGACGAAGTGTAAATTCATGTTCTTGTGAATCCTTAGCATACACATTCTTCAGTGCTTCCCAAACAGCAGATGTTGTTTCTAATCCAACAACAAAACTAAGTGCTTTTTCAGACAAGGTTCCAATAATCCAACCTCGAAGGAGTCAGTCAGATTTTCTCTAAGTGATGAAGGATTCTGTTAGGACTGGTACCGTATTTTTTGTGTGCAGGTTATTGATTGAATCTTGTGTGTTGTATTTTGCTGGTGCAGGGTCTTCATTGGTGAGATGCTCAACTAGCTCCTGACTTTTTGCAAAAGCTAGAGCTTGTTCTCTCCATAATGGGTAGTTTGTTTAATTAAGTTTGAGGGTAATAAAGTTGCCAATATTAAGAGACAACGAAATCATTATGAAATATGTGATTGTGTTTGATATATGTGTGCTCACTCAAGCTCTGATACCAAGAGAAGAAAATGAACAAGGGTACGCAGTAGATGAAAAAGATTGATTTATTGCAATTACTATCAAAATACAAACGTGAGCACAATAGTTTAATTTGTATAGGATGCTCTCTATATATGTAAAGTAATAATTAACTATTGCCTTTTTATTACTTATTTCTTTCTATGAATACAATATTCTTTATTTATATTTATTGATTTGTTTATGATATGCGGTAGATGTAATTTTCTTGTATGAGAGGTCTGCTATAGTTGTAGTTTTCTTCTATGAGAGGTCTGCCATAGTTGTAGTTTCCTTCTTTGAGAAGTAGCCGTTGGTTGAGGTAGCTGTTGATTCCTTATTGATTTATCTTTGATCTACCACAACTATGATTTCCATGTATGGTTAATTACCACTCTGAATAGTAGCCGTTGGAGGTGTTAATTCAGATTGGTTGCTGACGAAGGTGAGAATCCTGTGTTGTTGCTGTTATTGTCTCCTGCTGCTGCTGTAAAGGTGTTGTGTTGCTGTTAATAAGTTCATCAATATGAGTTGTTAAAAACGCTTCCCAATGAATCCATTACTAGCTTGTTAACTAGAATGAATACCAATACAAATATTTGGGAGGCACTTGGTAGAACATACATTAATGCTAAAATTATAAGCAAAATTCTTAGGTTTCTACCAAAAACTTGGGAAGCAAATGTGACAACAATTCGAGAAGCCAAAGAGCTCATCAAACTTTCATTGAAGGAGTTTATTGGTTTTTTGAAGACTTATGAGATCACTATGGATAAGCAAGAACAAGAAGAAAAGCCAAAGAACAACTTGGCATTCAAAACTATTCATCACATTGGAGATGATGAGGAGGATGATGATGAAGGTGATCATGAAGGCATTAAGGAGAACATTTTCTTAATCATAAAGTACTTCCAAAGTTTTCTAAAGAAGTAAAGTAAGAAAGATCCTCAAACTACAAGAAAGATTCAAGCAAAAAGCTCTTAAGATGTTATAAATGTAATATAACAGGTCACATCAAAGTAGATTATCCACTTCTTCAAAACAAGAAGAAGAGTCATCATTATAAGAAGGCAATGAAAGCTACTTGGAGTGATAATCCAGATTCAAGCTCAAGTGATGAAGAAAAACATGTTGAAAACATGTGTTTTATGACAATCAAAAATGAAAATGATATATAATCTTCACATGATAAATCTGACCCTATATTTGATGAATTGCATGATACACTTGAATCTATCCGATGAATTTAAGAAATTAAGTTCAAAATATAGTACATCGAAAAAGAATTGTGCATACTTATATGTAGAGAAAGAAACTTAAGAAAAGAAAGTTTGCATTGTGATTGATAATAGCAATGAGATAAATCAACTTAAAGATGAAAACAAATCGTTAAGAGAAAAAATAAACAAGTTGAATAAAACTTTACCAAAATTCACACAAAGCTCTAAAATTATAGAAACGATGTTTTTTAAGCCAAATATGTGTTTTTAATATAAAAAAGGTTTAAGTTATCAACTTAAAAAGAACCAAAAGTATTTAAAGAACTATTTTGTTAAAGCTAAACAATCTTATAACCCTAACTATAAATATAACTATTGTAGAGCTATAAATCATTTGATTTTTGCATGTCCTATTAAAAAGGATAAAGTTTAAAATGTGACATGGGTTTCAAAAGGAACCACCTCTAACAACAAAAAACCCAAAAAGGTATGGGTATAAAATGCTTCATCTTGATTTTTATGTGTAGGAATCAAGGGAGTATAGGAAATAGTTTTTGGATAGTGCTTGCTATATATATATGATCGGAAACAACTCATTATTTTCAAGCATTACCAAAATAAATGAAGGAAAAGTCATATTTAGAGACAACTTAAAAGGAAAGATAATTACAATTGGCAATATTAGAGATAAATCTTTTCCTTCCATTGAAATTTTTTTTCTTGTTAATAGCCTAAAGAACAACTTGTTTAGCATTTGTCAATTATGTGGTAGAGGCTATAAAATTGTTACTAATCATATAAGTTGTTTAATTCTTGAAAATGATAAAGTAATCTATGTAGAAATTAGAAAAGAAAATGTCTACAAGATTAAAATTGATGCATGCATGAGAATAAAAAGTTGTTTTGTTACTATTATAAATGATTTTTTTTTGCATAGAAGACTTTGTCATATTAGCATGGACATCATTTCTAAGCTAGTTAAAAATAAACTAGTTAAAGGTTTCCCACATATAGTATTTAAAAAGAAAAATTTATGTGATGCTTGACAAATAAGTAAACAAGAGAAAACTTCTTTTAAGAGCAAAAATCACATTTCAACCAAAAAATCTTTAGAATTACTACACATAGATATTTTTGGACCCATTAGAACTCCCACATTAGTTGTGATAGATATATATATTTGTAATTGTTGATGACTTTACAAGACTTGGGTATTTTTTTTAAAGTCTAGAGATGTAACAATTTATGAATTTATAAAGTTTTCAAAGTTAAAAATGAAAAGGAGTTTTTCTACGATAAATATAAAAAGTGATCATAATGGTGAATTTATAATTGATTTATTTAAAATGTTTTTTTGAAGAAAAAAGATACCTTACCTTCATAACTTTTCAACTCATAAAACTCTCCAACAAAATAGAATTGTGAAAAAACTAGTCTCTTCATAAAATGGCAAGAGCTATGTTTAAATGAATTTGACACACTTAAATGTTTTTGGGTATAAGCTATAAACACTTATTGCTATGTTTAAAATCATGTTACTTTGATACCACAGTTGAAAAAGACTCCTTATAATATTTGAAGATGAAGAAAACTCAAATATCTTATTTTAAAGTTTTTAATTAAAAAAGCTTTATTCTCAATGCTAAAGATAATTTAGATAAGTTTTATGAATAAAATTCAATGTTAGAACTTTTCTTGGCTATTCCTCCTCTAGCAAAGCATACTGAGTTTATAACAATAAAATACTTTATTTTGAGGAATCCAAGCATGTTGCCTTTGAGGAAAATTAAAATGAAAAAATTGTTAAGATTCTAAATGAAATAAATAAAAGTATTTAACATTTAAGTCTTAATGATAAGAACCCTATGAAGACAAACAACGAAGGCATAGACAAAGACTAAACAAGCTCATGCAATCAATTAGAGATGGTAAGTAACTCCTTTATGCCCCTAAAAGAGCTGAGGTATGCAAGCTTTCACCCTCATAAATTAATTATCGAAAATCATTTTGAAGGGACACTAGAGCTTTATTTAGAAATATTAGTGGTCATTTTGAATTTGTTTCTCAAATAGAACCTAAATCATTTTTAGAAGTAAAAAAAGATGAAGAAAAAAGGATTTTAGCTATGCAAGATGAGCTAAATCAATTTGAAAGAAATGGTGTTTGGGAACTAGTCGCTAGGCCTAATAATCAATCAATAATTAGAACAAAATGTGTGTTTGGGAACAAAGTTGAGGAACATAGGACTATAGTTTTAAACAAAATCAGACTAGTTGCTAATGGTTATAATCAAGAAGAAGGTATAGATTATGAAAAAACCACATGTTTTTGAAAATTTTCATTTTCCCGATCATGTTTCCAAACTTAAAAAGGCCTTTATGATTTAAAATGAACACCTAGAACATGTTATGATAGAATCAAGTCTTTTCTTATTGATAATGATTTTAATATTGGTAAAATTAAGAGCACCTTTTTTAGAAAAAGAAAAGACAAAGATGTCTTGATTGTACAAATTTATGTTGATGATATTATATTTGATACTATTAATGAGTATATTTGTAAAGATTTTTCAAAATGCTTGTAAGATAAATTTGAAATG
>Ga0325414_1009007_pt1 | contig 10540 bp, 5 predicted proteins | sample PopdelMetagenome_8_FD_206183 | JGI IMG/M metagenome (GOLD analysis project Ga0325414, IMG submission 206183) | Populus deltoides microbial communities from Bellville, Georgia, United States - Leaf-PdKOR-R3 | ecosystem: Host-associated > Plants > Phyllosphere > Phylloplane/Leaf | place: USA...
ATGACCGAAGGGTGGAAAAAATCAAGAAAAGGGTGAGGCTTCAGTAAGGTCAACTATAAGAAACTGCACTGAAATATTTTGTTTTGTCAAAAAGAATTGAAAGACAGAAGAAAACAGGAAAAGGGAGGGAGGGAGGGAGGGAGGGAGATTGCTTGTTTGGGTTGCGTGGTTCTTTCTTGAGAGAATTGAAATTCAATTGGGAATTTTTTATATTTTAATTTTAAATTGTTATTGAGAAATGGTAATGTGAAAGGGTAATTTAGAAAGCTTTTTGGGCATCTTCTGTCCCTGTCTCTTATCTCTGCTTTTGTTGTTACTTGAGATGGATGTTAAAAACGCAGTAGCAGTAAAGGTCAAAAAGCCTCCTCCGTGGTGGATTGAGCAGGAGGAGGAGGAGACGCAACTTTACAGAAACGCAACAACTGGTACTTCCCTTTACTTCATGGACTGGGTAATTAGTTAGTTCCAATTTCTTGGTGACCAGGTTTCATCGATTATTTATTTGTGCATTGGAGAGGTTGTTTGGTTGTGCAGCGGTAGTTTTTAAAAAAATTAATAATAATAATATTTTTTTAATTTTTTTAATTATTATACCAAAATAATATAAAAAATTATTTTTAAAAAAAACATAATTTTAATAGAGTTGCGGTTTATATTTATTTAACAAATACAGTAAAATATGTTGAGAAAATACTGTAGCTTTTTTCCATGTATTTTTTTATTTTTTTTATTGTTTTGTTATTTATTTTTATTTTCTTGTGTTTTGTTTTTTTATTTATTTATTTATTTTCCCTGTATTTTTTTCATTTTTTTCTCCATGTGTTTTTGGGTTTTAAATGTTTTTTTTTCTTGAGATTGTCTTCTTCTTTTGTTTTTTGTTTTTTGTTTTTTGTTTTTTGTTTTTTTATTATTATTTTTGTGTTTTTTTAAAATTATCTTTATCAATTTTTTTAATATTGAACTGGTTGAAAATTTAGTATTGTAATTTTTTTCTTTAAAACATTATAGATTACTACAATTTTTTTTATATGGTTTTTTATGAATTTTTTTCTTTTTTTTTCAAAATGGTCTTTGTCGATTTTATTTTTTTATATTGAGCTGATTGAAAATTTTGCTTCGTAGATTTTTCTTTAAAACACTGTGAATTGTTACAGTGTTTCCCCACATGATTTTTGTTTTGCTACAGTGCTTCCACACATGTTTTTTAAATAAAAATTATCTTTGTCGAATTTTTTTTAATATTTAACTGGTTGAGAATGTAGCTTTAACTTTCCCCACATGTTTTTCTTTCCATTTTTTTCATTTTGTTTTTGCTTTTTTTTTTTCAAAATTATCTCTCTCTCTCTTTTCATTATTTTTGTGTTTTTTTTTTCAAAATTGTTTTTGTTGATTTTATTTTTTTAATATGGAGTTGGTTGAGAATTTAGCTTTATAGTTTTTTCTTTAAAACACTTTGGATTGCTATATTGTTTCTCTACATGGTTTTTTTTTTTATGATTTTTTTTCAAGAATTGTCTTTATCGATTTTTTTCTTCATATTGAACTGGCTGGGAATTTAGCTTCGTAGTTTTTTTCTTTAAAACACTATGGATTGCTGCAGTTTTTTTCATGTAATTTTTTATTATTTTTTTTTCAAAGTTATCTTTATCGATTTTATTATTTTTAATCTTGAGCTGGTTGATAATTACAACTATATATATTCTCATGAAACACTATAGATTGCTATAGTGTTTCCCTGCATAGTTTTTTTTCCTTCCATTTTTTATGATTGTTTCCAAAAATTTCTTTGTTGATATTATTTTTTTAATATTAAGCTAGTTGAGAATTTAGCTTTGTAGTTTTTTTCTTGAAAACATTGTGGATTGCAACAGTTTTTTTCCATATAAATTTTTATATTTTTTCTACAAACCCACGACAATGCTTAAGTATGCCACAAGCCTACGACATCGTGCGGGTATGACATCTAGTAAAATCTGAAAGATAGACGTTTTTATTTTACTATATTATATATTACAACTACAATTTAAAGAAAAATACGGCTTTACAAACAAATATAATTAAATAAAAAGAAGTTGTCTGTATATTTTTAATTTCTCTTGTTTTTTTTAAAATAAGTGTTAAATTAAATTTAAATCATTTAATACTTAATTTAATTAAAATGCTAATGAAATATAAAACCAAAAACAAAATAAAATTTTAAAGTTGGATCAAATTAGTGTGGATTTCATGAAGAGATAGATATACTTTGTTTTTGCAAATGTATATTTAAATTAAAAAATATACTAAATTTTAATGTATTTTTTTTATAATTTCACATATTTATATAAAAGTTATTCAATAATAAATATACTCATAAAAAACTTTATTATTATTACAAGTTATAGTTCTCGCATTGCTGGACGATACTTTATGAAATTTATTTTTATTTAATCACATGATGATTAAAATAGGTATTCATAAAAAAAATATTTTTTAATTAAATTTACTCTCTTATTCATGTAATTTAGTTTTTTATAATGATAAGTATTTTTTTTGTTACAGCATGGTTTGTTAAATAAAAACAATGAGAATTAAAAAATATATTCATAAAATTCTAATAATTTGAGTAAAGGATAAAAAAATTATATTTTTAATTAAAAACTCAATTTCTTTATTCATGTATTGTTTTTATATGAAATTTATTTTTCTAAATAAAAACTCTTATGATCATGAAAGCATGTTTCAATTTAAAAAAATAGAAAATTAATGGATGAATCAATTTTCACGCTTGTATGGTAAAATATAAAAATAATAAACATTAAAAAAATATAAAGAGAAAATTACAATAAAAAAATAATATTTTATTTTATTTTCATTGAATATTAACTATTAACAAAAACAATTTTAAAACAAATTTAGGCTCAGGCGCATGCATAGTTATTAATATTATCATAAAAAGACTTGATATTGTAAAAAACTATGCATAGTTGGATAATTTTTAAAATATCACCTTATAAATTTTTTTAAAAATTATTCTATTTTTTTTTAAAAAATAATAACTATTAAAAAAAAACCTATGCACATCTAGGCCCAGAAGGTTGAGATAAAAAGGTTGATGCATATATGGATCTTTTAAATGTTTTTGCATAAACAGACAACATATCATCTTCTTCTAGTTACTTTTAATGGATGGAAAGTCAATGTTTGAATCTTTGGATCTTAAAAATTAAAATTTCAAATTGTTTCAACATGAAAAACTAAATTTTCAACTTATTTTAACTTGAAAACCCAGAAAAATCATAGAAAATATCTACACAAACATTTTCAACCCTAAAATGTTAAATTAAATAAAAATAAAATCGATCTAAATTTTTAACACATTTGAAGTCAAAAATCACTTTTAAACTCTTATTTCAAGCATGTTTGGAAGTATGATTGTAATTATTTTTTAAAATATTTTTTACTTAGAAATGCATTAAAATAATATTTTTTAAAAAATTATTTTTTAGATTAGCACATCAAAACAATCCAAAATATATAAAAAAATAAATTTTTAATAAAAATAAAAAATAAATTTTTATGGAATGCGTTCCAATCGGTGCCAAAGAAACTGGAACATAATAAAAAAAATAATTTTTTTAGTTGAGACTAGTAACCTAAAAATAGATTAAATGTGAAAAACAAAAACTTTAAATTCAATCTAAAGTCTTCTGCGCCCTTGAAACACTAAGGCCATGTTTGTTTCTGGGAAACCACTTTCTAAATTTTCCTGTGTTTGTTTGCCATTAAGAAAGTTGGTTAACAAAAAATATTTTATGGTTAAAGAAAAATTTGGTTTGGTTTCCAGGAAAGTGTTTTTCCTTTTGGCTGTGTTTTTTTCCGGAAAGTGGTTTCCGGAAAACCACTTTTCAAACTTTCTTGTGTTTGTTTACCATTAGAAAAGTTGGTCAACGGAAAACACTTTTCAGTTAAAGGAAAATTTGGCTTAATTTTTATAAAAGTGTTTTCCTGAGAAATTTATGCGGAAAACGCTTTTTGGAAGTTGTGAAAAATTTAGAAATATCATTATTTGCTGATTATATCAAATTTGATCCTCAAACTTTTGATTGCTATATATAATTTGTTTTGAATATTTATTTGTCAATTTCATCTCTTAAAATTTAATTTTTATATTGACTTTGATCAATATTTTTATAATTGCTATTTGCTTTTTTCTTATTATTTTTTATTGAAATTTTTTATCTATCAAATTCGGTCTTCATTCTTTTGATTGTTACTTATTTTATTTGAAATAATTTATGAAATGTTAATTATTATTATTTTAATTTCTTCATCTTTCATTTTTTTAATTTTTTAAATTTGATCTCTATTATTTTGATTATTATTTATTTTATTTGAGATAATTTATGAAATTCTATTTTTTTTCAATTTCATTCTCATTCAACTTTTTAATTTGTAAGATTTGTTCGTCATTATTTTAATAAACTTGAGAAAAATAAAATATTAATAAATTATTTTTCAGCTCATTTTCCATGACATAACCAAACACTGGAAAGTGTTTTCCAATTTATTTTTCATTACTCTACCAAACATCAAAAAATATTTTTCCATAATTCACTTTTCTCAGAATTTATTTTTCAAAAAAAACTACTTTATAGTAAATAAACAGGGTCAAAAAGAAAAATGACCTTACTATGGTCATTGTTATTTTAATTTGCTGTGAATTAGGAAGCAAAATTCTATTTTATAATATAAACCTTTAATTTATTATCATACTATTTATCAACACCTCGAATACGCCAGTGCTCAGATAAAAAATAAATGAAAATAAATAAAATTCGTCGCATAATTTCTTAAAGGATCAAGGGAAAAGGAGAAAAAAGGTGACACGTAAGAGAAAACGTCAAAGACCAACGTGTTTTTGTTATTTTAATTAATCAATCAAAGGGAGAGCCCAGTCGTGACGGTCTTCGATTCCCAGTCCACCAGTCCTGGGTGATTTTAGCTGAGTTTGAAAGGAGAACGAGTTATGCTGAGTTACTGGCGTGAGTGGCTGCCGCCACATTTACCACCTCACAAGATGTTCGAAGAAGTCACGCATTCAAAGTTTGATTTCACTTGTCAATGTCAAAGACGTCTCAATTTCGCAGGTTCATCCGCCAGCTTAGTCCTAATAATAATTCACCGGCAGCCGTGCATGGAGGGACTCAGGGTTACAACCATAGTTTTGAAATCCGACTCGGTTATTAATCTGATAAAGTGATCGGGTCATGGATCAGATGGGTTGACCCGGATTGACCCGGATCAACAAAAAAAATATCTATAAAAAAATACATAACTAGTTACAATGCAACACTTATACAAACCAAATTTAAATTATAAACCAACAACATAAATTTAATTCAATATCCAAAACATAAACAAAATATAAATTCTAAAATATTTAAAACAAAACATCAAACAACATAAATTCTAAAATATTTAAAACAAAACATCTAACAATATAAATTCTAAATTAACACCACATTCACTTTTATTGAATCAACACATTAATTTCTTCTGCTCACATCACCACTAACTATTTTAAAAAACCCTAACAAACCTAAACCCCAAATCTCTGCTTCCAAATCTCTAGTTTCTCCGTTCGTGGCGGCGACGACTGTGCTACCCGATGAGGTGGCTCCGCAACCGGAACTGGTAGGGGTGAATTCGATGGTTGTTGAGGTGTATGATCCGGCCAGGCCGAATGATTATGAAGATTATAGGAGGGAGAAAAAAAGAAAGGCGATGGAAGCGGAGAGGTTGAGGGAGATTGAGAGGAGGAGGCAAGAGGAGGAAGAGGAGAGGGAGAGGAAGAAGGAGAAGGATAGGAACAGGGATGTGAATATTTATGGGGAGGAAGCGTGGAGAAGGCATGCTGCCATGAGTGGAGGTGTTCCGAGGAGTTCTTCGCCACCTAGGAATACGGATGGGTTTAGTATTAGGACGTCAGGGACGGTAAGGTTGGGAGTTGGTGCGGGTGGACAAATGACTGCGACGCAGAGGATGATGGCGAAGATGGGGTGGAAGGAAGGGCAAGGATTGGGGAAAACAGGAGCAAGGGATTACGACGCCATTGATGACGAAGAAGACTGATAGGAGAGCTGGGGTTATAGTGAATGCTAGTGAGAAGAAGGTGAAGAGTGTGAATTTCAATGGAACTCCTCCCACTCGAGTTTTGCTCCTTAGGCAGCAGGTGTGATAGGCCGGGACGCGGAGCTCGAAGGAAGAGAAGAGGCAGCGGCAGAAAAAAAATTGACCGGGTCTCACCCGGGTTTAACCGGGTGGACCAGGTCCCGGGTCGACCTGCCGGGTGGACCGGGTTTCCCCAGGCCAATTCCCAAGCGGGTTTTTACCTCCACCCGGACCAGTCCCGGGCCCAGGTCAACCCGTCGGGCCGGTCCGGATTTTAAAACACCGGGTGCAACCCCATAGTCTCATCTTTAACTTTGTTCTGGTGCATAGGGTAAAAAACAAAACATAAGCTGGATCCTCCAAAAAAGCAAGCAACTTCAGCGGCATCACCGGCAAGGATAAAGGATATTTCGGGAGGAGTAACGTGCCATAACTGTGATATCTTCGTGTTTAAGATTACGGTTAGAATATATTTTGAAAATTTTAATATTTTTAATATTTTAATATTTTTTTTAAATCGTCTCTATGTACTGATAATAAAAATAAAATTTTAAAAATAAAAAAATTAATTTAATACATTTCAAAATGATACATACCTTAAAAATTAACATTTATTATACTCGTAAACATGTAATTAATTTGTCTTCATAAAGAGAATTTAATACAGGAGGATTTTTAGAAAAAAAGAATTTTTTGTTTTTCTAATTCTTTTTTTATTTAGAAAAATAATTATTTGTTTTCATTTATTTTTAGGTTTTGTAGTTTATTTAGATCAATATTTTGATTTATTTAAGAAATTATAGACAAATTATTTAAGAAAAATATTCAACAAATGATAAGAAGGCTAACTGAATCACTCAAAGTCTTGACTTATCAATCACTCATTATTAAGCAATACTTTAAAAGATATGCGAAAAGCACCGTAGCTTCCCTATACCTTTTATTTTCATTCACTTAAAATTATAATAATAATATAATAGTTATTATTATTATATTATATTATTATTATTATAAATTGCTCATTTTATTTTATTTTGTTCTCTTTTTTTATGCCTTTATGGTTTTTTTTTTTTGCTTTTTTTCTTTGTGTTTTTTTCTTTTAATAATTTTTTTTTATTTAATTTAGTTTGTTAATGTTAAATTTTATTATATTTAGTTATCAGACTTTCATAACACGAATCCCGAGTTTGACGGCTTAACCTGGTTTGACGAGTTAACCCGAATTTTTTTCTTTTTTTAATTAATTTTTTTGTTTAGTTTAGTTTGTTAATGTTAAATTTCTTTCTATTTAATTATCAGACTTTCATGAAACGTCTCCCAGGCTTGACAGGTCAACCCAGTTAATTTTGGGTTAACCCGTAAATTTTTTTTCTATTTAGTTATCAAACTTTCATGACACGAATCTTAGGTTTGACGAGTTAACCTGATTTGAAAGGTTAACCCAGTTAATTCATATTTTTTTTTCTTTTTCTTCATTAGTTTTTTCTTCCTGTTGGTTTTTTTTCTTTGCTTTTTTCTTTTTAATTAATTTATTTAATTATCACACTTTTACGACACGATCTTGCAGCCAGACCCACATCTAAGGCTCTTGGGTCCGCTGTTGCAACTAGACTCAATTAAACTTGAGTCATGTAAGTTTAATATTATTATTAATATTTATAAATATTACTTTTGAGTCAAGCGTTGCAGCTAGACCAAAAACTCTTGGGTATATCTTTGCTGAAAGACCTAAAACTCTTAGATTTTAGTATTTTTTGATGTTTTTTATGCAAGGAAAAAAAATAACCCGTGGCGTATGCCTTTGTTTTTTTTTTCTTTTTAAGCCTTTTATCGTGGACTACACAGTGCAGTCCACAGTAAAAAAACTGATGCCTTTAGTTTTTTTTGTCTTTTTTTCTTTTTGTCTTTTTTAATTTTTTCTGTTTAATTATTAGACTTTCATGACATGAATCCCAAGTTTGACGGATTAACTCAATTGATTCAGATTTCTTTTTCTTTTTCTTCATGAGTTTTTTTTCTTCCTGTAGGTTTTTTTTCTCTTTCCTTTGCCCTTTTTAATTGATCTTTTTTTTTTACTCTTATATAATAATAATAATAATAATAATAATAATAATTATTATTATTATTATTATTATTATAACATATACTAAAAGTGCTCAGTGTTTCACTATGCCACTGCATAATGAAACGCTGAGCTGTTTTTTTTTTTGTTTTTTCCTGTTTTTATTTAAATATTTTTCTATTTAGCTATCACACTTTCATGACACGAATCCCAGGTGTGATGGGTTAACATAATTTTGTGGGTTAACCCAGTTGATTCAGATTGTTTTTTTTTCCTTGTTATTTTTATTCTTCCGATTTCATCTTTTTATATTGTATGCATTCCACGGTAAAAAGACTGATGCCTTTATTTTTATTTATTTTTGCTTTTTTTTCTTTTTATGCCTTTTACGGTGGACTGCACAGTGCAGTCCACAGTAAAAAGGTTGATGCCTTTTTCTTTTTTTAATTAATTTTTTTTATTTAATTTGTTGATATTAAATTTTTTTCTATTTAGTTATCAGACTTTCATGACATGGATCTCAGGCTTGACGAATTAACGTAGTTAATTCAGATTTTTTTTTCTTCATTAGTTTTTTTCTTCTTGTTGGTTTTTTTCTTTGTTTTTTTCTTTTTAATTAATCTATTTAATTATCACATTTTTGTAACACGACCTTGCAGCCAGACCTATATCCAAGACTATTGGGTCTGGTATTGCAGCTAGACCCATTTAAACTTGGGTCATGCAAGTTTAATGTTATTATTAATATTATAAATATTACTCTTAAGTCAGGCTTTGCAGTCAAACCCGACACTCTTGGGTATAGCTTTGCAAAAAAACCTAACACATTTAGATCTTACCGTTTTTTGATATTTTTTATGCAGAAAGAGTGACCCCCGACATCACGCGGGTCATATAACTAGTTAAAGAACTCTAAATCGCGTAGGGAAAGTACTGTAGCTTTCCTCACGCCTTTTAATTGCACTTATATATTATAATAATAATAATAATTATTATTATATTATATTATATTATAACTCTTTTTTATTTTTAATTTTTTTTCGTATTTATTTATTTATTTTGTTTTTTATGCCTTTATGGGTTTTTTTTTTGCTTTTTTCTTTATGGTTTTTTCTTTTAATGAATTTTTTTTGTTTAATTTAGTTTATTAATGTTAAATTTATTTTTATTTAGTTATCAGACTTTCATGACACGGATCCTGAATTTGACAGGTTAACCTGAAGACGTGGGGAAAATACTATAGCTTTCCCCACGCCTTTTAATTGTACTTATATATAATAATAATAATAATAATAATTATTATTATTATTATTATAACATATATTTAAAAAAAAATTTTGTTTTTATTTTTTTTGTTTATTATGCCTTTATGAGTTTTTGTTTTTTTTGCCCTTTTCTTTGTGTTTTTTTCATTTAATGAATATTTTTTGTTTAATTTAGTTTGTTAATTTTAAATTTGTTTTTATTTAGTTATCAGATTTTCATGACACAAATTCTGAGTTTGACTGGTTAACCTGGTTTGATGAGTCAACTCAAAATTTTATCCTTTAGTTTTTTTTTGCCTCTTTTTTTTTCTTTTTATGCCTTTTACTGTGGATTGCACAGTGCAGTCCACGGTAAAAAAAATTGATGTCTTTTTTATTCTTTTTAATTAACTTTTTTTTATTTTGTTTGTTGATATTAAATTTTTTTCTATTTAATTAGGAGACTTTCATGACATGGATCTCAGATTTGATGGGTTAACCCAGTTAATTCATATTTTTTTTCCTTTTTCTTCATTTTTTTTCATGTTAGTTTTTTTTTTTGTTTTTTTCTTTTTAATTAATCTATTTAATTATCACACTTTTATGACACGACTTTGCAGCCGGACCTACATCAAAGACTATTAAGTTTGGTATTACAGCCAGACCCACTTAAACTTGAGTCATTCAAGTTTAATGTTATTATTAATATTATAAATATTACTCTTGGGTTAGGCGTTGTAGTCAAACCCAAGACTCTTGGGTATAACTTTGGAAAAAAACCTAACACTTTTAGATCTTAGATTTTTTTAATATTTTTTATGTAAAAAAATTGACCCATGATATCGCGTGGGTCATGTAATTAGTAGTTTTTCTGAACTACGTTACAAAAATCAAATTAAAATCAACGTGTGTGTGTATATATATTTATATGTATATATATAATTTTAGGAAAAGAAAACTGGGTAACCGATTAAGTAAAAAATTCAAAGTATCCGAAATATAATCTAAATAACAAAAAAACTGAAGAGGAAAAAAAATTAGTTCAAGACAGGAAATATAAAAATAATTTTAAATAATTCAA
>Ga0325414_1009008_pt1 | contig 10538 bp, 5 predicted proteins | sample PopdelMetagenome_8_FD_206183 | JGI IMG/M metagenome (GOLD analysis project Ga0325414, IMG submission 206183) | Populus deltoides microbial communities from Bellville, Georgia, United States - Leaf-PdKOR-R3 | ecosystem: Host-associated > Plants > Phyllosphere > Phylloplane/Leaf | place: USA...
AATCTATAACTTGTTCCTCGAATAAAAGTTTGTTTCAGGCTATCAAAACACATTGCATGAAAATAGCCTTACACTACAACTTATCACCCACCATACTATATCATTCCTATAAAGAGTGTCTCATCATGGATTGCACCACCAAGATTTTCAATAATAGGAACTAACTTATTTTAGCCTAAGGCTTGATGTGTGTGTTTGCAGAGATAATGCAAGAAACGATGAGAGGTTAAAGAAAACATGAGCTTTTTATTTTTAGCTAGTTGAGCTTAGAGTTTGTTTCTTAACCTTATGACTCATGAGCCTTGATATATATATATACATATATATAATACGTGAATCTGCTTGTTACATGATTATGCATAATTAATCATTGTTCTTATTGTGGATGTCCAGATTATCACCTTTATAACTCTGACATAAATATGCTTTAACAATATTTTGTGTCCTATGCGATGATGAATCATGTGCTACTATATATAGAATCATCCAAAATATAAAAAAGAGTTGGGTCATCCAGGCATAACTCGAGCCCATGCAATGTGAATGGTAGGCTCAGGCAAACCCTAACTGAACACATCAAGGTGTGGGAGTGAGTTTGCTTTTTAGCCCACTCCCCTTAAGTTGATGACCTCATGTTGGAGACCCATCACCATCTATTTGCCTTTGATTTTGAAGAAATTAGGAGATAGGAGAGGTGGCTTTGTGTTTAGGGATGGCTTATCTGAGACCAATTAGATGGCCGATTTGGATTCTTTTTTACCATATTTTGAGGAGCGCATCCAAGGATGGGGATCCCTGAATCCTACCCTTGAACCCAATGCTTAGATTTGGAGACTTGTGAAATTGCCGAGGGCTATTTTCACTAGACCGATAACTTATTATATAAAAGCAATAGCTTTAAGGCTGTAATTGTTGTGTCAATCTTAATATAATTATTTCGAACCGAGTTTTTTTGCAAGCGGAGCCTAAAATTGATCGGACTGCTATTGCAATTTGGCAGATAAGACGTTGATAAATTTTGTTCGAGTTTAGTTGATTTATTTTTCTTCTAGTTGATAAATATTTTTTTGGGGATTTGAACGGTGTATATCGTGAGGCCCAACACCGGGATAAATAAAAAAATGGTTAGTTTGGAAAGCAGCTGGAGACAGGGAATGGGGGTTCTGATCCCTGCAGATACACGCACTGACGCACATATTTTTTTTTTAATCAGGAACACCTTTAAAGGTAGCTAAACCTCTTATTCTCTTAATTCAAGGAAGATAAGAACAACTTCCATGGAAGACATTCAAATTACTCAAAGAAACAGTACTGTTTCAGAAACCGGAGAGAGTGATCAATGCCGTGATATGATATCATCCCTTCCCAAAGAGGAAGGATGGGTATCTGGTTATATGTATCTTTACCAAGGCTTTTGGTGCCCTCCGAAGGAGATTCATGCTGTAGTTTCATTCCAAAATAACTTTCAAGCATGCAACACTGACACTATACTTGTCTCCATGCCTAAATCAGGTACGACATGGTTGAAAGCCTTGGTATTTTCCATCATGAACCGTGAAAAATATCAAACCGCAGAAAGCCCCTTGAATTCTTTCAACCCTCATGATCTCGTGCCTTTCTTTGAGTATAGGCTTTATGCAAACAACCAAGTTCCTGACCTGTCTGCATTTCCATCGCCTAGAATATTTTCAACCCATGTGCCATATCCATCACTGCCAGAATCTATCAGGAACTCTACTTGTCGGGTTGTTTATATATGTAGAAATCCCTTGGACAACTTTATCTCCTTCTGGCATTTCCTCTCAAAAGCAAGACCTGAGAGACGTGGACCACTTCTTTTGGAGGAGGCTTTTGATAGTTTTTGCAATGGGGTCGTAGGGTTTGGTCCCTTTTTTGATCATGTTCTAGGGTATTGGAAGGAGAGCTTGGAGAGACCAGAGAAGGTATTGTTTCTTAAGTTTGAGGACTTAAAAGAAGATATCAATTCTCAGATGAAAAGTCTGGCTGTGTTCTTGGGTTGTCCCTTTTCTTTGGAGGAAGAGAGGGATGGGGTTATAGAAGACATATCCAAGCTGTGCAGCCTCGATAGTTTGAAGGATATCGAGGCAAACAAGAGAGGTAAATCTATCCCATACTTCGAGAATAATACTTTATTTAGAAGAGGTGAGGTTGGGGACTGGATCAATTATCTTACTCCTGAGATGGTTGATCGTTTAAACAAGATCACAGAACAAAAGTTGGCTGGTTCTGGATTGGAGTTCAAGATTACCAGTCTATAGTCGAAGCTAGCTGGAGTCCACAAAGACCTCGATATCTATGTTTGAGTTGTTTTTCTTAATTGTTTTTCCCAGATTGAGTGCTTTGACAACAACGCATGATGATTCCTACATGTTTGTTTGTTAAGCCAAAAAAATAAACATGATTGTTGTCTACGGGAAGCTGTAATAAACTTTTCTGTTCTACTGAATTATATTGTTGTGCTTTGTTCTTCTATCATCTATATATCTTGGAAACTATAATACACACAATTTTCAACCTCCCTTCTTTTATTTATTATTAAGATTCTAAATATATATATATAGAAATCATAAGATCAAAGTAATCTAATCCAAGCCAACAAATTTTTTAAAAACTAGTTAAACAACTACTCTAAAAAAAAAAACTTTTAAATTGAACTGAAGTTACGTACAACTTTTCAAATAATTATTTCAAACTAAAAATTTAAATTTTTAAATAATATTTTAATATATAATTTATATTATTTTTTAACACATAATAAAAATTATTTAAGTTTAAATCTTATAAAGATCTACACTAAACTTTGATGGTATAAAATGTTTTGGGATAATTTCTACTGGACCCTGCTAGAAGTTTTTTAGTAGAAAATTAATAATACTCGTCTCCAAATGATTAATATATAAGTGCATGACAATGGATGTACATAAGACAAAACATGCAACGTTTTAAAAAATGTTTTGCCAGATCTTTTTCAAGATCCGATTTGGACTCGGAGAGAGAGGATATATTTTAGCAAGATATCAAGATGATCACCGCCAGTAATGGATCTCGTAATCTGCTTAATTAATTATTTATAGGCTGAAAAGGATTCGAGGTTTAATATATATTTAAGTTCATTTAATAATTTGGGTAATGTCGAAGCTGTGTTTGGCTTTGTAATGAGCGCAGGGCTTGATGATCAAAGTACTCTTTTTGTTGAAACTAGGCTTCTCTTTTAAGTTTGGCTTGTTTAAATTGACAAGTGAGCTTAGCTTAAACTTTCATTTATCTACCATGTTAAGGATGAATAATCATAGAAAATCAAGAAAATTAGTGCATAATAATAAAATTAAAGACATTTAAAAATGCTAGTAACATAAAATTAGCTTATTTTTCCAAATTTATACAAGCTTTTTTTTTCTCAAAATCTTGTGTATTTTAAAACAAATTGTTTTAAAGTTAGCTAATGAATTTAATCTGGTTGATATGAGCTCCACTCAAACACAGCTTATTTTAGCTCAAGGCTTGTCGATGAAGTTTAAGGAAACTTTAAAGGATTTTGAGCCTTTCAATAGCAGGTTGATGGGATTTGAAGATCGAGTCATTGAAGGTAACTAATGAACTTTAACCTTACGAGCACTTGCAAAACAAACTTCTTGATGGTTTAGGAGATTCTTTAATACTTAAGTTAGCATTTATATAGACAGAGTGAAATCCTTATGGTGATGTATGTGTTTGAAGAGATAATGCAAGAAATTATGAGAGGTTAAAGAAAAAAATATGAGCTTTCTTTTTGTGAGTTAGTTGAGCTTAGAGTTTGTTTCTTAACCTAATGACTGACGAGCGTTTATATATATACATATTAGTAAAATGCTCGTGTTACATTGCGGGTTTAATTTTTACTTTTATAAAAATATCAAAAACATTTATAATACAAATAATAATATTTTAAAAAAAAATTATTAATTATTTTTTTAATAATATTAATTATAATAAAAATAATAATACTTATAAAATAAATGATAATATTTTTAATATTAATAGTATTAATTATAATAAAAATAATAATATTTATAGCACAAATAATACTATTTTTTATATTAATGTTTTTATTTATAATTAATATTATTGGGTCCTGATGCAACCCATTAAACTTGGTTCCTAACGCCGGACCCATTTGAATTGGGTCCTGGTACAGGATCCATTACCTTAGGTCCTGAGATAAGATCTAAGAGCATTGGGTCCCGACGCAGGACCCATTACCATTGGATCCCGAGCGTAGAACCCAAGCGAATTGGGTCCTGAAGCAAGATCCAAGAGCATTGGATCCTGTCGCATGACTCAAGTGAATTTGGTCCTGATGCAAGATCCATTTGAATAGTAAAAGTATAAATTATTGTACTTATTATCATTATTGTCATTAATAAATTTGAAATAAAATATTATTACCACCAAAGAAAAACCATATAGTTGATTTGAAAGATAAAATTATAAATTAAAAAATATTATTATTATTGAAGGTATTAATATTAAAAATAATATTATTTGTGTTATAAATATTAATATTTCTATTATAGTTCAAAGTATTAATATCAAAAATATTATTATTTGTGGTACAAATATTATTATTTTTATTATCATTGAAAGTATTAATATTAAAAATAGTATTATTTATGTTCTAATTATTATTATTTGTATTATAATTCAAAGTATTAATATCAAAAATACAATTATTTGAGATATAAATATTATTATTATTATTATAATTGAACTAATAATCTTTAGAACACAAATTATAATATGTTTGATATTAATACTTTCAACTGTAATAAAAATAATAAAATTTATAAAGAAAATAATTATATTTAGAAACTTAGGACTCAATAGCCTTGGATCCTAACGATGGATCCAAGAGCACCGGGTCTAAGATCACCGGGTCTTGTTGCAGGACCCAAGAGTACTGGGTCCGAATGGTGTACCCAAGAGAATTGGGTCCTGACGCAAGACCCATGAGTCTCAGGTCTTTGGTTTCTGACGGGGACCAAGAGAACTTGGTTCTAACGCTAGACCCATGAGCTTTGGGTCTCGCCAGGATCTATAGCCATGCGCACGGGTCTGACCTAGTGCCAAGCAAGGCCGCCCCAGCACCAGGTGTCCGCATCCCATGGCTTGCAGCCCCACCAAAAGTGTGACTGACTATTTTCTCATCAACTATCCCTTTAATGTTAAATATATCTTAGTGAAAAGACAACTCCATCTTTTCTTTGCTGTCCTTGTAACTCTTTGTGGTAAGAATAGTTTTGTCATTACACTATTTCAATCCACAATGATTTATGTATATGTATAGGTAAACATTAACAAGGACACTAAGCCTATATATAATGTGAATATGCTTGTTACATGATTATGCATAATTAATCATTGTTCTTATTGTCGATGTCCAGATTATCACCTTGTAAAACTATAATTCTGACATGAATATGCTTTAACAATATTGTGTTCTATGCGATGATGAATCATGTTAGCACTAAATATAGAATCATCCAAAATATAAAAAAGAGTTGGGTCATCCAGGCATAACCCGAGCCCATGCAATGTGAATGGTAGGCTCAGGCAAACCCTAACTGAACACATCAAGGTGTGGGAGTGAGTTTGCTTTTTAGCCACTCCCCTTAAGTCGATGCCCTCATGTTGGAGACCCATCACCATCTATTTGCCTTTGATTTTGAAGAAATTAGGAGATAGGTGACGGCTTTGTGTTTAGGGATGTCTTATCTGATATCAATTAGATGGCGAAGAAATTAGGAGATAGGTGGCGGCTTTGTGTTTCGGGATGGCTTATCTAAGATGGCCGACTTCGGATTCTGTTTTTACCAAACTTTGAGGAGCGCATCCAAAGATGGGGATCCCTGAATCCTACCCTTGACCCCATGCTTAGATTTGGAGACTTGTGAAATTGCCGAGGGCTATTTTTGACTAGACCGACAACTTATTATATAAAAGCAATAGGCTTAATTTAAGGCTGTAATTGTTGTGTCAATCTTAAAAAAATTATTTCGTACCGAGTTTTTTTGCAAGCGGAGCCTAAAATGATTTAAAATTGATCGGACTGCTATTGCAATTTGACAGATAATATGTTAATTTGGCAGATAAGATGTTGATAAATTTTGTTCGTGTCATTGCTTTTATTTTTCTTCTAGTATACCAAAAAAAAATTTGATCGGTCTGCTTGTTATTTGTCTCTTGCGTACATAAAAGATCACTGGCTCAAGCAGCAAGAGGATGGGCGTCAGATATTTTTTTTGGGACTTGAACAGTGTATATTTTAATCAGGAACACCTTTAAAGGCAGCTAAACTCCGAACTCAAGGTAGATAAGAACAACTTCCATGAAAGACGTTCAAATTACTCAAAGAAACAGTACTGTTTCAGAAACCGGAGAGAGTGATCAATGCTGTGATATACTATCATCCCTTCCCAAAGAGAAAGAATGGGTATCTGGTTATATGTATCTTTACCAAGGCTTTTGGTGCCCTCCGAAGGAGATTCATGCTGTAGTTTCATTTCAAAATAACTTTCAAGCATGCAACACTGACACTATACTTGTCTCCATGCCTAAATCAGGTACGACGTGGTTGAAAGCCTTGGTATTTTCCATCATGAACCGTGAAAAATATCAAACCGCAGAAAGCCCCTTGAATTCTTTCAACCCTCATGATCTCGTGCCTTTCTTTGAGTATAGGCTTTATGCAAACAACCAAGTTCCTGACCTGTCTGCATTTCCATCGCCTAGAATATTTTCAACCCATGTGCCATATCCATCACTGCCAGAATCTATCAGGAACTCTACTTGTCGGGTTGTTTATATATGTAGAAATCCCTTGGACAACTTTATCTCCTTCTGGCATTTCCTCTCAAAAGCAAGACCTGAGAGACGTGGACCACTTCTTTTGGAGGAGGCTTTTGATAGTTTTTGCAATGGGGTCGTAGGGTTTGGTCCCTTTTTTGATCATGTTCTAGGGTATTGGAAGGAGAGCTTGGAGAGACCAGAGAAGGTATTGTTTCTTAAGTTTGAGGACTTAAAAGAAGATATCAATTCTCAGATGAAAAGTCTGGCTGTGTTCTTGGGTTGTCCCTTTTCTTTGGAGGAAGAGAGGGATGGGGTTACAGGGAACATATCCAAGCTGTGCAGCCTTGATAGTTTGAAGAATATCGAGGCAAACAAGAGAGGTAAGTCTATCCCATACTTCGAGAATAGTACTTTATTTAGAAGAGGTGAGGTTGGGGACTGGGTCAATTATCTTACTCCTGAGATGGTTGATCGTTTAAACAAGATCACAGAACAAAAGTTGGCTGGTTCTGGATTGGAGTTCAAGATTACTAGTCTATAGTCGAAGCTAGAGTCCACAAAGACCTCGATATCTATGTTTGAGTTGTTTTTCTTAATTGTTTTTTCCAGCTTGAGTGCTTTGACAACAATGCATGAATATGATTCCTGCATTTTTGTTTGTTAAGCCAAAAAAATAAAATGCTTCGCTTCTTTTAGAACAACATGAGAGTGTTTCCTTTGTGAAAAATATACTTTTAGTCTTCATTAATGCTCATTATACTGAGTTTTATTTTTTAAATTACAAAAGGATCGATAGAAAAGTTGTTTTCCTGTTCAAGGGCCCAACACAAATGGGGTCAACTTTGAAGCTGGCAAAAAATAAAGTATTCTGCATGCACTCATGAGTACCTCATCACCTGTTAGATGATGGGAACTTGGATGAGGCATTACTAATTATGAGTTGACTAATAAAATTATATATATATATATATATATATATATATATATATATATATATATTAAAAACTCAAAAACTAACAAATTCGGTCAAAATCCAGTAAAATTGATCAAACTCAATAAAATCAGATCGATTTTCTCAATTCTAGTAGACTAACATCAATAAGTCTCCCCTTTCCGTTTGCTCAAATCTCAAATTCTCAAGAATCTCAACTCTAGTAGACTAACATCAGCAACGCCGCTGGTTCACTTTCTATTCTCCACTCATCACCAGCAGCGCAAGGATTGTGCCTTTTGTTTTTGCTAATTGTCTCCACTCTCCATTCCCCTTTCATTTGCCTCTTATCTGATTTTCTCCACTCTTTACTCTTTCAGCTAGTTTTACTTAAAACTATCCACTTGGCATTTCTGTTTTGACATGTGTCGTAGCTCATTTAGTTGGTTTTTTATTTCAACATTGAATACAGTCAGGTTGTCAAATATATATAATATAAACTGAAATCATAAAATTATAAAATTACAAATAAAATATTTTAATTAATTATATATTGACAATTCCAATCAAGTAGTAAATAATAATATAACACAATTAAAAATAAAAGTAAAAAAAACTAATACAAATATTAAAACACCTTAAAATACATAATTCAAATAAGAATTCATACATGGTTTAAATAACTTAAAAATATCATATAATACAATTATATATCTATATATTTACAGAGTAACCATGTAATAAACTATTTTTCCCTTCATGCCCCTCTCTACACCATAAAAATCCCTCATGAACTCTATCCATGCAGCAACCACAAGATGGACCAAAAACAAGGAGAGAATATGATGCTATCTTGCCCAGGAATAAACTGACCTGCTAACAATTAGAGTGTTCCATTCACATAGATATTTAGAATTACGTGAATGAGACAATATTATATAGTTTTAATCTCTGCATGACTGTATTCAATCTTTCCATCCCACGCTCAATCAACAAGGTTTTTTTTTTTTAATGATTCTTAATCTTTTTTATATATATATATTTTATGATAAGATTCACTTTAAATAGAATTATTAAAATGATATTTAAATATTTATTAGATTACTTCATAGTTTTCAAATGATAGTATAGCTTTTCATGGTCTTAAAAATTACTTCTTTTAATAATTATATATAAACCTATTAAGCTCTATTGTTTTTAAAATATTTTCTCATTAACATTCAATGTGAATAAATATTTATTTTCTATTTTCAATTCTTGATATGATTTTTCTTGAATTTACTATTCTTGTATTTGTTTTATACATTCTCGTATAAGTTATCAATTCAAGGTTTTTTTATTGATATTTAATTTTAAGATTGTGATGAATTTTAATTTAAAAATTAATATTTATAATAAAAAAAGATATGTTTTGGAAAAAAATGGGAAAAAGAAAATAAAATTTTGATTAAAGAGATACATTTTTTCCTTCCCATTTGAAATCAATAGAGTTTTATTTCAATTACATTAGTACTTTCTTACTCAATAAACCACACTTCTAATAATAAAATATATTTTTTAAAAGAACAAAAAAATATATGAATAAGAAAAGGAGAATTTTGACTGAAAAAACACATTTTTTCATAATTTAAATTATTATCTTTGTTATGAATATCCATTTTTATTATCATGCAATTAAATAAAAGAGTTATTTGCGTTACTTGAGTATCTATGATTTAGTTTTTAAATTAAAAATCAACTTCTCAATTTAATCTTAACAATTTTATTTATCAGTTTATTAATTTTATTTTATAAAATAAAATACATCATCATTCCAGTTTTCAATTAAAAAATTTTACCATACAAAAAAAACTCATTCATCATTAATGCTTTTTTTTTATATATTAAAAAATAAAAACATGATGAATAGCGGAGTACGGGTGCACTGATTTGTAACCTTAATATAAAAAAGGTAAAAGAATTGCACCGATAATTGATGACTTACATTATTCATCATGCATGACGAAATTAGGTAAGAAAATCAATAATAATATTGTCACGGCATATGGGTGAAAATAAATTATTTTTCATAAAAATACAAAACCATCTCTCTCTGGCCTTCCTCGAGTCTCGGGCCTTATCCTTTCTTCTCTAGAGGTTGTCATCTCCAAAATCATGATCATTTCAACTCTGTTTATAAGACTTGAATTGAATTAGGGAATTGATTCAAGATTATTTGTTTGAGATTAATATTGATGATAGGTCAGTTTATATATATATAAATAATTTTATGAATTTTAAAATTAATAATTATATAATTCTCAAGTGATCTTGAAATTTATAGAATTTAAAATGATGATGTATGGGTAAAAAATCCTACTAAAAAATTAATAATTAATATTAGTAGCTTTAAATAGTTCTTTGAATTGTGCTCCCGCACAAAAAATATATACATCATCAATAATGTATTTTTTTTAGGCCTAAAAAATGTTTATTTATTATGGGTCATTTTATTTATTGGGAGTCAAAATCATTACTAAGAAATGAAAAAAAATGATATAAAAAATAATGTTATAAATATTTTTGGAAAAAAATAAAAGATGAAACGGTATTTATTAAAAAATAAACAAAAATAATAATAAAAAACTTGCTGATATCATAAAAAAATATGACTTCATTTAAAAAAATAGAATTTCAATAACATGCAATAAAACAATCATATTATTCTTTAGTCATTCTATTTGAATGGACTAAAGTTTAAAATATAAAAAAAAAACAAAAA
>Ga0325414_1009009_pt1 | contig 10537 bp, 12 predicted proteins | sample PopdelMetagenome_8_FD_206183 | JGI IMG/M metagenome (GOLD analysis project Ga0325414, IMG submission 206183) | Populus deltoides microbial communities from Bellville, Georgia, United States - Leaf-PdKOR-R3 | ecosystem: Host-associated > Plants > Phyllosphere > Phylloplane/Leaf | place: USA...
AAAAAATATAAAAATCTTATTTTAGGGGGGAATTCATCTATTATTCACCGTTAATGTTTGGATAAAGAAATCCCTAAGGGATGAATATTTAAAATATTATTGGGAATAATTTGTTATTATTTGCTGTTAATGTTTAGATAAAGAAACCCAAGTGGTTAATATCCAAAATATTTTTCTAGGAATAATAAGTCACCACGCATCGTTGAAAGAAGCCTCGATTATAATTAAGGACATTTCAATTTTTGACTCCACGGTTTAAAGCGCTCTAAATTTCCTTAGATTTCTAAATCTTTGTTTTTTTCCCTTGCGATTTACGAGTCGCGAACTCTTGAAAAACTTAGGGAAAACTGAGCGTTTAAAGCACGAAAAACTAAGGGAAAAATGAGCTTTTAAAGCACATTAAATCTCCTTGGATTTCTATCTTAATAAATTTAGTCTGAATCAAACACAGATTTTAAGAGATCTACATTGGTTCCCCTTGACACTTTGCAGACATATCCAAAGGTATGATCTATATTAGCCAAGGATTCTTGCTTTTAGACTTTGAACCCAAATCATTCATCATAGCAAACCTATCCTAGGAAACCTAACTAAGAGAACACCAACACCATAGCAATTATAAGGCAAACCAAACACCAAACAGCTTACCTAAGGTAGGGCATACTAGGGGTGCTAATATCTTCCCTTTACGCAACCAGTCCCTTGCCTTATATCTCTGAAAGACCAGTTAGGGTTCCTAGTGACCATAATACTAGGTGGCGACTCTCTTATTCACAAAACAAAAAAAAAACTGAAATCAATCGAGGGTCGCCGCGAGGGTACGAAATATATTTTCACTGTATTTTTGAAAATAAAGACTTAAACACCCTTGCCGAAGAACTTAAAACAACTTGAACTGAAGGGTAGTGAATTCATTTTACTGTTAAAAAAAAAAGTCATATATACCCTAATGTGAACCTCATGATCACACAGTCACGCAACCCACACGCAAAGACACTAATTCCCGGAAAGCCAAGTAAATCAGGTTCGATAGGAATGTGACGCAAATATAACTTGTACTTAGGCACCAGCACTATTGGAAACGGAGACCCCCACCTAACGAATATTGATTCACGAACGAGAAGTATAAGGATGATGCCATGAAGACAGTTGTTCTTCGATAAGTCATTTTCAGTCCTTTAAAGAACCAAAGAAGGAAGATTATCCCACCAACACACAGCAAGTGCAGCAAAGAAGTTTATTGATATGAAAATTACGTAACCTTACATGTTTGGTTATGCCTTTATTTATATTGACTTTAGACTTAAAGAAACCTTAATGGATCCCCTTTAGGTGGTTACATACGTCAACTTACCAAAAAAAATCCCCTTTAGGTGGACTTATATGAAGCCCATTTACAATTGACTTGAATAAGTAATAATAACCCAAAAACTAAGAAGAAAATAATAAAAATAATAAAAATCTGAAAATTATCATCCTAAATATGCTAGAATCAGATTTGTCACCCTTAAGAAGTTTTAAATAAACTAGGAAAAATCTGATTTGGAAATTTTATGTTGCTGCCCCCCTTTGATGTCCTTGATTTGCTTGGATTTCCTTGTTTAACTTGGACAAATAAGAAAACAAATTTCCTCATGTGTTGCTGATTTAATTACTTTCATTCCTAAGTTAGGAAAAACATTAAATACCCGTCCCCTCTTTAGGAATAAGATATGACCAACTTCCTTACTTAATTAGAAGAATAAATTGCTGACTTTTATCCTTGTAGCATTAGGGGAAAAAAAGCCTAACAAGGCTGGTATTGAGCCGAACACATCAACCCATTGTTCCACACGAATTGGGCTCTTCTTAGACATGAACTAGATGAATTAAAGGTTTTCCTTCATGCTCCTTAAATGTCCCAAGCCCCTCTAGGTCCATTTTACTCAATATGTTCTGAACAAGCTCATTCAATGCTTCTTTAAGCTTCTTTGCCCCAGCTCTTGTGATTAGCCCAATTGGCACCTCCAATGGGTCGTTGGCATGATTACGCTTGATGTTGGGCTGATCCGCATCATTCCCTCTCTCTTTAAAAGGACTCGACCTCGAATCATTACCTACATCAAATAGAGTAAGATCATAAACATTAAAGGTAGCACTAACACCATACTCACCTGGCAAATCAACTTTATAAGCATTATCATCGATCCTCTCAAAGATCTAAAATGGCCCATCTCCTCGTGGTTGTAGCTTTGATTTCTTATAGGCCGAAAATCTCTCCTTTTGCATATGCACCCAAACCCAATCGTCGGGCTGAAAGACAACATGTTTGCGCCCTTTATTGTCTTTGGTCGCATACACACGATTCCTTTTTTCAATCTGTTGCTGCACACTCTCATGAAGTGTTTTCACCACCTGTGCTTTACAATTACCATCCAAACTAACACTTTCATCAACGGGCAAATGAATCAAATCCATTGGAGTTAAAAGGTTAAATCCAAACACAATTTCAAATAAGCCTAACAAGGCTAGTATTGGGCCGAACACATCAACCCCTTGTTCCACACAAATTGGGCTCTTTTTGGACCTGAACTAGATGAATTAAAGGCTTTCCTTCATGCTCCTTAAATGTTTCAAGCCCCTCTAGGTCCATTTTGCTCCATATGTTCTGAACAAGCCCATTCAATGCTTCTTTAAGCTTTTTTGCCCTAGCTCTTGTGATTGGCCTAATTGGCACCTCCAATGGGTCATTGGCATGATTATGCTTGGTGTTGAGTTGATCCGCATCACTCCTTATACACAAGTAAGATCATCGGCTTGTTTTTATGTGACTTACCAATGCAAGTCACATCTTGTTGGGGAGACCATGGCAATATGATAGGAAGGCAATTCATGATGGGGTTAAAAATAGGTCTACCATTGTAAAAGATGGTAAAACCATCACTCTTGTACCTCTTACACCCAAACAGGTGTATGATGATCAAATAAAGCTAAAAAGTGAGCATGAGGCGATGGGGAGAGAAAATCAAGGTGAGGAACAAGGGGAGAGAAGACCATCAGATTTGGCTAGAACTCAAACCACTACAACCCATTTGGCCACCCATCCAAACACAAACAAATATTCAGCCAACACTCCAAACAAATCAAACCATTCGACCACAACTCAAAAACACCCAAATCTGGCTGAGAGTGGAGGTAAAACAAGAGGAGTGAAGAAAGTCAGTAATGGTGATGAGAATTGTGTGGAAAAACTAAAGAAATAACCCAATTTTTATGCTAGAGAGGGTGAGATCAGATCTGCATTTTTCACTAACAAGCCAATGATTTTACTTGTGTACAAAGAGGCTTACTTTAATACTAACGATCTTGATCATATTGTGCCTAGTGTTGTTATTACTTTGTTGCAGGAGTTTGATGATGTGTTCCCCGACGATACTCCTAGCGGATTACCACCATTAAGGGGGATAGAGCATCAGATTGATTTCGTACCCGGAGCTTCAATTCCTAACCGGCCAGCCTATAGAAGCAATCCTGAGGAGACGAAGGAGCTTCAAAGGCAAGTTGATGAGCTGATGGAAAAGGGCTACATTTGTGAGAGTATAAGCCCGTGTGCTGTACCCGTGCTACTTGTGCCTAAGAAGGATGGAACATGGAGGATGTGTGTTGATTGCCGAGCCATCAACAACATACCCCACTTAGCATGTCTTCGGTTTAGTTTTCTTCGACCCTTAATATACTTTAAAGATTCATGGTCAGTATGCACAGCAAACTCCTTTGGTAATAAGTAGTGATGCCATACCTTTAAAGCCCGGATCAAGGTATAAAACTCTTTGTCATAAGTTGAGTAGTTTAATCGTGCACCGTTAAAATTTTCACTAAAATATACAATAGTCTCATTTCTTGTAATAAAACAACCTCATTCCAACCTTGGAAGCATCACACTCTATCACAAACATCGTAGCAAAATCTGGAAGTGTTAAAATAGGCACAGTACATAACTTCTCTTTAATCAACTTAGAAGACTTTTGTGCATTTTTGCTCCACCGAAACTCACTTTCCCTTTTCAAACATTCGATCAAAGGTGCAACTATAGAATTGAAGTTCTTCATAAATCGCTGATAAAATAAAGCCAAACCATGGAAACTCCTTACATCAACAATAGTAGAGGGTTTCAACCAATTTTTAATGGCATTTATCTTTTCTTCGTCAACCTTAATCCCACTACTATAAATGATATAACCAAGAAATACAACACTTTATTGAAATAAATGCACTTCTCTAGTTTCCTATATAATTTAGCATCTTGCAAAGGTTCAAATACAACCCTAAGATGCTCCACTTAATCATCAAAAGTTCTACTATACACCAAAATATCATCAAAATACACGACAAGAAACAATCCAATATGCTACCTGAAAACATGATTCATAAGTCACATAAATGTACTAGGTGTGTTAGATAGCCCATATGACATTACCAACCATTCATACAACTCATGTTTAGTTTTAAATGTTGTTTTCCACTCATCCCCTTCTTTCATCCTAATATAATAATAACCGATCATCAAATCAATCTTAGAAAAGAACACAGTACCATGTAACTCATCAAGCAAATCATCAAGTATAGAAAATCGATACTTTATTGTTATCTTGTTGATTGCACGACTGTCTACACACATCCACATAGTTCCATCCTTCTTCGGCACAAGCAAGGTAGGCACGGAACATGGACTAAGTGGCTCTCGCACGTAACCCTTCTCTAAAAAGCTCACCAAACTACCTTTGAATCTCCTTTACCTCTTCTGGATTACACCTATAGGTTGTTCGGTTTGGAAGTAAAGCTCCTGGCACCAAGTCAGTTTGATGCTCAATCCCACAAATAGGTGGTAAACCCTTAGGTAACTCTTCTAGAAACACATCTGAAAACTCCTGAAGCAACTTTATAATTTCTACATTCTCTACTTGCAATGATGGTTTTGCCCATACCATGAAAACAACCCCAATCAAAGCTAATGCTTGCTCGATGTCTACCTTCTTGGCTAACATAAGCCCTTTACCCAATTTCACCTCATTTTGTTGACTTTGCAACTGATCCTCTCTAACTTGTTAAGAACTCAATGGCAAACAAATTCACCTTTTTCCCATCCATTATAAACAAGAAAGTATTTTTCCATCCATTGTAGGTTACATCTTTATCAAATTACCACGGATGCCCCAATAAGACATGACTAGCTTGACATCGGAGCCACGTCACACAAAACCTCATCATGATAGGTTTTGATGGAAAAGGGCACACAAACCTTCTTTGTCACCCGAATATCTCCATTCCCATTAAGCCACCATAAACTATACGGTTTTGGATGTGAAACAATAGTTAAACCCAACTTCTCCACCAAGGTAGTGGGCACAACATTAGTGCAACTTCCATTGTCAATAATCATTCCACACACATTATCTTGAATCTTACACCTCATATGAAAAATGTTCTCACATTGTTCTTCACTAACATCAATTTATGTATTCAAAACCCGTTGCACCACTAACAAATCCCCTTCCACTAGCACAAAATCTTCTCCATGCTTATCCTTAACTTCAGTTTTGGCCTCATCGCTACTAACCATCTCTCCATGTTTACCATGCACCACCATAACTCTCTTGTTCGGACATTTTGATGAGGATCGACCCAACACCAACCGTAACCATGTCAACGACCCATTGGAGGTGCCAATTGGGCTAATTACAAGAGCTAGGGCGAAGAAGCTTAAAGAAGCATTGAATGGGCTTGTTCAAAACATATGGAGCATAATGGACCTAGAGGGGTTTAAGACATTCGAGGAGCATAAAGGACAACCTTTAATTCATCTAATTCAGGTCCAAGAAGAGCCCAATTCTTGTGGAACAAGGGGCTGATGTATCAGGCCCAATAACAGCCTTGTTAGGGTTGTTTTTTCCTAATGCTACAAGAATAGAAAGTCAGCAATTTATTCTCTTAATTAAGTAAGGAAGTTGGCCAGATCTTATTCCTAAAGAGGGGAGGATTATTTAATGGTTTTCCTAACTTAAGAAGGAAAGTAATTAAATGAGCAATAAAGGAGGAAATTTGTTTTCTTATTTGTCCAAGTTAAAGAAGAAGATCCAAGTTAATCAAGGACATCAAATTTTCCATATCATATTTCTTCTAGTTTATTTTGGACTTCTTAAGGGTGATAAATCTGATTCTAGCAGATTTAGGATGGCAATTTTCAGATTTTTATTATTTTCTTCTTATTCCTTGGGTCAATTATAACTGGGATTCATATAAGTCTACCTAAGGGGGGGTCCATAAGGGTTTGTTTAAGTCTAAAGTCAGTATAAATAAAGGCATAACCAAACATGTAAGGTTATGCAATTCAAATTAATAAAACTTTTGTTTGCTGTACTTGTTGTGTGTTGGTGGGATAATCTCCCTTCATTGGTTCTCTAAAGAACTGAAAATGACTTATCGAAGAACAATTGGCTTTGTGGTGTCATCCTTATACTTCTCGTTCGGGAATCAATATTTGTTGGGTGGAGGTTTTCCGTTTATAATAGTGTTAGTACTTAGATACAAGTTATCTTTATGTCACACTCTATCAAACGTGATTTACTTGGCTTTATGGGAATTGATGTTTTTGCATGTGGGTTGTGAGACCACATGATCACGAGGTTCGTATCATTTGGTATTTCTCACTACACAATACACTAAGTACATTTCGCAAATGATCAAGATGCTAATTTAAGTTCTTGCTATAGATTTAATATTAGGGGTTTATTTTATTTTGTGAGCCATATAACCCAAGACTTGTTTAAGCTTAATTAATACTTTGTTTCAGTTAGGATCCAAGGCTTGTTTGGATTAAGTTATGGGCTTTTCAGTTAGGGTTTTGGGTTAGTTTTGAGTGGACCTCATATAAGTTCACATAAGAGCGTCCATTAGGGTTAATTTTCAAGAACTATTTAAACTCATGTAAGCTAAAATTTCGGCAGATTTGATGATAATTACTTCTGAATTTTTCATTTTTAATGTGTTAGAGTGATCCTTGTATTCTTCGATTCTTTGTTGAACTTTCAACTCTTCAAAGAATTAACCATTGTTTGTTGTGAATTTATACCTCCTTTGCTCGTCTCTAGGTGTAGGCGCTGTGATCGAATTGGTTTATAGTCTTGTTGCCTTGGAGCAAGTCTTCCATTGTGATAAGCTCATTCAAATCTCAACAAACTTGGATTAGATTGATCTTGGGGTCTCGAATTCCATTAAATTCCGCTAGGGTTCGCATTAGGTGGTATCCGAGCTGATCTAATCACAGGTTATATCCTTTAATTTGAGTCTTTATTATTTCTTGTTTGATTCTTGATAGATTCGGCCACCTAAAAAAAAAAATTTGGGATCTTACTTCTTATTGCTTTGTCGAACACTTAATCATAAGTTAGTGTTCTTTTGATGCTTCCTTGATCAAAATCGGGATACACACCTAAGTTCTTGATTTGTTTTTTTTTTGGTAAGTTGACGTATGTATTAAAAGAAGAAAAAAATTATAAAAGGAGGCTTGATCTTGAAATCTAAGTTCTTGATTTGTTTTGTTCTTGCCTATATATATATATAAAAGGAGGCTTGATCTTGAAATCTTGATTGCTGCCGCATAAAAAAAATTAAAAAAATCACTTTGTTTGAGTTTTGGCCAAATACATGCTTGAAGAAACCTTGATCATTAGGCAATTGGTTAGTCTTGATTCATGAATCTTTTAGTAGTCTTGATAGTGTTCTTGAAAATTTAGGTAGTGAGTTGATTTCTTGAGTTTCTAGAATTTTCTTGAATTAAATCCTTAGTTCTTGATAATTCGTAATTGTTTAGCTCTTTTCTGATTTTTTTTGTGTCTTCAAATCATCATATTATTCGTACAAACTTGCATTACTATTCGTGAATACAACATTAAGTTTCGTTTTGTTAGTTTCGTAATTCTTTGCTTCTTGAGTCTATATTGTGTTTATAAATTCACTGCGTAGTTGGTTGTTTTTCTGAAATTGTTGCTAGGTGATCTTAAGAACTAAAGAAAGGAAATTTTGATTGAAAAAAAAGGCGTGGTGAGCATATTAGAGTGAAAATCCTATATTTTTGTGTGAAACACGAATGTGCGAGGTATTATTTTATTTTTATTTTTTTGGCTAACAATTTCGGGCAGGTATAAAAGAAAAAAAAGGGAGATAATGTCTTCTAGCAGTGTGTCATCGAAAAAGAGGGGAGTTCTAGAGGATGGGCTATCTAAATTGCAAAAAGAGATGGAGTTCATGTTTGGAGAGATGATGAGTAGGTTTGAAGATAGGTTTGAAAATTTGAAGACTAATGTTGAAAGTGGGCTTGGAAAAAAGGGTAGAGAAGCTAGGAAGAAGGAGTGTTGCTGAAAACTCTAGAGAAAGAGCCGAAGATGATTTTAACCGTGGTAGTGAGTTCCATACACATAAGAATGACTTGTATGAGGCTCGGCCAATGAAGGGTAGAATTCGGCCGGATAGGAATTCTGGGCATAAGAGGAATTTTGATGATAAGGGTGATGTAGATCAAAATTTGGATAGTATTAAGTTGAAAATCCCAGCATTTAAGGGAAAAAATGACCTTGAAGCTTACTTAGAGTGGGAAAGAAAGGTAGAGATGATTTTTAACATTCATAGGTGATACGATCCAATAATGGTCAAATTCGGATTCTGACGTAAAATGTACAACTATCCAGTTTTATGGCAACAATCATAATTCTCAATCCAACCGTTAGATCGAGCTAAAATTTTATGTGAAGTCTCCTAACATATCTTCTTACCTTTGGTTAACATTTCAAGTTAATCAGAGTTTGGGAAGGCATCTCAATATAGGTCAACAGAGGCTGTATGAATTTTGTTATTTACTCCCTTTTGACTTGTGGACTTCGTATTTGGCTAGGATTCTTTTCCTAAAAGGATAGGCAACTTATTTTGGAAATCTACTAATTCTACAAAGATCTTTAATGGGCTGCAACATAGTTTCCAAGTGTGGCAAGGATTCATAATTATTTCATAATCCTGTTCTTACAAGGTTTCCTTATTCATCCTAGCTACAAAAAGGAAAGAAGACTTCATGATACAGTTCAGCCTTGTGATACGACCCAAGTAAGATCAGATTCGGATTTTGGCGTAAAAATCCGTCCGTTGGATCGAGCTAAAAGTTTATGTGGACTCTCCAGACATGTTTTCCTACTATGGGTTAAGATTTGAGGTCAATCAGAGTTTGGGAAGACACCACAATACTGGTCAAAAGAGGCTGTATGAATTTTGTTATTTACTTCCACTTGACTTGTGGACTTCCTATTTGGTTGATGTTTTAATTCGAGGTTCAATTCTGCCGCATAAACACTACTCTTAGTGAACCATAAGCAAACCACCTTAGAATCAATTGAAACTTCATATTCTGTTTATTGGGTGTGATATCGCATTTTATGTCAAATTTGAGCTTATTTTCATATCGTTGGCTTGAGGTTTTAATTTGAGATTCAATTCTGCAGTAGAAACACCATTCTTAGTGAATCATAAGCAAATCACCTCAGAATCAATTGAAAATCCATATCATATCTATTCAAGGTGATATCACAACACGAATAAAATTTGGTCTTATTTTGATATCGTTTGCATGAGGTTTTAATTGTAGGTTTAATTTTGCCACAAACTGATCATACAAGGGGTTTGGGTACCTAGACATAATAGAAGGACCTATAAACTTATATTTGTTGTTGTCTTGGTATCCTAAGACTATATTTTAAATTTGAGGTCATTTGGATTGCGTTTTCTTTAGGTTCCAGAATCGAGTTTTGTCTTGCTGTAACGGGTTTGTTTGGTGTTGTCTTTCAAAATTTGTTTTGTTTCTGTTGATTTTGTTCCTGCCATTATACTATTGATTAGTACTTAAAAGTGCATTTTTATCAAGGTTCTATATCATTATTTTGCACTTGAAGTATCAATAACTCCTTAACTAAAGCATGTTTTATACTAACATATCTAATAATATAAGATACCTTTAATTTATGGTAAATGTTCATCTTAAATGCAGGCCTATCACATAAATGAAAGAATTGATTGATGAGTTGAAGTACTGAAATTGAAAGGACAGAAAGATGGCCAAACTTAGAAAAGAGATGTTGGTGCAGTCCAAACTGGAACACTGTTTGGTAATCGGGTCATATCTGGAGCTGTAGATCTTGGATTTAGGTCTACCTTATATGGATGGAAAGCTAATACATAGGCCTACAACTTTCATGAGGAGTCCAAGATTTAACAAGGCCTTTTTCAAGTCCCAATTGTAGCAACAACGAAGAAGTCCGAATCTGTCCTGCAGCCCAGACATTGTTCAGTGTTCAGCCCATATCTCGAGTTCTAGAAGTCTAAATGATCTCAAATTTTTTTTTTTTTGGTAAGTTGACGTATGTATTAAAAGAAGAAGATACAAACATTATAAGGGGCATACCCCAGATTTACAATGATAACAGAAACATAAAACAACAGATGGCTACAGGCTAGCCAC
>Ga0325414_1009010_pt1 | contig 10535 bp, 4 predicted proteins | sample PopdelMetagenome_8_FD_206183 | JGI IMG/M metagenome (GOLD analysis project Ga0325414, IMG submission 206183) | Populus deltoides microbial communities from Bellville, Georgia, United States - Leaf-PdKOR-R3 | ecosystem: Host-associated > Plants > Phyllosphere > Phylloplane/Leaf | place: USA...
AAAAGGAGCTTTTAAGTTTTTGGACTTTTCCCGCGATATTTGATCATCCCTATGCACACTGCACACACTCAAACTCGTACCAACTTGTGTGTGTACTTTAACAACATGCCCTAACTAATTAGTTTACAATTAATTTCTTCCGAGTAATCTGAAGTGGCCAACAAAAAACCTTCTAGCTGGGCTTTTTCTATTTGTATTAGTATAGTTTGTTTTTGTTTTTTTAGCTTCATATTAAAAGAGGAGTGAGAGCTTGGCGAATTCTAATTGTAGAGAGATAAAAATTCTATGAGTTTAGGTTGATTTTAGTTTTTTGAACGGCTTTTTAACGTCAGTTTATCACGGCACCTACGATGTTTTTAGATCAAAATGGATTGAAAACAGATTTATGAGTAAAAACCCTCAAAGTCCTGATTTTCTAGCCATTACAGTGGTTGGAATCTGAATAAATCAAACGACACGTTGTCTGCTTCAATAAGCGAAACATCAACTAATTTTTTAAAAAAAAAATTAAATAGATAACATGTCATCCACTTCAATTATAAACAAAATAATAATTAAAAGCTCAATCATGCAGGCCTATTAGGGCAAAAGCTAAATGTATGGGCCATGACAAAATAGACCAAACAAGTTAGCCTAGCCTTTGCTTTTTTTAAAAAAAATTAATGATTTTTTATGATTTTTTCTTTATTTTTTTAATTTATATTTAAACTAGTACCTTCCACGTTTTATTTTTCTTAGAGAGATTTTTTAAAATAATAATTATTTTTTTAGTTATTCATTTAAATTTAAAGAGTTTTTTTATTTATAATTTTTTTATCTTTTGTATGTATGGACTTTATTTTTGAAAATAAAAAATAATATATTCAGATAATATTTCTAATATGTGTATCCTTACCTTACATGATTTATTTTATTTTATTTTATTTTATTAATTTAATTTATGTTTATAATTCTATTATCATTTACTTAAATAAAATATTATTTTAATAAATACAACCCGGTAAATATCTTCTCTTTTAAGTTTAAATATCTTCATCTATATCTATATCATTATTTTTCAAGTTTTATTTTTAAATATTTTTAATATTTATTTATTATATATATATATATAATTTTAATATGAGTTTAGATTTTTAAAATTATAAAAATATATTGAAAAAATCTATATATATATATATATATATATATATATATATAAATTTTTTATAAAAAATATTTAATCAGCGAAAGAGCACGTAGCTTTTACATCAGCTAAAGATCAAAAGGGGTCGTATTCATGACAGAAATATATTTTATTAGTTGCGGGGCCAATCAATCGCTTCAATCTACCAGGCCCTTCATGGCACAGGGTAGTGGCCTCACTAAATTCCACACCTGTTTTTTAAAAGTTCCTGTACAGTAATAAAACAAATCAGAAAGCTACAAAATTACTATTGTCAATCACATGCCATGCACAGAGAGGAGAGAGGAATCTCGAAGGGAAAAAAATTAAAAATTATTAGATTATTATATCGATCAAAATCGGATACAAACACGCTTGAAAGGCCCCAAAGACCCTTCGTATTGTCGAGCCTAAACTCAGGCCCTGAAACAGGTATTAATTTTCGCATCTCAGAAAAAAAAATATAAAAATAAAAAATAAAAAGTTCACACGCGTGTGGCGGCCACACGCGCGGACAAGGTCTATGGTATGGTTAGGCCAAGGTGGATCGAGGCCATCAGAAGAGGCAATTCCCGCCAAAAAAGCACACATACACACTTGTGTGGCATGCACCTAGCTAGAGCATGGACACACAAACCACTCTCTGAAAAATCTATAAACATATCAACATGTGTCGGAAGTCATTTTGGGAGTCATGTTATTTCTTTCTATGCCATGCCATGCCATCAAAAGAAATGTACACATCCCGTCGACGCAGCAATAATGGCGGCCAGAGATGAGAGGTTCAGCTTCTATCTACTATCCCTTCTTTTGCAAACCATTTTGATTTTTCTTTGCCTGCTTTTCCGCGAAGCTTAATGCCCAGGGCCCCGCCATCTCCTTCGCTTCCATTCAAGAATCAATGCTGCCATTGAATTTCGGCACCCCACTTCTTTAACACTCCATGACTCCACGATATAATATTAAACAGAAGCTTTTTATCTCTCTCTCTCTCCTTCCTTCATTCATTCACTTTCTCACACAAAAATATTAATGTAACGAATTCCCTTCCCTTGGGAATCTGCAATGCCATTTAAATGATGAATGGCAAAGCCCACTAAAAAAATAAAAAAATCTCCATACCAAACTCTCCCATATCCAAACCTATATACACTAAATATATAATCTACATCACTCAAGTCAATTCTTTCTCCAACCCCTCGAAGAAAATATTTGAGGATCTCATATAAGTTGGACCACCTTTCTTTTATTTTAACATCCCCCCCCCCCCCACAACCACTTTTCTTGGTTTTATTGCTCTCTCCCCTCACTCGGAATTTCCTTTCTCATCATCTACCCATAAGCAGTTATTTAGTTTTCTCTTTTTATAAGATGATGACGAAGACGAGGATGACGAGTCACTGCCACTGGACCTCATTCTGGCCCGAATTGTTACTCGAAGTCGTGGTAGCAAGACTTTTGTGGATTTCCGCCGGCTATCGTCAAGCACAAGATCTTGCATTAGCCGGTAGCAGCTGACTATTTTATCCTGCAAAAAGTTTGATACGTTTGGGAGTTGGGATACTAGTTTGTACTTGTTTAAAAAACAACCAAACCGCAATCATAATCATTAATTCTTACTTTGCTTAGCCCATCACACCATGATTCAGCATGTTCAGGATTAACAAGAGACAAGTTTGGAATGTCATTGGCTGCACAAAGTATCGCTGCCGCAGCAATGCTGGATGGCCTGTACTCAAGAAAGCTCGCCTCTGCTCACATTATAAACCAAAAAAATATACATGTATATACTAGTCAATATATGTACGGAAGCGTATAAGATGCATGTCAGATATCATACTTGCATGTAGTATTTGTATCAATTACCTTTGATATTCGATAAAATGATTTCCGTAGCCCTTGAAATCAGAAACCCAGTATAGGCTCCTGCTGGATCGAGCTTGCATGCAAAGAAACCCGTAAAACTAAATGGCGTTATCGATCTTAGCCTCCAATCTAAAACGCCGAGAACCAGAAGTTCCATCCTCCGAATTGTTCTTGGTTCAAAGATATATTTGGCACCCTCAACCTACAAACCAATATAGTTCACATCACTTAATGCAGGAATTAACTTGGTTAATTATACAGTCTCCTGAGTCATAGTTGAGGACTAGTCATATCACAGATGATCAGGCTAAATACCTGGAGATCCAATAGAGAAGGAACCAGAGGTTCCTCCATTTTAGCAGCCAATGATAAGCAAGCAACAGATAAGAGTTGCAATGGCCACCCGTCGGTTTGCTGAAATGAAATAGTAAAAGCAACCAAAAACAATTACCAGGATGCATTTAATAATCATCGTTAAAAAAAATCAGTTATTACAAAAAAAGGGGATAATGATGATGATAAACGTTTAATTATTATTCAACCGTTAATTTATTTATAAAGTAATACTTTATGAATACATTTTTAAAGCATACAATATACACACATGTTCCACGTACGGACAAAATGTGATGAAGTCTGAGACAGAATAACATACGGAGTACAAAACTTTATAAGAGCATAATAATAGATACAGAGCCTCATTGGGCGTCCAGGTTAGTTTAAAATATTATCTTTAAAGTGTTTTTATTTAAAAATATATTAAAATAATATTTTTTAAATTGTTTTTATTTTTATTTTTATTTTTATTTTTATAGTTAGTAAATCAAAACAAAACAAAAAATAATAATTTAAAACTTTATAAAAAATTCAAAAATATTAACCCACATTGCGCTCAAAGAAACAAAGTTATCCACTGTTAAAGTTAATGGCAAATTAAGCCTTGACACTAATTGTTTTGGTCGGTTCATGTTCAAAAGATGGACATCCATTCCCTGAGAAAAAAAATCACAATTTCCCCACTCCATCCGTAAATAATTCACCACAGCCCCTCTGGTTTTCTTTATCATGTGAGGTACCAACGCCCTTTTCATTGTTTGAAAAGTCAAGTGTATTTACCGATGTCAAAATCGTTTACTTTTAAGTCCCTCGATTTATAATGATATATACCTATTTTATTTTTACATTGCTTTATTATAATTTAAAAAAGTTTAACAAGTAATTACCTGTAATCGGCGAGAATACAGGAAGCGATCCAAGTAATTGACAGAGAGATACGCCGTTAATGGCTGGAATCCATAGCATGCTTGCACCTATGGTTAAAAAAAAAAAGAATTAGTAAGCAGATGCTATTGAGTTAATCTAACGTGCGCCGCAAATCCATCTTTGAAAACAGTTCATCCAACGGCTGATAAATGGCTAGTTTCTCTGCACTGATCAGCTCGACGGCACAGATCTCTTTGAAATAGTTTGCTAAACATGATACAGTAAAATATCAGAAAAAGGTAGAGATTTAAAAAAAAAAAAAAACCTTGAGAATCCATGCAACAGATTGTTCTCGAGCGGAAGCATCGAGAGACTGGGATTGAAACCGAGAAAAATAATCGTAACCAGGCACGAAGTTCCTTTCATCTTCAATGAAACCAGCAATGGACGATTCTTCTACAAAGTCATGCGATTCAAGGTCCGACGAGCATTCCGGCGACTCGCCGGAGAATATATCGGAGGAGTCCTCGCCGCAGAGAAGGTCTGATAAGCAATCAGAGTAGGACATCGCAGCCTTTGATGATAATAGTTTCTCATTCTCCTCTCATCTTGCCGCGATGATGGCCGGAGACTCCACCGGGTAGTATCGGGATGCTCTCGTGTAGTGAAGGGCTAAGCTAGAGAGGCTTTCGAAGTTGAGCTAGGAGAGAGATGGAGGAGGGATGTCCATCAGTGTTTGGTGTTATAGCCCATATAAATATCAAGGGATGCAAATTTTTTTTGCTTTTCTTTTTGTTTTTATATATTTTAGAATGGAAGTAGATTAATGAAGGAAAGGGGAGAGAAGGTAAGAGAGTGTGGGGTTCTTTGTTTTACCGGGAAAATTGATTTTCCATTTCAAGAACGGAGGTGAAGCGACCTGGCAGGGTGGCATATGATTTATCATTGCCTACTCCTTCCTAGCCCCTACTCTACTCCCTGTTTTTTTTTAAATTTATTTTTAACATCTAATCAAAGCGCTGTAGAGATTTTTCCGAATACTATTTTAAAGTGTTTCTTTAAATATTAAAATAATATATTTTTTATTTTTAAAATTATAACATCAAAACAATTTTAAAAAATTAAAAAAATAAATTTAAACAAATAATATTCTGTTCACGGTCTTAAACCCGATCTACATCCTTTTCCCGCTAATTTTAAATATATTATTTACAGTTGAATAATTTTTATTTGTTGAATGTATAATTTTTCATAGATATGATTTTTCTAAGTTTTCATTTTATGTTTGAGCTTTTCTACTTTTTCGGTAAAATTACAGCCCAACCCTTGTGTTTCAAACGTGGTCATTTAGACAAAAATTTATAAAATCTGGGTTAATTTGTCCCATCAATAAATGCCATAAGTTAGATGCTTGGAAATAGGCCAAATTGCAGTCTCAAGAAAGACGGTGACTGAATCGAACTTTTTATAATACTTCCAACAACCTCGACGCTGGGATCTTTCATGTCCGGCGCGCAACCTGGGAGATTTCGTTGCGGGAATGATTAGGAGCCAACGAATAACCACGACACTGAGTGGACGGGGGAGTTTTTCGGGAAAAAAGAGCAAAATTCAATCAAGTACTCGTATTTTAAAATGTGCAATTTAGTCCTATTCTAACAGGTTAACCTGTTAAACGCACTTATTAAAAGTAGTTAATTGGCCAACATCTAACCAATTTTGGTGTAAGAGACCAAGTTCGAAAACACCAAGGACAAGACAGCTTTGATTTTAACAGAAGGAACAGTAAGGTTATTTCACCTCATAAAGATGTGTGATCTTTAAAAGTATATTTTATTTGAAAAGTTATAATATGTTAATATTAAAAATTAAAATTATTTTAATATATTTTAAATGAAAAAATACTTTGAAAAAAATATACTTAAACTACGATACAGTACAATATCTGTAAAGATCTAACTTAAATGTATTATTTTATTTTATTGAAATAAAAAATACCATGAAAAAAACATAATACAAATCAAATCATAAAAAATAAATATTTAATATGCATTACAATCTAAATTATTTTTTTAATGAGCTGTTTGCATGCAGAGGAGCACTGTCCATGATTTAATAGGTGAGAAATGATAAATGATAATATAAAGGGAAAAAAGAGTTGAAAAATCTTCAAGAAGATTACGAATCTGTCCATGATTTTACTGTAAAATTCAATAATGAATCTCATTAATCAATCCAGCGGCTAAATAACGAAACCCAACAATAAATTCCTGACATGAAGAGACAGGAATTACTGTTCTTTTCCGAATTAAGACACCAGTACACGTAGCCACCATCATAGGCGTTACAGTTGTTTCTACTTGTAAGGATTCAAAAGTACATAGGAAAACTGTAAAATCAGTCTGCAAAGTCTCCACGAACGTGTTTCCGCTCCTGTTCGCTATCTCGCAAAATCCAGAAATCAATTAGTGCAGATCACCACCACAGGATCACAAAATGTATCCATCAACGGTGGCTTATCTGCTTTCCACTTTTTTTCTAGTCTCCGATTTCCCATCCGAGAGAGATTAATTAATGAAAAAGGAAAACACGGGGCATGCACTGGGAGGACTTTTCTCGCTAATTTTGGTGGTTTTTATATGCTGCTGGCAGCCATCTCTGTAATTATTTGCTGCTATGTATCTTCAAGATTACAGCTGAAATACAGCCAACGTAAATAAACTTGACTAAATGAGAACTTGCCACCAAAAGAAATGCTGATGATCTCATAATTCATGGACGCACATGTGTAGATGTCAAATCTGTGGGCTATCTCATTTGGCGTAGTCTCGCCAAACCTACTACTGAAAATTTAATAGGATTTTTTCCCCAATGATGGAAAAGCTACTGGGCATGGAAACGCATTCAGCACTTTGCATATGGAAGCCACAATAATGTGAAAAAGAATTTTCTATGCTGTCATTATTACTCAATCCAATGAAGGGAATTTTATGGCACGATAACAGGCAATATTTCGATATATATTTGTGGTGCGGGAAAATATTAAATGAAAACTTTTAGAACCTCTCGTGACGCTATAGGTCAAGAAACCACCAATCCCGTGGCTAGACGTGGCATATAATGACGCAATTTTTATTATCACCATGCCAGGGCTCATTTGGGCACCGTGGACTTCATTTCATCACCGTTGATTCCTTGATATTTTTCCCTCCAGAGACCTGTCGTAGGCTGTCAATATATATACTCCACTTGATTATCACTGTTTCATCTTTAAATTCTCGAGAGATTAATTATTAGATATCCTGATGTGTTGCTCTTCGTCTCCATGAAAGCACGACTTGTGCACAGTTATCGTGATAGAGTCAATATCTTTTTTTATGATAAATTACGAGTATTTTTCTTCAGATTTAATCCTTTTTCACCAGCGTTGAATCCATGGCTGGCAAGTGGCAATATAGCCCCGTTGCGTCACATGGCAAGTTTTTAATTTCTTAAAGGAACCGATTGTTACCGGTTGGATTTTTCTAGTCAATTTTTTTTAATTTTCATGCGGCAGTCTAGCTCTAGCCCCTGCTAGACTCAACCTTTCTTTTTTCTTCCACTACTTCGAAAGAATATAGACAAGTCCATCTGTGTGTTCGCGCACAGCTTCCCATTTCTGTTTTTTTCCTTCTTTTTTATTTGAATATGATGTTGTATTATTGACATCAAGAGGATACAAATGATCAATGCTGAATAGTGCAGAGAAATTGAGAAGAGTTCAAGGTGTCAGAATCAATAGCTGCCCCTCATGAATTGTCAATCATAACTTTTTTTCCTTGTCGATAATAAGAAAATGTCTTGTATATATTTGACTCCGAGTGTTAAAATAAAATTCATTTAATAGAATGTCCAGTAGCATTCATAAGCTGATGAAACTTGTCGGTCATCCCCAGGAGAGATACCTCCATCATTGAATCCCACTTGAAAGTTATTTAGCTCCAATGTCCTTGGATTTATGAACTTGGAGGTTTCATGAGGATCTAGTTATGCAATTTTACAGCACTCGTCAATTTCTAAATATGATCAATGCCTTTTTCTTTCTTTTATTACTGACAGGTCGTGTGCACCGACGATAAGAAAGGATCTAATTTGGAACAGTTATTTCTCGAGTCAGCAGGACCTAAAGGCCCCGGCCAGCGCCCACAGGAATGGGGAAAGAAAACTCCTGCTGCAAAGGTAAGATTCGAACAAGTTTCAGCGAGTATAACATCAAAACGCAAGACTATTTTTTATTTACGCAAGCGTTTGTGTATTATTTATTAAAAGTATGCGCTAAAAAATTGGGCCAGAAGCTTGAAAACTCCGAAACGGAGCTTAATGTAAAGGGCTATCTTTTGTGACTAAACAGAATATGGTTACTCTCTTTGCTCCAATAAAGCCAAAAAAGAAGTCATGATAGATTCTATCTAGCCATTTTAACAATTTATTTTCTTACACAAAGGCATATCTTTAACGCCATTGTTCGGAGAATTTCTTGACTAAAGCTGAAAAGACGACTAAAATCTAGTAAAAAAAAACGAAGAAAATGATGCTACAAACGATAATACATGAACGGAGATTACCACACTACAGGAAATCTCTCGTCGAGGGTCAGTAACATTGGTCCCTCAAGTTTCTAACGCCATCGCTGTTAATTTTTTCTTTAGGGATAGAATGAGAAACGTATATATATATCGTAGAGGATATATAGATTTTACAGAAGGGAGTGGTAAATACAGCAAGCACTGTTAATTAATAACTATATATGGAGGGGTAATTAACAACTGTATCGTAGTTTCCACTGCAAAGTGAAATGTTTTATGAAAGGTGAAATGATAAAAGCTCACTCGAACTTCTCTCAATACTTTTGGCGAAACATTGGGCAATGATATCACATAGTGAACTCTTGAAAAGTTTCTGCACAGTCAGTGAAATGATATAAAGTAAACCGTGCTGTTTAGCGCTGCCTCTCTCTCCTATCTTGGATGTGATTTAACATTTTGAACTCCCAATTAAAAGCTGCACGTAATCTATTTGAAATGATTAATAATCTACATGCCTCCGATATGCATTGAAATAATTGCACTGCCTTTCCTGATCGATGATTACAAAATTGTCCCATTCGTCATAATTATCGATTGAATCTCTTACTTATTTCTTGTATACTCGTGAATCAAGGGTTAATCAGCAATGTTTTCCTCGCACGTAAAAATAAAACATGAGGGCCGTCAGCTCGTTGTTCTTTCAGAGTTTTTACGACTCTGTTCTCAATATTTCGGAAGATATTTTAGACGTCTAGGGCATTTCACATCGCTTTTAATCTGGGAACAGCCTGTTCGTCCTCTAATCCAACGTCTCGTGCAAGACCTGATCAACACAGTATAAAAATTGATTTTTATCTGTATAGATACAATTTCAAGGAAGCTGCGCAAGTGTAGCTTTTATGCACCATGGATCAAGTGGCAGACACAATGAATAAACCCTTTTCTTCACATCACCTCACCTTTCCTTACGGCAAACCTCGCTTCCATTAAAGGAGATCTGCACTTGGGTACTGTGTTACGATGATATAATGAATTTAAATCCTTGTTTTTTGTATTGTGAGAATCAATCATTTATTACCAGAAGGATCTCTGGGGTAAACTTGAACAGCATGAATTAACCGCCCTGATTAATAATCAAATTAAAAACACAGCTCTAGTTAACAAATCAGAAAATCCAAGGCCTAATTGACCAAATTTAAAATATAGAGACCAAACTGAATAGTAGACAGGGATATAAGGATGAATATAAAGATTCTATCTTTATGTCTAGCAGGTTGGTTTCTTGGACTTGTGATGACTCATCAACTCGGGTATATTTCTGTTACATGTTCCACCTAGAACAGGCAGAGCACGCCGAGCCTCTCCACCTCTGTCCTTGTATTTCGTGAGTGGAAATATCTTGTTTGTGTTGTTTTTTTGGGTAGCTTTTTATAAACGTTAGCGGTCATGGGTGGACAGGGAACAGAATACACATTTTATATGGCTACGAGCACCTGTCCCTCCCTCTTTTCTTGTAATTATTTATCTCCATGCTGTTCTATCTTATCATAAATTGTCATCATCGAAAAATATAAAAAATAAAAACAAGAAGGTTGTGCTATGAATAACCTCTTGCTCGAATTTATTTATTTTTTACTATTTTTGAACGAATAATTACAAACTTTTTTCCTTGTCAACAAACTAAAAATATTATCATTCTATAAATGATCTAACATGTGTCTATAAATGTGGCAACGATT
>Ga0325414_1009012_pt1 | contig 10534 bp, 6 predicted proteins | sample PopdelMetagenome_8_FD_206183 | JGI IMG/M metagenome (GOLD analysis project Ga0325414, IMG submission 206183) | Populus deltoides microbial communities from Bellville, Georgia, United States - Leaf-PdKOR-R3 | ecosystem: Host-associated > Plants > Phyllosphere > Phylloplane/Leaf | place: USA...
TTTTTGTTTATTTAAATAGAAGATTATCAATTTATTTTATTAGAGATTTGGATAAACTTTTTGATTTACACTTTAAAGTTTTTATTTCAAAAAATAACCACCCTGCATTCCTTGTTTATGTTGACATGAAACGGTCCAATTACTACCTCATTTAATCTAAGTTGTTGTGCACAGGTTTGATAGCTCAGAGGACTATTTTTTCTATTAAATTTCTAGGTTATGCCTGGGACCTGCTTCGTGGGTCTTTTCTGGGTTTTGAACCGCCTCTCCCTGGATGGGCTTAAAGAATACCCATTTTCCATTGGATTGGAATTATAAAGGCCCACTCCATCACAAGTCTCAATCAATCAAATAATAATACATACACAGCAACGGCTAATTGGATTCTAGTTAACCTACCCGGGCGACCCGTTCCGTAACGGATCGGATCCAAAATATATTTGGATGCAAAAACATGTGAGCGTGTTTTTAAGTCGTGGATATTTTTTAAAAAATACATAAAAATAATACACTGAAAATTCTTGTTTCCCTTGAAGCTTGTTTTTTATGCAATACTGTGATAATAAAAAATAAATGCAAAAAAGTACACAAATAAAATCTAAGAAAAAAACAAAAACAAATCACCAAGGATTTTCAAAAAAAAAAAAGTTTGGTAATTTTATATATAAAAAAATCGATGTAATGTCATCCATAAACAAAATATAAACTGGATAATACATAATAAAATGATATTTTTAATATAATTTGATAGAAAAAAAAAAAAAAACATTATGGCCATGAGAAACAAAGGCTGGACACCTAACCCAAAACCGTGCACATGGGCTTGCAAAGGCATGTCTACGCTAATAACTTTGTATTTTATTTATTTTTTGGTAAAAGAGGCAGACACCCTTGATTTTTTTAAAAACAAAAAATTGATGACACATCATTTTCCTTTAATTCTAACCATGGAAAGCCAAGTTTCCAACTTTTAGAATTAAAACAAATATATTTTTAAGCTGAGAATAACTAAAAAAACACCTTTTATTTTTAACTTGGCAAAATAAAAGTTATAAAATACCTTGATAGAACTCTTTTTATAAAAAAAACTTGTAGATACCAAAATCAATCTTTTTATCATTAAAATTTAGCCAATTAATAACTTTCTTTCTTTTCACTCGTAATTTAGACTTTTCCTCTCACCTCTCAAATTCAAATACTATAAAAATGAATAAAATTAAGTTTTGGACTAAAAAATAAAACTAGAAGGACCAAAAAGCAATTTAAAGAAAAGTAGGCAAGCCATAATAAAATTTAAGAAAAATATCAAGGCATATTTTGAAGAAAAAAAGGCGCTCTGTGAACAGTACTTTGGGGGAAAAAAAGTTATATTTTTCATCCACTTTCAATTATAACCCCTTTTTTCTAGTTTTTTTTCTTAATAATAATATCAAAAGTTTTATCACAAAATCAAGCATTAACCTAATGTTAGTAATATTTTTAAACATAGCAATAACCAAATAAAAAAAAACTTAGGCACCTACAAACCAAGGCCCAACATGTCTAGGCCTCAACAAAAGTATTCAATGCGTGTGGGCCTTCTAGCCCCACACACTTTGGCCTTAATATTTTTTTTTCAAGTAGAATAAGTAGACAACACGTTGTTTGTAACTTGAATTTCATTGACTAGGGGTTGCTGAAAAATCATGTCAGGATGTTTTATATTCAAAAATATATTTTTCAACCAGTTTTAACCCAAACACATTTAAAATACATGAGTGAACCTATTTATTCCGTCAAATAACTCAAAAATCAATCAAAAAATAAAATATCAACCGAAAACTCCCCAATGTCAAGTCTATTTTCTAATGCGATTAGAAAGTGAAAAAACACCCTAATAAAACTCTTCTCATCCGATGAAACCTATTGACACCACGGTTATTAAATCCAAACCGGCCTAGCAGGTTGACTCGGTGGTTTAACCGGTCTGGGTTTGTTAAAAGACCGACCGGTGCAACAATCCAGCAAAACCCAATCGACCTGGGTGAACCCGGACGATACCCGATTTTTTTTTTTCAAATATAGTTTTTCTCTTGTACCCCTCTTTTTTATATATTTTTTTAGTTGGTTATTAATACTTTTTAAAGTTCACTGTATAAATATTAGAAAAATATTTTATTTTTTTAATGTGAGATTTGAAACCCTTTAGTATATATACTCCATGTTCCTAGGAAATTATATTCACAATAAAAAAATTATGTTTTTTCAACGTGAGATAAAAAACTTTTTAAAATATTCTTTTAAACTTTATTATTTACAACATGTATAGTCTATATTTACATGTATTTTTTATATATATAAAATATTAACACTCTAAATATATATTTTTAATTTTTTTAGGTTGACCCGTGTTTACCCAGGTCCCAACCCCTTGACTAGGTCAACCTCCGGACTGGGTTTGATAACTATGGTTGATACTAAGATCGAATATTTTAACTATTTTAGCAAACAAGATTTTCTCTCTGCTATCAAAACTTTGGGAGAGTCTCTCTCCCACTATAACTTAAAAATAAATAAATAAATTTTTATACCAAAATTAAAATTTAAAAGCAATAGTAACTGAAACGCTATCAATTGAAAAGTAATAGCATTAAAGTTAACTTTTCACGTAAATTTTGAGACCACCTAGTTTTTCCGTCCTTTTTATGCTGGTCCCTAACTTTCAATCTCTCCCTTCACCAACAAATTAGAAGTAATTTGCCTTTAATCGCAGAAAGAAAATCACTGAGTGAATCCACAATGAACAGTAAGACGTGAATGACTAAGCTGGTATTATGATGAGTAAAAATGGGGTCACAAGTCTGTGGACTTTATAAAGCCAAGAGAATAATAATGGAGCAGCGGCATCAAATAGGAAGTTCGGACCCCCTAGAAAAAGGAAAAGGGGAGCGAGTCATTGGCGGGCTTATATTTGGTACACCCATCGTTCTCAATGACATCCATCCATAACCAATTAACCTTCAAGTCAACATCATATTCCCTACCGTGGCAAAAGATCTCGTGACTCGATTTCCAGCCTGGAATCCTCCGGGAAACCTTTACATGATTTAGGAGCTCTGCTTCTCCTGCCCCTCCCATTGATCTGTTTGGTTTCCTGTGAACCAAGAAATATCCTCTGGGAAACCTGTCTATTCTTCATGGAACTTTAGAATGATCCAAAAGAATAAAACTCAACGTTCATGTCTATTCTTGCCCCCTTTCCAACCGTTGATTTATTAATTTCAGACCCTGGATTCACTATTTCTTGCAACTTGATCCTTCTTGATTTGATTACTTTGAACCCCAACAATTCAACAGCTCTACAATCAGAGACATGATCTATCCCAAGAGCCGGTGAATCTCCTCTCCGCAGATCTACATCATCCACATCTTCTATGATCAACTAAGGGAAGCAATTCTAAATAATGGACCTCGAAACATCTAGCGGAATTAACTAGGGGGTCTGCCATTTTACATGGTTAGAATCCAGGGGAGAAAGAATAAGGTCTTCCAATTAACCACTCTCACATATCAGTATATAATTAGGACATGGGCTAAAGGTTAGGGTTAATAATATATATATTATTATACAAGGCCTTGTGAATTCAGGATTTTCAATCAGAGGGGCCGTCCTTCTCTTTCAGTCTCTTTGCCACACGGGTGAATTCCGCTACCACTTGCACCTCGTTCAATGGTCGCTGCGGGAATACAAATGTTAGATAGGAAAGTGCAAGAGGGTGGTTGGAGAAGCAGGGGGGACGAGGGGGGAGTGGAGAGACAAACCTGTGATGGAAAATGAATTTGGGCGGCACTAAGTATCCGTTCCCTTGATGACTCGGAGTTCACACCCGGCTAATTTAAAATTGCGTAGCCTGAGTTAAAAATTTGTCTAGAACTTCTAGTGGCTGAATGAAAGAATCAAGTAGGGTGATGAGACTCACAAGTTTGAATTCTTTGCAATATCTCCGCAGTGATTCAGTTCCTAGTCTTGCTAAGTTCACCGTCTAATGCATCAACATATGTTTGTTAAAGGCAGTCTTCACAAAACTATAAACCTTCATGCATGATGTTTGATGAATAATGAATGCCCCAAATCAAACATTGCAAGGAATTCAAGAAAGTGGTTCAGATATCCCTTACCGGCAGGGGTGTGTGAATAATAGATTGAACGTCTCTGTAACTGTTCCGATTTGTTGACTTTACAGGTGCAGACGGAACCCATGGCCTGGTTGGTCGAACCCTTGGCTTGCTAATTTTATGGAATTCACTGCCCCTGTCTGCCCAAGGGAAAACAATATCAGAGAAGATACAAGTTTCAAATAACCATCAACAAATATGAAATCAAACTACACATGGTTTTTTATTAGGTGCATACAGAAATCATGTTCACCAATGTCAGAGCCACTGCTGGTATCAAAATCATTATCATCATCCACTTCATTCCCTGTAGGATGTTCCAGTACGCTCAATGCATTCCTTTGAAGCTTAACTTCAGATCCATTTTTCAAAACCTTGCATGTCCAAGCAAGCATTCAAGATTTACAAGTAAACTTCACAAGAACCATATTGGTGACAGATAAAGAACAAACAACAGAGCTCAATAAAGCTTTAGAAAACATAGCCATGAATCATACAATAAATCCAAGTGTGTTTTTTTGTACCTTGTTAAAAAGGTATGTTTAAAGTTCAGGTCTTCCAAAGAAACAAAACCAAATCATACAAATTTACCACATCAAAAGAGAAACAAGAGAATTTTTTAGGAGAAACAAAAATAGAAAAATCTCTAAACAAGCCTTGTGTTAGCACACATGATATGCAAACACAAAACCTGTGATTTTAAGTTTGAGTACCCTTTAATAAATTTAACAAACATGAAATTAATGAGGTTAAACTACTTGGCGGAAACAAAATACCACTAATCAAAATTCAGCAGTTATGAAGGGTGCGTTAGTTTTAGCTTTTTTACCCATGCATTTAAAACTGCTTTTCGAATGTGTTTTTCGAGGGTTTTAGTGTGTTAATGTCAAAATTAAATAATTGTTTTTGAAAAAACATCATTTTGATGCATTTTCAATTGAAAAGCACCAGCACTACTCTACCAAACACACATAAAATATTGCTAACAAGAGCTTTACTTACATCAGACATGGGTTCTTTGACCTATTAAAAGATGGAGGATGAAGATCAAGTTTTGTGCTTGCGGCTGAAGAATTAATATCGGACCTTTATTTTAGGTTCTTGGAGGAGAATTGATATTTAAATCTATAAACAGTATTTATATACGATTTGCGTGCCCTACCTCGAATAAGGAAAGGATAAAACCAAACACGGATGAGATCTACATAAAAACATTAATTTCCCATTACATGCAAATCTAAACTGCATTCAATTTAACATGTGATTGGTTCCAAACATGGTGTAAATAAACGTCCAGTGTTGTTTTTTTCCCTCTTTTAACCCTTAGTCTAATAACTTTGAATCAGGAAATTTTGCAGAGTCCTCTACAACATGGACAAACATAATAAAATCCAAAACCAAAACATTTTTTTTAATTCTTCAATAGAACTAGGGAGCAATAAGCTCAAATATTCCACCCAAATGAATGCTGAACAAAGAAGAGACGGATAGGGATAAAAAAAAACAGATCAAATTAACATTGAATTAGTAAACAAGACAAAGGATACTAATTTTATATGATTGATTGACTGACTAATTACCAAATAAAATGGTGGACGTGAAAAAGGAAAAGGAATAAGAAAATATACCAGCCAATGCCAACCCCCAAGACCAACAGCCTTCTTGACCACGCCTTGCAAACCAACCAGCACAGATTTTGTTCTATTATTTCCAGTGACAACGACTTTAGTGTGCCTAGGAAGCACAGATAGCTCTTCATCACCACTCTCCTCTCTAAAAGGTGAAAGAATCCTAGAAGAACACAGCTCAGTCTCTAACATCCTCTTCACTTGCAAATAATTGTTGATCGAAACCCAGATTTTTAACCCAGTACCCCAAAACCTAAATTTTGCATAAACTAGATACAAACTGGACTGATAAAGAAAAACCCATCAAAATTTTAAAGAAAAGGTGCGATCATCTTCACATAAAAGGGTCAAATCAAGAGTCTTTATCATCCTTGCAAACTGTAATCTTGTAAGTCCCTGAAGCAGCAAAAACATGGAAGTATGTTAGAAAGATAATTTAATATATAGACAGAGAGAGAAAAATTTGTAAGTGCAATATTTATGCGTCACGGACAAAGATTGAATACAATAAATGAAGCACTGTTGAATTCAGATCAAAAGAATGCTCATCATTAAAATCTTCTTTTGAGCCAGGGTGACATCACATTCACAGTCAACCATGAAGGTATTGAAGTACTCAAAAGTTAATACATCAGTTTGAATCAAGATTTAACTAATTTAGAGGAATCTAAATTAAATTAAACGTAAACAATCTAAATTTTTACTTGAACAAAATTTTGCGTAGTGCAAAAAAAAAAGAAACTAGAATTAAATTCCATTACTAATATGGAAGCAGAGTGGCCGTTTAAGGATATTGATTTGTTCCTGAGAAAATAAAAGAAAAAAAATCAAGCTGGGAAATCATTCAAATCAATAAAAAATATTTATTTTTGTGTGATATTTATGTTTCCTCCATTTGTAACAGGCAAACCCCAATTAAAGAAGAAGTCGAAGAAGAAAAACACAGGTGGCTTTGCTAGAAAAGCATACACCTCCTCATTGCTTGAAAACTTGTCAAATAAAAATTGTAAGAGAAAAATCAAAGACGGGGGAAAAATAATCATAACCAAAATTAAATAGAAGTAATTGACAGCACAGGAGGGAGAGAACATTAGAGAAACGAAGAGAGAAGCTTCGTGGGGTTGAGCTTAGAAACCTGAAAACAAGCACTTCATAACCTGAATGAATCAAAATGAGACCAGAACAGAGCGTTTTCAGTGTTTTTTTGATGACTTTGGAGAGAGAATTTGAACATGCAGAGGTTTTTTAGAGAGAGAAATGACGATCAGTAAGAGAGAGAGTGGGGCGAGGAAGGAAGAGAAAGGACCAAGGAGGCAGGCACACTTAATGCTTACCAACTGCCATTGAAACGACCTGCCATGTGCCGTACGGTCACACTTTTGTCACCGGCTTTACATGTTCTTACCTGCTATACCCTGTATTTTTTTTTTTTAAATCTTGGACTAATGTGTCACTTCAGCTCCCATAAGTCCATAACTTATCACTTTTTTTTATATTCATCCCCAAATCTTTTTCAAGATTTCAATTTAATACCCGTTTGTTTTGTTTGTTTAGAGTGAGTTTGTTTTTGCTGTTATTATTTTTTTTAAATTAATTTTTTTATATTTTATATTTTTTATGTGTTGATATTAAAAATAAAATAAAAAATATTATTTTAATATATTTTCAAGTGAAAAACACTTTGAAAAATAACTAATAGTTATTGTTTTCAATTTAATCATTTAACCAAAATTTATTATGTATTATTTTTTAAAATATAGTTCGTATTCCTTTGAATTTTTTTCTTTCGTTAAATTTTTTTTTAATTTAATTCTTCAATTAAAAATTTTATGTTACCCTCCAATTTATTTTTTATTTCAATTTTTATTCTTGTTCTTTTAACTGTCATTTTTTATTTTATACCCTTTTATGTTTTTTATTTTATTTATTCCTTTAATATTTAATTTGTTAGTGATTGAGCTTTGTAATTTTTTTTATATATGGTGCTTTCAGACCAATAACTTAGGTCATGAGTTTGGAAAGTTAACACGAGCCAATATTTTCTTTTTTTCCACTTTTTTTATTATATTTTTTTTTTGTCCTTATTCTTTTAATTTATGATTTTTTCATTAGCGCTTTAATATAAATTTTATTATTTTTCAATTTAATCTTTATTTATAGTATATTATTTTTTATGATTTGGTCCTGATTTTTTTTATCCTTTTATTAAGGTATTATTATTTTCAATCTAAACCTCAAATTAAATTCTTTTTATCGTCCTCTGATTATTATTTTTTATTTATATTTTAATTGTCATTCTTTTAATTACTATTTTTTTTATTTTTTGTGATTTATTTTGTTCTCGATGTCATCTTCAACATTTCATTTCCTGGGGATTGAGTGTTACATTTTTCCATACATGTTATTTCCAATCTGAAGACCCAAGTCACGGTTTTGAAAGGTTAACTAAAGTTGAAATCTTTTCTTTTTTGCTTGTTTTCTTTTATAGTTTTATCGTTCAACATTATTTTTTTAGAGAAAATTGACTTTGTGATTTTCGTTAATTTCTTTTATATCATGTTATCCCGATCTCATGACCTAAGACACGAGTTTAGTAGATTAACCCGCGCTAGATTGCCCCTTAATCCCCAAAATACATGTCTATCATGTTAGCTTGTGTTGACTAACAATATTTTTTAAAATTATTTTTATTTTATTTTGTTCTGCCATATTTTATCGGCTGAAAATTGAACAATATCGTTTTCCACTCCTGGATAAAAATATATTTCCATGGTTATAGTGTTTTCTTCTTGTTAAAACAAAGTATTTGCTATCGTTGTCTTTTTTTTTTTCTATCTAATTCAGATAAAACTAATTTATTCAACTAATCAAACTATAATCTAAATTATTAAATTTTTATTTTAAAAAAAAACTTGTCCGCAGAATCTTATTTTTACTATTTTTGAAAAACATTGTATTACCTTGATGCAGCGCGGCCCAGTCTAGCACATGCCTAGAGTTGAACTTGGCCTTAAAGACTAGTGTTCCATGTAAGAATTTCGAGGAAAAAAAAGTAAAGTTGGCTCAAAAAAATACATCTGGATACCTAAGAAAATCCCTCAATTAAGGCCTCCCCTCGGTAAGTCTATTTATAGTTCACATCGGAGAAAAAGATAGCTTTTTTTGTTGGGCGTGTAGAATTTGATAAATAATCTCCAATGACATTTATCATCTTACCTCATATAAGCTTTTTTATTTTTATCATTGTTGTAAAAACAGTTTGTCCAGCGTAATCACTGTATTGAATAATAAATTTTTTTTTTAATCTTTGTAATAACTGTATTTAACTTTCACGTGTTTGTTTACAATAATATCATGTCATTTAATTGCTTAAACATTTTTTAATCAATTGGATTTAAAATAATTTAACCAGCTTGGTTATATATAAAAACCCTAGAGGAGGAAGTTCGGACATTCAATGAGTTATTTCACTTTAGAAGTAAAGAATGTCTTCCATGAGAGTTTAGAGGAGCTTAAAAGAAAATCGAAGAATTTGGGTTCATAGTGAAATTCAGGAAGCTAAATAATTGGAATTGAATTATGTCTGAATTTATAGGGACTAGAATACACTGAGCGGGTTTATTTGTGAATGGAACGTTACTTGGCTTGGCTTGGCTTGGCTTTGGGTGTGCATGATTTTGATTTTGTCGCGTTATGGCGAGAGAAAATCTGGTTTCTGTAGCGCCGTGATATCGTGGGGGCCATACTATTTTTTGCGTTGCTGAGACGTTTGGGAAATCTGTAAAACTTATACCCCAATAGAATGTCGTCACGTGTGTGTGTCTCCTCGATCCTCCCCCCTTGCCATGCTTAAAGGACGTTAACTGCGACATGACGCGGGAAAAAGAAAAGGGATCTTTTATCCTCAAATAGAGTAATATTAGTATCAAATGGTGATATTATTAGTTAATTAATCATTAACAATATGAATAAATAATAACAATAACAAATAAAAAAACAAAATAATAACAATAACAAATAACAAAACATAATACCTTGTTCTGTAATTAAATCATATGAGAAATGGAGTTCAATTCATAAATAAATTTAAATTATAAGTATAATTTATTACAATTATCATGCTTTGAATAAAATATTAAACCACTGAATTGAATTCAATTGTATTATTTAAAATATTTGTGAATATGAATTGAATTAAAAATTATGATTATTTTGCACTTAATTTATAAATTATTTATTTTTATTACAAAAAATATATATTTCTGTACAAAGACCTTTATATTTATTTAAAATGACACAAGATATAGATATTTTAAAGAATATATAAATACGCATCCCACATTAATTCCTTATTAAGAAATTTTGAAAAACACATATTTATTAACAAAAAAAATGGATCAAACTAAATTTTTTAATTGGAATGTTGAGAAACAAAAATTCTATAAACATTCTAATAAAAACTCTAACATTTTACTCATATCAAACTTAAATGAAATAAATATCAAAACACACAAATCATATTATAAAACAAGTCAATGAATATCATAGTCTTGACAATGTTAACAATTCAGAAAGACATCATAATTATTAGTTCTAGAAATTCAAAAGATATCACACTACAAAATAAGTTTTTGAAAATTGCATAAATAAATTTATGGCAATTTTATAGATATCATCTTTAACTTTTATGTTTATTTTGAACTCCTCAATAACATATAATTAACTCACCAATCATTCAAAACGTAGCTCTT
>Ga0325414_1009017_pt1 | contig 10532 bp, 8 predicted proteins | sample PopdelMetagenome_8_FD_206183 | JGI IMG/M metagenome (GOLD analysis project Ga0325414, IMG submission 206183) | Populus deltoides microbial communities from Bellville, Georgia, United States - Leaf-PdKOR-R3 | ecosystem: Host-associated > Plants > Phyllosphere > Phylloplane/Leaf | place: USA...
TATATATATATATATATATATATCAGACTAATCTTAGATGACTAAAATGGTATTACTTGTACGATTAGGAAAGGAAACGTGTGCTTAGTGGTTTTAAATATTATCCTTTGCCTGAGTTGGCTAAGGATAAAGCCATATATCGAGCTCTTATCCATGGGAGTTTTGTGTATGATCACCATGGCAGGTGCTGGGAAGGTCATGCTAGTGAGATTTGCTGCACTCATCACTACCAAAATGCGTTGGAAAAAGACTTTTCTATATAGGGACCATGGCATGCATTGGAAGAAGATAGAAAAGATGTGCTCCATAAAAGAACCCAAGCTACCATGCTTGAAACACTTGGCTGTCATCAAGATATGGTGGAGACAAAGAGGAAATATTGGGATTTTGCCACCTTGATGGGATGCCTCATCTGTCACTTTGCGGTGGCATGGAACCCTACATTAAAATAATTAATTAGGGTTGGCTTCAGTTGAGGCATTGCAGATAATTCTTAAATTCAAGGGCCATAGAAGGCCAGAAAATCTCATGGAACCCACTTCTTTCTCAATCCGGGCCTCATTAGTTTGCTGAAAACAAATTGTCGGAAAAAAGGATTAATTATTACAAGTGGATCCCACCCTTTTTCTTATATGTTTTATTTCCACCTCACCTTAATGGATATCCAATTTAACAATATCTTTATCTTATTTATTATTTATCAAGTAAGATAATTATTAAAAAAAAAATTCACTCATTCAAAGCAGCCTGGATCAATATTATCCATTATATTCGGATTAAATTGTCATTCCTGATCTCACCTCACCCCATCTAAATCTTTTGTTTTTTTATTTTATTTTTAAAAAGCACTTAATCACATTTTCAATATAATATAAAAAAGTATTTCAAAATAGTTATATGTGGAAATTAAATAGATTCAGTCAGCTTTTTATATAGTTAGACGTGGCAAATTTCAAAAGAGATGATAGACTGAAATCTGATTTTTTTATTTATTTATCTCTCCTTTATGGGCACAATTAAGATCGATCGTCTCTTCATATTTGCTTTTTAAATTATTCTTCCTCTCGACCTTTTCTATCACCAGTCTATATATTTTATATAAGAAAATATTATTGCTCTATTTTTATTTCTAGGAGGGCATGCAAGAACCAGCAGCGACCAAGACTGGATCATCCCTTGGACAAGCAAAAAATCTGACTCTAAAATACCCTAAGAAAGTTGAAAAGGGGACAGGAGCCCCAGGAGAAAGGGAGCAAAATCAGTTTCCTGTGTTTTTATGGGAAATGTTGTGTTGTGCCAACAGCTAGTTTCATGATGTCAATGACTTTTTGCTGGACAATTGCCCTTCCAAAAACCTGACTTTCCTCTGTTGTACAAGTTCTTGGGATCGAAATCAGGAAAACATCAATTTGGGTTTCCAACTATTTTGAAATTTGCATCTAATTACTGTTTAAGGGTAATTGATTCTTCAAACATTTTCTCCAATCACATTCCAAATTCTAAGTATTGAGACTCTAAAACCATAGCTGTGAGATTTGCGTAAAAAAGTCTGTATTACTAGGTTTTTAAGTTTAACTCGAGTGAATCACTCTTATTAAAATTAATAACTAGGTTTTAATTTTGTTAAATATGTCAATCAAATTACTAAAAACATTATCAGATCAAACATTGAATATGAATGACATTCAACTCCATTACAACATATAAACACAGGAAATTAAGAACAAAAATTCACCCAGAATTTTAAAACACCAAGTCTAAACATCAATGTTGTCTACATTTGTGTTGTAGCAACGTTGTAAAACGCTTGTCATTTATAACGACACTGACTATTCATATGTAAAATAAACTTACAATTTTTCTAGCCTGTAAATATTTTTCTCCAATCTAAAAATTTTCTTGTTTTGGTTTTAATTAATTGATTGTACAATGGCACCGCAGTGACCCAAAATTAACCTTTATTGACCACATTTATAACCCTATATGAATTAGAAGTGCAAATCTTACGTAGTCCAGCTGTTGGCGATCCAACAAGATTTGTAAGATATTCTTTAGTGTCATTTTCGGTGTCTACAAATAAATAGACTCAAAATAATTATAAATCAGATTCAAAACTATATAGTTATACGTGTGATTCATAAAAAAATGAAGTGAATTTGGACCTTTCCTCGTGGATTCTTGCTCTTTTATTTCTGTATATATAATTTTTTAATAACAACGCCACTGAGTCATGCTATGCAACCATGCATGCACGCTGACCTTCCTAGCAATTTCCTTCCCTGTTTCAGCCTGCCAAGAGAGCCTCCTTTGTCCTCACCAAAGAGGTGAAACAAGCCATCAATAATACCTGAGATCGATCCTCTCTTCCATGCTACAAATATTGGACTTGGTTTTAATTAGATTCTAAACTACAGGGAAAAGAATGGAAAAAAAGGCTGATTATTAATTCTTTGTATATCATGCATATCGTTAGAGTCGAGGGTTTTTTTCATGAGGGAAGTGGGCTAGAGCTAAACATCAAGGGTAGGTGAAAAATGTGAACCATGTGTGCGCGCAGAGCTATCTTGAACAAAATTATAAATATTTTATTAAGTAAGAACTTTGGTTATTATCAAAGTGAGTCTTAATTTAAACCGGTTCTGGGTTATGCGTGTGAGTGAATGGATTACGACTCACACAAGCTAAATTCATGGGCAACAGCATTTAACAAGACAGAGAAAAGTCCAAGGAAAAAGGGACAACAAGTGTTTTATAAGTTCTGGTCTTAAAGTTTTATGTCTAGAAAGTCAAAAAGGAAAAAGGTCCCAAGCAATTGTTTTCAAAGAACATTGATTATGCTTCTTATGCGAAGGAAACTAATAATAATAATAATAATAATTGAATTAATTTGCATGGTTAATTATCAATGGAAATGCATTAGATTTTTTGACAAGTAATTCCAGAAAGAAATTCTATAAAAGAAATTTAATTATTGAATTAAATATCTATATATAAGGAAACTTCTAGTCGATTTATAGATTATGATCTACGATCATAGAATAATTAATTAATTTGACAGGAAAATCTATTTGCATATGGAAATATATAACCAAATCATTTGCATATATAGAGAAGTCCTCTAATTCCATCTCTACGTACAATATGTCTACAAATTACGACCTCTGAAAGACCTAAACATTCATGCTTGGTGTCATCTATTCCCTTAACTTTTTTCCCAATTTCAAGACCTTCCTTTCCTTCGCAAATAAAAGAAGTCCCTTAACACAAAAAATTAAGCTGCAAAACTAGTCTGTTTTTTTAGTTTAAAAATGTTTTTGAAATTTTTTTATTTTTTATTTGCTTTAAATTAATAATTTTAAATTGTTTTAATTTGTTGATATCAAAATTAAATAATTTTTAAAAAATAATAATATATATATATATATATATATATTATTTTAAATCGTTTTGTCTTCTGTCGTATGAACATACCTCAAAATTTCCAAAATGCCTTCGAAAGGTTCTATCATGCCCCCAACTTGAAGAAGAGACCCACCACTCCCAACCAGAAACCTCGACTCTTCAAGCTTATTAGAAGGGATGGACGGTGAGGCATCGGAGCATAGTTTCTAGGACCACCTGAATCGAATTGTGATATGGAAAAGGATGCGAGTTAATGGTTTGTTAGGCTATATATTGAGTTAACTCAAATTTATTAATTTTTTTATTAAAATGATTTTGTTTTTTTTTAAGGAATTTTTTAATGCTGATCAGACTAATTTTAATTAAATTAATTGAATAATAGATGAATTAGATTTTAGATTACGAAGTTCCTTTAATTTATGGTATTTAAAAGTAAAGTGCCCATGAACCATGCATGCATAAATTACATTTAATAAATTTCTTTTAAAATGGAGTATCATTGATAATGATATTTAAAAATAATATTACTCAAATCATTTGAAAGATTATACCTCGAAGGATTATCATTATTTATGCTCTTTTTTTTTCAGGTGTTTTTTCAGCTATAATATTGAAAAATGCAGGGATGGCAAGCTCCAATTGGAGGAAATTCATTGAAAACATTTTAATTTTTATTCATGCAGAATAAATTATTTAAATTCTGCAAATTGATTTTCGAATGAATACTTATTCTGATCTCATCTTAATGAGTGATACAGAATTAAATCCACCCCTTTAAGAATCTTTTTTTTTGTTTTGTACCGTAGATGTCATTATCTAAAAAATGGCGAGATCAAATCTAAATGCAAATATTAAAACGACACCTTTTTATTAATAAATCATAAATTAACCATGCTTGTTCTTGAAAAAAAAAAAAGAACGAATTTTAATTGATGATTTTCTAATTACTATTAGGTGTAAATATTATTTTTTCAAAAACGTCCATAAAAAATTATGTAATAAAAAATAACTTATTATGAATTTACGTGCTCATAAAATAAAATAAAATAAAAAAGCCTTTTCTACGAAGAGAGACATATTTATTCATCAAATAAGTTCATCGCATAAAACAATAATGAATTCAAAATTTGATATATCAATACAGTCTTAAATAATATGTTTTAAACTTTAAATCTTGGCTCAAACTACAGCCAACAAGTAGCGTTGCTTAATTGAAAGAGTTTCGATTTTTCATCCATGCATTTCAAGCTTTAAATTAATAAGCGATTTAGGAGTTTTTCAAGTATGATTGTTGCAAATATTTTATAATATTTTTAACAAATCATGTTTATTCAAAAAATCATTAAAATATATGTTTAAAATATAAATATATATTTGTGATTTAAATCGCAGTTGATGATAAAAAAAAATATATAAAATAATGTTTTGTGAAGTTAAGTACAGTTTGAAATGTAGTTAACTAACATCAATAAATAAAACCTAAAAAAATAATTATTATAAAGGAAGCTTCAAGAAGAAAGATTTAATTTTTGAGATTATTCGATGTGTTAATAAATTGAAAAATGAGTTGTTAATAAAAAGTAATTAGATTATGTATAATGATCGGTGACGAAATAAATAAAAAATTATTCAATGTGTATCTTGAAAAACGCAATTACTTAGGAAGATAAATTCCACTCATCCTCCAATTTAAAAGAAAAATATAATTCCATAAAATAGCATGAAGAACAACTATACTTTAAAGATTAAATGGTGACATATTTTCAAATTCTTGGTGAAGAAAAGGTAAATATATATAAAGGAAAACAAAGGGCAGGGAATTCATGATGAGAGAATGGGGATCTTCTTAAGCGGAAAAATGCTGTCTGCTGCGGGACGGTGTGAGTTCAAATTGGGGCCGTGGCTGGCTCAATTCGACATCCTTTCAATAAAAAGTTATTCTGTTCAAAATATCAGCCTTTCAATAAAAAGTGTAAAAAAAGCATAGTTGTAATATCCTGTCCAAGCTTAGCTTAGTGGACGAGGTGAAGCGATGTCTTTTCATATATTTATTTTAAAAAATGAAACCCTATTTAAACTAACCAAAGATTATCGGGTTAACGGGTTAACTTGTTAAGTCAGACTATATTTTATATCTGATAATCCGACTTTATAGGGAAAAAAAAACTATAAAATAAGGAAATGTTTCACTTGTCACATGGTCACACTGATTTTGGACAGGAATCTTTCAGACATGTAACATGTAGCAATTTTAATGATATCTTGTAATTTAATAGAGTCATATTTGATTACTTTATAAGTAATTGTTGATTAGATTGGCATAGTGAACCAAGCAAACGTGTCTTTGGAACTGGTGCTTGATTTCTAGTCAAAAGAACTTTCAGAATATATCCAGCCAACAAACCAACATTCAAACTTGAGCATTTGACCCTCTTTTTTTCTGTCTTTATTCATTTCTCATGGCTTCCTTCTGTTGAACTAATCACAAATGGGAATTTCAAATCATGAAAGAAAGAAAATCAAGCAAGTTTCATTATCAATTGCTTGAGCCAGGTAACATTAGAGCAATTCCCTACAAGAACATGGTAATTTGACCTTATACTTTGACCTCAAGTAGTTTACAGTGTCTTTTGTGTCGTGCACTTATTCTGTGCAAAACTCAGGTATACAATTTCAATGACTTGAAGGCCTCGTTGTGACTGAGAATTTAAAGGGGAAAAATGGTTGAGAAGCAGTCAATAAAGGGGGCAAGTACAATGTTGAGAAGCAGTCAACGAAGCCGGCAGGTGCAAATCAAAGTTCTCTACTGATATGCATCCTGGTAACCATGTCAAGATTCAAGAATCCAGACTGCATTACAATACAATCCCCTGCATCTCTACAACTGAATGTGTTAAGAATGGGATTGAGTTTCAAATGTTGTCTCCACTCTTCAGTATGATTGACACGTGGATCTCTTATAGTTTATAGATCAAACAACAGCGTGTCTGAGTTTTAGCGCGCTTCCGCTGACTTCCCAAATGGAAGATACTTGGAAAGATGATGAATATGTACTCTGCAAAACTAAAAATGTTTACCGCCTTCCATGCGCCCAGTGCCGGTTGTGGTTCCCTGGTCGCATGGGTTGGTTTTTCTGAACATGTCCCTGCTTAGGGAGATCATGTAGCTCCATTACCTGTATTGTTCTTTGCCTCTTGGCTGTGGAGAGAGAAAAAAATGAAGAAAGAAATTACAATTGTTAGAAATAATCAGCAACTTCAAATTTGCACAGAAACTTGTATAAGAGCAGACTTCGAGCCACTTCATAATTTCAAAAAACACTTGGAACCAGTTTCATATATCACCAGATTTCATATCTTAACTTTAGTTTGGATTACATTATATTCAATCTGGATTACATTATGTTCAATCTAAACAAATCACTATTACTGGTAATGTGCTGATTCGAAATTAGAAACACATATTTTTTTGATGCAATGACACTAACCTTTCTCAGCTTGTTGGTACCGCTCCTGGAGTTTCCTTTTTGTGGCTTCAAGTTTCATCTGGACAGCAACTTCATCTGAACTCTTAAGTTTCTACATGAATAATAGAGGGTGTCAGATAAAAACTGCAGCTGTAGATTTAAAACTGATACAATTTCTTTTTTCTTTTTCACTTACATCTTGCTGACCAGTTGGGGGCTTTCTCTGGCTGGTAACCGTATCTGTTTTTCGAAATAACACAGTTTCCTGATTCATCTTCTGCTCAACATTTTGCTTTAGAGGTCTCCCAGGCCCAGAATTGGCATTTGAAGGCTTACTTGCCTTGACAACATCTTCTTGCTTCCTCATCTGTTGACTCTCGTTGTCCTTAGAAGGCATATTTGCTCCCTTAGGAGTCTGCTGTTTCTGTTTTGAAATATTTTGATTCTCTGCTGAAGGTCTCCTTCTACTTACATGGTTCTTGATGAATTCCCCATTGTTTCGAGGATCTGAAACAACATTCCCCATTCATAATCATGAATCTAAGAAGTGGGGAATTCAAATAAAGAACTGAATACCAAAAGCTATCAAAAAGAATAATAAAAGATGGCAAATTCAACTCACTTCCATCATCATCCATTCCATCAAAGAACTTCATGTAATGCAGCACACGGACACACAAGTAGTACAAAAAGTTAGTCCCCATGTAGAGTACCCTGAATACAAACTAAACATAAATCAAAAGAAAAGGAAACATACTTGTGAGAGCTCCATTGAAGTAGGTTGAGTGGTGAAGAAAGCTCCTTCATCCAAAGGAGGAGAAGGAAGCCCTTCTTCTTCATCAACAACAGAAGGATTTACAGAATCAGGAGTACCTTCATTACCTAAAAGTCCAAGCATAAAATCAGATGCCACAGAGAGTTTTTGAACCGAGTTGGAAAGAATGCTAAAAGCATTCTGCCAATGACAAAATACTTGCGAGCAAGTTTCTACCTCGTATAACATTTGCAGCACTGTACCACTCGTCTACCAAAACTTTCCAGTCTCTGCAACAGATGAAAGAGAATTTTAATGTTAAATAATCGAAAATAAACAAATAAATTCACTGGAGTATTCTAGTATTACAAACTAAACAATGTGGATAATTGAAGTTCAATGTCATCATTAACTGCACTTGTACACCCATATGTCTCCAGCAACAAGTAAACTAATTTTCTAATATATATATATGCTCACACCAAAGTTGCAATAGGTTGAGAAGCAAGCCACTGCCTGCATATTCTTATTGTGCACATGGCTTATTCATACATATATGAAAGAAGAAGAAACAAAAGGGCAGGCAAACTCATCCAGAAAATAAACAGATGGAGTATCTTAGGCAGAACTAGTATCTCAAAAAAAAAAAAAAAAAGTCCCAATAAATGCCATGCTTGAATGGATGCCTAACCTCTACCAACAAATGTGAAAACAACACATATTTATAGTCATGGAAACTATAGATATTCAATATTCAGAGCGTGGCAATAACTCAGAAGTTCATTCTTGGTTTGGCAAAACAGGAGAACAACTAGCAGAAAGGATAAAGTCACCTCACAAACCAAGTTGAACATGATGTAGTCCTATGATATGGTCGAATTGCTAATTATTTAGCACACAACAACAAACTACTACTTCATCAAGGCATAAAGAAACTGTTGTACAGCACAGGAAACAAGCACATACTCTATTAAAGTCCGTGCAAGATGTCGAATCTGCTTTGATCCATGCTTCCGGAGCCCATTGACAGCCTTTCCAATCTCAGTTGCCTGGTGAAAGACAAGCTCCATTAGTACAAAAACTCAAGTAAAGGAAATAAAAAATAAGACTGAGAAAAATATTTGTAATGCCAAAAAATATTAATCCAACTCAAACACTAAAAGAAAGAGTGTATCCAACCTTTAGAGTATCCACAGTCAAAGCCATCAATCTAAGCTTCCTCAATGATTCAAGCAACACAGAATCAGACTGTCATAAGAACAATCATAGCACAGACAATCAGAAATCAGAAAACTCGAAAACTCAAAAAAACAAGTTTCAATATTCTCCAACCAAAACAACAATTCTCAAAAATCTTCACACACCCCATTTTAAAGGATCCATAAAACCACATAATTCAACAATCCAATCATCCAAATAAGCTAAAACAACTAAAATGCTGTTAAGATAAAACAAAATACCTCATCTTGGCTGTTATAAAGAATGTCTTTGATCCTCAAAACCTCATCAACAGTCTGAGACACCTCCTCGATCTCATCAGTTAAAGCTTCAGCTTCTCCAAAACTAAAATTACTAACCAACTGATCATTCACATTCACTTCTCCATTATCAATATCATTATCCCTATTACTACTATTCATCTTGCTCTCTTTACTCCCACCTCCCTCGTACTCAAACCCGCCATCATCAATATCTATATCAACTTCTTCTTCATCATCATCACTACCAGAATTATCACCATCCCTTCTTTTGCTACAGCAACCTCTATCATCCCTCTCATCTTCATCATGACCCGGAACCGCCAGCTCTACCTGATTACAACCCGAACACTTAATCAATCTACAAGAAAACAAACGTTCTGCAATCCGATCTCTACGCAATTTAAACTCTTTTGGACAATCAGATGCTGCAACCAAGATTGCATGATCAATGATACCAAAAATATCAGAACTTGCTGTCCTAAAATAATCCCTCCAGTAATCAATTGACACAGATTTCATTGTAACCTGATGACCCGGCTCAAGAACCCGAATATATCACTCTTTATTCAAATTTGGCAATTCCCAGAAACAGAATTAACTTTCATGAGACTTTCATAACCAAAAAAAGACTCTTTCTTTTATTATTATTTTTTAGAGAAACCCAGAAATGAAAAACCAAACTTTTTCCAAATCTGATCAAATACAAGACAAAAACCAAAGATTGACAATTGATTATTTCTATATGTTACGAAAATAAGTTTATTGTTCTTCTTTCTGGTTTCTGTTTTATTTTGGTCACATTAAAGATAGGGTATTGAGGACAAGTTGAAGATGATGATCGAAAGAGAATCAAAGCATCTGACAAAAACTAACGTGGGGTTTTGTTTGATATTGGATTGTTGCAAGGAGAGAAGAAAACTTTCCTTGGGAAAAAAATATTTGTCCTGGAAAATTATAGGTAAGACTGAACAAAAAAAAAGGCAGAAATCTAGTAAGAGGAAAAAAAAAACAAAAGCGAGAAAATAATTTGGAGTTTTTGTTTCTCTCCCTTTCCTTTTCTCTCCCTCTTTGTTTCTGTTTGGTTTCCTTCCACACAAAATCAGGTGCTGTGCGGTAAAAAGGCAGAGAGAGAGAGAGAGAGAGAGAGTTTGTGCTCTCAACAAAACAAACACACTTTCATTGAAACTGTTGTTTAATGTTTTATTTATTTTTATGCTTGCTAATGATTTTTCATTTTCTTCTTCTTTTTTTGGCTCATTTTATTTACACGAAAATAAGATTAGATAGATAATATCAAATGATTATTAAGAAAATATAGAGAATGATTTTGATTGTATATAGTATGCTTTATAGTTTAATTACATTTTTTTCTTTATTAAATTTACTTATATTTTCATTGTATGTATGTATCAAGAGTAGATAGTTGTTT
>Ga0325414_1009018_pt1 | contig 10532 bp, 7 predicted proteins | sample PopdelMetagenome_8_FD_206183 | JGI IMG/M metagenome (GOLD analysis project Ga0325414, IMG submission 206183) | Populus deltoides microbial communities from Bellville, Georgia, United States - Leaf-PdKOR-R3 | ecosystem: Host-associated > Plants > Phyllosphere > Phylloplane/Leaf | place: USA...
CATCGTTAAATCACAAATTTAAACCAATTTTAAAACAAGACATTTAAACAATTTCTTAAAATAAGAAAACTCATCCCATTGAAATTTCTCTTATTTCCCTTACACACTATATATATTAATATCAATATTTAACATTATTAACTCAGCAAAACAATGAACCCTTTATTTTTCACTTTCTCATTTTACAATTAAACATACATAATAAACCTTAACAATTAATATTCTTACATCATCATCGCAATAATAATTTCACCATGCTAGTTACAGTTCATGATAGTTTTCATTAATTAAACGATTTGCCAAAAATATTATCATGGCCAACCTTAAATATATTTCATTCTCCAATTCTCTTTCATTCAGATTTCTTAGTGGTTCCACTTTATCCATAACCTAAAAGTTAGCATTTTATTCATTAAATATGTTCATATAACAATGTTTCTTTTTATTCTTACACCGTGATCATCCTTCCCCCCGTTTTAAGAATACACAATTCATCTATAACAATAAAAACACATTTTACCAATACATGTTTCATAAACCTTAATACCCATACAATTTTAATTTCATCAAAACATGTATTTAATTAAGTTTTCTAAATTCTGCATAAACTAGCAAAAAAATTTCAAAAAGCAATACGTTATTCATCTTAAATTATATTTTCAAACCCAACGGTTATAATATAGACCTCGGAATCTTTCACGGTATATCTCAAACTCGGAGTGATCCAACAACTGAATCTCTATGTATCAAAATAAAAATCGAGCTAACCTAGGAAATAGTGAGCTATTGTTCAACACGAACAAAACCTTTATGAAGAGTTTGTTCCCAATCTCTACCGTCTATAATGAAAACCACATCTAGACGCACTGCATATCCAAAAATAAACGTGATCCAACAGTGTCAAAGAGAGAAATTAGTCGATGATTGAAACTTCCATGCAAGGTATTTTTTTCAAGATATCTCAGACGATGATTTTTATCAAACAAAAAATGATTTATGCCGAAGATATGATCGTCAGAACGCATTGCCTCTTATTATTTGGATTCTTTAGATTATCCTATTCTCTCTTTAACTTGATTATCTCTCTTATTTCTCATGTTTTTTCTTTTTTCCATGTGGATTGGTTGAATTTTTTTTTGTTCCAGAGGCATTTTTGTCATTAATTATAATTTTATCCCTCGTTTATGCCTTTAAGTAATTTATTTGATTTGTCGCATAAATTATCTAATTTTCTATTTAAATCGTTAGTCTTTACCAAACCTTGATCGATAAGAGATATTAAAACAAGGTATGATAACATATTAATAGACTCCATGTAAAATTTCATCATGGTCTAATAGTTGAATTGAGAGTCATGCTTTTTAGCGTAAAATTGACCAGTGTATGACTTTTCGTCAACAATCTAATTTTTCTTATTTAATTTTCACACAAATGATATTAATTTTCCTTCTAAACTCTTAGGGTCATTTTATTATTTTAACTTTAATTATTTACTAGACTTATTTTTGTTTTAATGTAACGTCACTGATTTTTAATTAGTGCCTGCACCTTTGGTCTTGCCTTTTTGGTGCACTATCATTTCTTATGGTTTATTCTTTATCAACTCACTTATTCTTTATAAAACATTTTATTTATTGTTTTATCCATCAAAATGTGTTGCTAGTTTTGCGTCATTATGAATTCTAAACTAAAAATCATTTTATATAAATTATTCTTTCCATTATACATCACAATTCTTTTTATCGTCATCATTTATTTATTCTTTCTTATCTCAATTTCCATCACTCATGGAGATATTACTGCTTTCAATCTTACGTTTACATAGAGATTTAAATTTAAAATTTGGTTGATTAATAATTGAGATTTATAAATTTTTTATTTGCTATCTACGTGGTTATCACAGTCTTATGACTTGATTTGCAGGTTAGGCTGGTTGATTCAAATTTTTATGTTATTTTTTTAAATCAATCCTTAAATATTAGGTTGATTGAGAATTAGACTTTATACATTTATTTCGGTTTGCATTCTCCAAAGTTATCTAGGTTTCATGACCGGGGTTACGGGTTCAGTCGGTCGAGTAAGGTGTTTTTATGTCATTTTTAATTTTTTTAATTTATACTTCAACATTGAGTTGATTGAGAACTGAGTTTCATAATTTGTTTCAATTTGCTTTCTATGAGGTTTTGATATTGGATTTGACAGATTAACCTGAATTGATCAAAGTTGATATAATAAATTATCGTTTTAATATTTGAAAAAATATGTCATCCTGGTCTTTTCAAGTCAAATTGCATTTTTATCAGTTGTTCGTGTTGTTTTCAAATCTTTTAAGTTGATCAAGTTATATAAGTTAAATCCCTATATAATTAGTTGTTTTTGTTAGAAAACACGTTAAAAACATCTATTTTTTTTTAAAAAATTGATCTAACTCACAGTATAGCACCAACAATAACTTAACATAATCTAAATGGATAACATATGCTTTTTCCAATTAATAGACATAGGCATGATCAAAAGTATGATATTTTTTCACCGTACAATAATACGAGTTAAATAACTCTATTAATGTATTATAAAGATAGAGTTTAGTTATTGTTTTAAGAAAAAAAAAAGCAAAAATAATGAAAACATGTCTCTTCTATATTATATACTGTAAAAAGTCATAAATATTTAATATTATAAAATTAAAGAAATTCATTTTAAATCTATATCGATACAACCATACGCTATACACTCTCACTTTTTGCATGCTTAACATACCCTTTTTAAATAAGTTTACCCATGTTTTTTGAATCTCTTTCACTGTTCTAAGTATTATACTTTTATATAGAAAATAAAATTTATGAAATTACAGTATATTTTAAAATTTCTCCGTAGCTGTACCTAAAAGGGAACACCAAAATCCACCCAATCACGTGTCTCTCGCCCTCCACATCACATTACAATTTCTTCTCGGCATTCCGTACGTTTCACACGTACCAACCACCCCCACACGCTAAAAAATACTTCCCCTCAAAAAGAAAAAAAAACAGAAATAAAAGAAATAAAAAATAACGCCTGTTTGGAGAGAGAGAAAGATAGGGGGAGAGAGAAGGAGAGAGAAGCAAGAAGAAGAATGGGCGAGGAAGCAGACCCAACAATGAAGAAGAAGAAGAAAAAGGGACGTCCTTCTCTTCTAGAGCTTCAAAAACGCTCCCTCAAACAACAACAGCTACAGCAAACAACCCCTATTTCTCTTAAAAACCCTAATCCTCTCAATTCCAATTCTGCCCTCCCTAACCGTCGATCCGCTCGCCGGAGCTCTAATTCCTATGCACCGGAGTGGATTGACGGAGACGAAGACGAAGACGACGACGAAGACGATGAGCGTAAAGAGAAGAAGCATAAGCTCTTGCGCGGATTGAATTCTCAGAAAAATAACAATCAGAATTCCAATTCGTCGAGCCCTTCGAATTTGCACGGCTCTGATTCGAATGCTGGTGGCTGTAATCAAGAGGACGGAATTAGAAGGCGCAAGATCAGCGCCGTCCGTCTTGGATCTGATGATTTGGTGATTATCTCACCGATAATTTAATTTAATTTTTCATTTTATTAGAAAATAAAACAAAATTCTTCTTTATTTTTCTTCAGTGTTTTGGGATTTTTTTGTCTTCTATTTAAAGAGATTTTGAACGATACCCTTTTGGATTTCGCGCGTTATTCGCTGCTTGGGCAAGTTGGATCGGAGTGAGTTGTTGTGTTTGACTAGGTCATGTTTTCCAGGAATCTAATTTACTAAAAGAATTCTATTTTTCTAGTATTTTATTTTTTGGAAATCTTGGTACTGGTGGATTCAAGGCTTCTGTTTTATTTATTTATCTATTTTCTTTATTTGCTAAGTGAGAATATTTACCATAAATATTTTATTCTTTAGCTGTTTGTTGTATTTAATCTTCTGATGTCTGCCCAACATTATAGAAGCGAAGACATAGTGGTCTGAAAAGCTTAATTTGTCTTTTCTATAATAATTTTAAGCTTTAATTTTTTGTACTTGCTCTGCCTTTTAGTGTGACTTTCCTTGATTATTTCTTCAATAATAGTTTAAATCACCGAGTTTGGGTGTAATTTGTATTGAAATGAAATTAATTTTTCTTGCAGGGTGAAAAGGTTTTGAAAGGGACAGACACTATTCATGGTATCAATTCAAACTCAAAATTTGATGAAAAGGGTTTTCTGGGAGTTCTTTAAAAAGTGTGTGTTGGGAAGTAATTAATTAAAACTGTGTCATATATGTGCGTGTGTGTGTGTTTGTTGTGTGTATATATTATGTATGTACATGTTTGTGTGTGTGTACAGGGTCATCTGTGGAGCCTGGTCCCACTACACCTTTGCCAGACAAAAAGTTGTTGGTCTTCATTCTTGACAGACTTCAAAAGTGGGTGTTGTTTTTAGCTGCTTAGATTTTTACTTTTCCTTTTGTAGTCCTCGTCTTTCAGTTGTTGAGTTTAAGTAGTTGCTTTCAATTGGGTTTTGATTGGTTTGGTTTTAATTTATTGATTGCAGGAAGGACACCTATGGGGTTTTCTCCGAGCCAGTGGATCCAGAAGAGGTGCATTTTGTTTTACTTCGCAGTGCTGTGTTTGTTTGAAAGATAATTGAATATTAGTTGATAATGATTTGATTTTGGTACAGCTTCCTGATTACTTTGACATCGTTGAGAATCCCATGGATTTTTCTACAGTGAGGAAAAAGTTAGATGAGGGAGCCTACGCCCACTTGGAACAATTTGAGGTTGGTTTAAGATTATATTCTTTGCTAACTTGGATTTGCATGTAACTTTCTGTTAGTGGAGTTGCATCAATGACATTTGAGTCTTTGCATCGGGGATAGACAATCCGAGGATCTGCTTGGTTGCTTCAACTTTTCTTAATCCTGTGGCTGTTTAGATCTTTTGATATGTTTGGAACCTGACAGCAGATTTATACTTAAACTGGAAAGGATATATGTTTGAATAGAAAATGGATGTTGTAAGTAAGATATGTTTGAATCTGAAACTACCATCTTGCACTGGGTTGGAATCTAACTGAATAAAGACAATAAAGAATTCTATTCCTTAGAACAGTGTTTCCTTGAAGCTCGTTTCTGATGGTCAAAAGTATTTGTGCTAGTAGTTTTGTTAATTGCAACAAGAGCTGTTACATCAATACCCAACCCTTGAAGGCTTTTAGTTGCATTTCTTTTAATTGCTCGTTGCCATTTACAAAGGAAAAAGTTCTTGATTTGCCCTTGAATAGTTCATGTAGATGTTCATATGTTCCCTGTGATATGCACAGACTGCCAGTCTCATTCTTTGTAACCTACCAAGCCCAGTTTGGTACTTTTGTATTGATTGCTTCCTAGCTAGCAATTACCAAGAGGCAAAAGATGATGATAGATTATGAAACTGCTGTGGACAAAATGAAACTGCACGAGGATGGATATAAAAGAAATGGCATATTTTACTTACCTGCCAACTAGCTGTTTGCGTTGAAGTCAATTTCCTGTACTCTTGGTATGCTTGTTGTAGAAATTATGTTTGATGTGAATCTCACTGGCATTTGAAATTGTGACAATTCTTTTGTGCAGAAAGATGTTCTTTTGATATGCTCAAATGCAATGCAGTACAACCCTTCCGATACTATTTACTTCCGACAGGTTTGGCTTTGTCTCAATTGTGCAATAATTCTATATAGTTATGTTGGTGTTATTTTTGAAAGCCATTATTCTTAACTTAGGCAAGGGCCATGCAAGAGCTTGCAAAGAAGGACTTTGAGAATCTTAGGCAAGATAGTGATGATAGTGAACCACAAACTAAGGTTGCGAGGAGAGGGAGGCCACCAGCCCTAGGCAAGCTGAAAAAGGCACTTGAGAGGTCTCCAATTGACCGTGTTGGTCCTGAAGCTTCCTCGGATGCAACTCTTGCCACCGGAGGAGATCACAATAACTTGTCCAATGGTTACAATCTCAGAAAAAGTTCTTCATACAAGTACCAGCCCGGTGATGCATTTGTCCGGGCCTCTTACAGCAGTGAAAATTATTCTACCTGGTTATCTGAATGGGAAAATGAGTTTCCAGGTATGGGACTGCTTGCTTCTGCTTCTTGCTTTATATTCCATTGCATGCCAATTTAATTGGCTATCTCTATCCAATAGCTATTAAGGTATTTACCTATCATGCAGCATCTGTTGTAAAGGCTGTGATGAAGTATGGAAAGAAACCGTTTGTACTAGATGAGAACAAGCGTGACACCTATAAGCATCCATTGGGCTCCCATGAGCCATCCATCTTATCGACCTTTGAAGGAGAATTAAAGCAACTAGTGGTGGTACGTGGGAAGAAACTTTTAGTACTTTGTTTTGGTTTTCCCAAATCGAAAGCTGATTTGACATCTGCTGGTCTCTGACAATATTACTTAACAAAGCTTTTCACAGCCATTTGTTTAGGAATGAACACGCCCAGCTGCATGTGGCCTTTGCCCACACTGTTGTTTGCTTTAATCTCAACTTGCACTTATCAGCTACCTGCCGGTGTCGTAGTTTTTCCCACTTAGTCTGTAGGCAATTGATGGTTTTGTCTATTGCAACCTGATTTTGTTTGGCTTTGATGTGCATCAGGTAGGTTTAAGCTCTGAGCACGGTTATGCAAGAAGTCTGGCTCGATTTGCTGCTGATCTTGGCCCTGTTGTTTGGAGAATTGCTTCGAAGAAAATTGAAAGTGTATTGCCAACAGGACTTGAGTTTGGCCCTGGGTGGGTAGGAGAAAATAAAGCAATGGAGAAGCAAAAGATTTTAAACAACCTTGTATCTGATAACCATTTAAGCAGACTTCAACCTGCTGCTTCTTCAAGTAGAGAGGCAGCATGGAATAGAGAAGGCGTGCCAGAAACTGTTGGCGGGTTAAATCCTCAAAATGAGTTAGCTACACTGAACAGTGGTGCTGGTGGGATGAAATCCATGCCTTCTCTCCAGATTCAGCAGAAACCAATAATTCATCCTGATATGAATGGTTTCAGTGGAGGATTTGGATATAACTCTTCACCTCAACCGGGGATGGCACGAACTGTGGCACCGACAGGAAAGCTCAATTTGGAGCAGACTGCAGTGCCTTCCCAAATGTTTGGTGTGGTTCCAACTGGCAACAGTGCCTTCATTTCAGTGCCTGGGAATGATTTTAATTCAAATAAAGCTATGCTGTCAGAAACTTCAAGTGGATTATTGCAGCCTGGAATTTCTCCAGCCGTAGGCTCCAGCTCTGACTCTCGTACATTTGGCAATGTGGGGTTTGGTGGCAAATCATCTTGGCAGGGATTTTTACCATATCAGCAACAAGGTACTGTTCCATTTCCACCAGATCTGAATGTTGGATTCATGGCACCTGGTTCACCTACTTCTAGTGTGCCCATCGGTTCACCACGGCAGCCAGATTTAGCATTGCAGCTCTGAGGTGGATTGTATTGGATCATTTTCCTTCTAATCAGACCCGGTGGATAATGTAGTACTAGGTTTGAACATTTTCCAGTAAAAAAAAAAAAAAAACATAGAATAAGAAATTGGTGAAGTGGGAAGTCATCTTGTAACCAAGGCTGGCTTGCAACTCATTACTGGAATGATTCATAACATCAAATTGCGTAGGGGAGGAATTATGTACAGATTAATGTATCATTTTTTCTAGGTTTAAACCACAGTTTTATACTAGTATGGAACAGTTGAATTCTTAATCTCTAGATATTTTCAAGATATTCCCATCGAAAATGACAGCATTGATATGCCATTTTAGGTTGTTGTGTACCGAACAGCGGAGTTCTTACTGTAGATGAGAGGCCTTTCCTTTCCTTTATCGGTCTAGCTTTTCAAAGTTTTGCCCCCTTCTTGATCTAGGGTTTGTTTGTGTAAAAAGGTTGCTGTTAAATCGTCTCTTCTGTAGCAGTTTGTCCCAAAAACTCCAGTCAAATTTTGGCACTTGACATTAAGAAGATCCATACAAATTCAATTGTCAAATTAGTCTCGCATTTATGTGTTGATTCTCAAATTGTCCCCAGGCAAAATATTTTCTCAATTGAGCCCCCAGCTATCGTTAGGGTTGAATATTTACAAGGCATGGTGTTCTCTTGGTGATATACTCGAACGGTAAAATTAGAAATCTTTTAATTTTTGTTATGGCTTCTCAATTACCCCTTAATTATTTATCTACTCTCCTAAACTCATTCCCAAAAAACTCGAAGCTTAATTCTAAAAAAAGAAAAAGAAAATATATAAGCTTCTTTTGCAAGAGCAAGAGTAATGAATGGAGTGAGGTATTTATTCTACAAGGTCAAGATACCAAGTCGAAAGATTCTTACACCTTCCCTTTGCCTTTGCCGTGGAGCTGGCACGAGTACACTTGCGAATCGGGGATAGTATCAAGCAAGAACATGTTGTCAAATTTATTCATCATAAATTCTATTCCAGTGTGTTTTTGTTTTTTTTGACCGAGACCAAACATTTCCTTTTGTTACGAATATGATGCTTTCATAGCTGTTAAGACAATTTAATCCATCATTGTCATAATTTTCTAAATTCATTTTATTTAGTTTTGAAAATTTTCAATAATCAGTTGTTAACTTTTTAGTTTTTACATCTTTGAACAAAATAAAATAAAATAACAATAATAAACCAAAACAATATCAACGGCATGTGTCTTTGAGATGGTTATTAATTTATCCCAAACTACACCAAATTGTTTGCTTAAAATCAATTAAATACAAAATTTGTTTTTATGATCCAACTGTACTTTTAAGAAATTTTGATTTTTTTTTGTTTTGTTTTTTTTCTTGATATTTTTGGATTGTTTTAATGTATATATATATATATATATATCTAAAAGAAATTTAAAATAAAAAATATTTTTTAAATTAATCTCTATTATAATTTTATAAATGCTTTTTAGACCCATTATAAGCCTAAACAATGTTGAGCACTTGCCTTCTTGGTCGTTAGTGATCCCACAACTTAATCAATGGAAGAAGATGAAAAATTCACTTGACGGACAAATTATAAGGGTGTTTATAAGTGTGATAAAGATTATTATTTTAAAAATATATTTTATTTAGAAATGTATTAAAATAATAATTTTTTATTTTATTTTTTAAAATTTATTTTTGATATCAACATTTTAAAATAATCTAAAAAAACTAAATTTTTTTTATAAAAAAATTCAAATTTTAACAAAAAACAGATTTAATCTTAATGCATTGTTGGTCGTTAAAAATACTTTGATTACAAATTCATGTTAATTTATTTGTTACAAAAATTTAACTTAGTTAATTCCTAAAGCCTGTCACTAATTGTATTACAACAAGATATTTAATCCTGCCATTAGTTAAATCTAGCTTATTAATTCGATTAAAATGCAATAAAACCGGCCTGATCCATGGTGGGATCATGAATTCCCAATTAACTTCTGTTAATTCCTGAACATCAGTAAATTAATTATTTGTTATCTGTAAAGATAATTTATAATATAATTACATTTGAATATTGTTGTCCGAAACTCGGAAATATCCTGTCATGGTTTTCTTCCGAAGCCATCTTTGTGTCAGCAACTTCAACCGCTTATCTTCATGTTCACAGAACATATTTTCCCACCCTGCTGGCTCCACTGCTTCAAACCCTAACCCTGGCGTCCTATCTTGAGACATAGGATTCAAATTTTGCGCCTAATCCACTACATACGCCGATACTCTTCTCCGAAACTTGGCCTTAAATTCAGACCATGCTTGGTACTTGTAATGATTGACCACAACAACTTTTAAATCCAGTGTCTCCGTCGGATACCCTTGTGTCACCCTCTTCCGTGGATGCCTTTTCTGTTTCGACCGGACCAGACTCGTTGCACCGAATCGAGACCTCACCAATGGTCAACGATGATGGGGTCTTCGGTAATAAAGATTGTAACATGCGATCATCGGTAATAAAGTTTGGCGGATCGCATCGTCTTGGACGAATAAATTGACAGTCTTATAGGATCATGATTATATAAATTGTTTTACTATCATATCACTGATTTCCTTATAAAAATAATTCAGATATTGGAAGAGGTCAATTATATTAAGTTTCTAAATATATCCCCGAGTGATTAATTTAATCAGCACGTAAGTTCTGAGATAGTCAACGATACCAATTATATATGAAAATAAATAAATAAATTCAGATGTCTAGTTCCAAGTAATCTATCAATTTTCTACAATCTAAAACTGCGTACTGAGTTTTTTCTTCTTCAACGAATTTCCAAAAGAGGGTGTATTTCTTGACAATGCATTCATGTTTCTGCAGGCATGAACATAAACTTTTATACACATTTTCTTTGTGAGGTGCCCACGCCTTGGTTTTCAATAATTTCAGTTTGATTTGGTGATTTAGGGTGAAAGAGATAAATTTAGAAGTAATAAAAATATGTTTGACTAGAATGAAAAAAATAAAGATATAAGAATAAATTTATTTTTTAATTAAATTTGAAGTAAATTTATATTTTAAAGA
>Ga0325414_1009021_pt1 | contig 10529 bp, 10 predicted proteins | sample PopdelMetagenome_8_FD_206183 | JGI IMG/M metagenome (GOLD analysis project Ga0325414, IMG submission 206183) | Populus deltoides microbial communities from Bellville, Georgia, United States - Leaf-PdKOR-R3 | ecosystem: Host-associated > Plants > Phyllosphere > Phylloplane/Leaf | place: USA...
AAGCCAACTACACCTTTATTGGCAGTACTGGTTTGCCAAGCGATTATCCCATCGGCATCCGCCAAAACAAGATTTCCAGCCGCACCAAAGGTGAGTGGCAACTGGGTTGCGTCGGTTGGCTTCCCAATCCCCACTGATGAGCTCGTATATATATTTAAAAAAAAAAAATTATCGTGACTACACCTTGGGATGCACTGATCATTTCAAATAAAATGTAGTGGCCTTCAATAACTAAAATGGCATCCTTGTCTTCTACAAAAGGGTACCGTGATGTCTATTTTGTATTCTTGATTGTTAGTATTTTAACTTTAATTTTTTTGATTTTGATTTTGATTTTTTAATTTTAGTTTTTTTTAATTTTTTTTATTTTTTAATTTAAATTTATGATAATTTTATCCTTATTGTTTTGATTTTTAATTTTTTTTTTTGATATTTTTGTAAAAGTTAGTATTCTTTTCAATTTCATCTTTTAATCAAAATATTATTTTTATTTTTTATGTGAATTTCGATCATTATTCTTTTGATTTTTTTTCATTTTACTAAATTAATTTTTCTTTTCAATTTCACATTTCAATCATTCATAAAATTTATTTTGTTTTTCAATTTTGATCCTCATTTTTTTAATTGCTATTTTTATAATTCTTTTATATAATTGAAATTGTTTTTTCAATTTCATTCTTCAATACTTGATTCATTGAAAATTAAACTTCAAGGTTTTTTCAAATCGGGTGCTTTTGGTCTAATGACCCGTGACACATATTTGAAAAGTTAACATGATTTTTTTTATATAAAAAAAGTTTTACAACCCTTTTTATTCTTTTATTAGGTTATTCTAATATCATGATTTAGACTGCGAATTTGATAAAATATCCCAGTTTGACATGATATCCTAGATTGGCTTGGACCTGATTATAGTGGTTACAGATTTGCATTCTAACTCAACTTGACTAAGGCTTATTTTTTTCATGTCTTTTTTATCCCGTTTTGGCATATGAATATAATTTTTTATAGTAAAAAAAATTCAACATCGCAGCAAAATGTAGGTATTGTTGGCTAGTAATATACTAAAATATAAATGAATATGCAATATTAAAACAAAATCAAATATTAAATAATTAACAAAAATACTAATAAACACCTATTAAAAACAACTTGAACCACCTTGGACTATATATGTTTATTGGCATAATTTACACTTTGAGGATATTAAAGCCTTATGTCTCTAAATAAGCATCTTTGTTCTTTTATCAGTTTATGCATTAATTAAAAAAAGCTAATTGAGGAGGGGAAGTCATTTTTCCCCTCTTATACTTGGAAAATCTTCTCACTTCGTTCATCCTTCAAATTTAAATTGATTAAGGATTATGTTTTATAATTTTTCTTAACTACATTCTATGAGGTTATCCTAGTCTCATGACTCGAGTGACAAGTTTGATAGGTTAACTTGGGTTGACTCAGGTTTTTTATCCTTTTTTAATTGATTTTTTTAATTTCATCATTCAGCATTGGATTGATTGAGAATTGTGCTTCATAATTTGTTTTCATTTGGTTTCCATTGGGCTATCACAGTCTAATGACACAGGTTTGACAGGTTTACACTAATTGACTATGGTTGCTTTTTTTAATTTATTGATTTTTTAATTTTATCTTTTAATATTGAGTTAATTGTTGGGCTTCAAAAACTTTTTTGATTTGCTTTCTATTAAGTTATCACAATCTCATAACTTGGGTCATAGGTTTTATATGTTAACCTAGGTTGAGTTGGGTGTTGTGGTCTCAATATATTTTTTAAAAATAATGTTCTCTTGAAATCTATTTTTAATAGAACTATGTTTTTTTTTCTTTTCTTATTGTCTAGGTTGCCTTTGGACTTATCAAGTCAACTGGTCAATCCCTACAAGGTTAAGAAAAATTTCTTCTTGAAAACACTTTAGGAATGCCTAAATATTTTTTTAAAATTGATCCTACCTCCAGCTTAGTACATGTAAATGATCTAGTATGATGCTAACCTTAGAGGCATTATTGAAAAATGAAAAAAAAACAAAAAACAAAAAAGAGTTTATGGCATGCTAGCTGGGAACTTCAAAAAATAAAATATAAGATGGTCATAACAAAATAAACTAAAAAACAATTCTAGCGAATTATAATAGTACATTTATGATTTTGCTTCTCAAACAAAAAACAATTAGGTTGGATGGTGGCGATAAAAGAGACTTTTTCTTTTTCATTCAACAGTGAAAAGACTAAAATATCATGTAGGGACAATTTTGAGTTTTTACTTTTTCAAGCACAATCAAATAATTGACCTATTCTTAAAGTCAAAGAAACCATTTCTTTTAATCCAAGGTTAATTTCATCTTTTCACCAGGTTGTTTATATTAATATTAAGTGTGATAGCAAGCAAGTTCTTTTATATTATTATAAAATTTATATAAAGAGAATGTTTGCCATTATTTTTGGGTGACTCAAGTGTTGTTACCTAGTTGCTAAACAACAAATTCCAAGAAGTCTTTCAATTTGTTTCGGCATCCTTTTTGTTCTTAGCCGGTGCATGTCGTTAAACAACATTCAATTTGGCATCGATAACCTTTTTCTTTCTTTCTTATCTCTCTCTTCCTAGGTTTTTACACATGGCCCCCTAAATTTTCAAACCAGTCACTCACTTATTTTCTTTGGATTTGATCCTTATTTTTTTTAATCCTATTTTTTGTGCTTGTTCCTTTATAGAGTTTTGATTTTTCTTTTCAATTTTATCTTTTAATCTAAATTTTTTCATGTGTTTTTTTTTCACTTTGATCCTCATTCTATTGATTTATGATTTGGTTTCTTAACCCTTTTGTGAACGTTTTATTGATTTTCAATTTTGTCCCTAATCCAAATTTATGTTATATTTTTTTTTTCAATTTGGTTCTTATTCTTTTGATGTTTTTTTTCCTTTCATTAATTTTTTTCCTTTTCAATTTCACCATTTAATAAAAAATTTATCGATACCCTCTAATTTATTTTTTATTTTGACTTGTATCCCGATTCTTTTAATTGCTCTTTTTTTTAATCCTTTTGTGCTATTGATTTTTTTTTCAATTTCATCTTTCAATGTTTGATTTGTTAGAGATTGAGTTTCGTGATTTTTTCGAGTCTGGTGCTTCTGGTTTGATAACCCAAGTCGCGAGTTTGAAAATATAACGCAGATTGATATTGTTTTTTGTTTATTTTCTTTTCCAATTTCATCGCTTGATGTTGTTTTTTTTTTAAATAAAATTGGTTTTGCAATTTCCTTCAATTTCTTCTTTATCGAGTTATCCTGATCTTATGATCTAAATCATGAGTTTGATAAGTTAACCCAGGTTAACTCACTCTTTATTACCCAAGTTATATGTTTATCATACTACTTCAAGTTAAATCAAGTTGGGTACTTTTTCTTCTTTTTTTTTCCTTTTCCAATTTCATCCTTCCAAAGTTTTTTTTTCAAATTGTCATAATTGCTTTTTTTTAAAAAAAATTTGTTTACTATTGTTTTCTTTTTCTACCATCTAATTAAAATAAATCCAATTTATTATACCCGGTAAGGTTTATAGCCTAAGTCATTGATTTTTCTTCTTTAATTAAAACATGATTACGACACTAAAAATTGTTTTTTATAGAAAAAATTCAGACCAATAGTGTAGCGCAAGCCATGTGTATACTATTAAACTAATCTAGCCAAACATGTTTATATCTGGTCAACTTAATACACTTAAAGAGTTTGTATTAATTTCTTGGAGTTGGAGCACCCCATGTATTTTGATCGACATCTACCATATTGATGCACATACCCATGAATAACCTTAATATTTTCTTTAGTTAATCATCGATCTTATGATGCAAGTCCAATATAAAAACAAAAACATCATGTTATAAACATGTTTTCAAGTGTTATAATTTTTTCACTTGATAAATGTAAAAAATAATGTTTATGTTTAATAAAATAAATTTTAAATATATAAATTGGCAAATAAAAAAATTGTCAACACTAATTAACAAAATTCTTAAAGGCATGAGTATTTCATTATAATTTCTATCATGATTTATAAATTAGCAAATAAAAAAATTGCTAACACTAATTAACAAAATTCTAAAAGACATGGATATTTCATTATAACTTCTAACATGATTTACATTTCCAAGTAAAAATTGGGACAATATTTGTTTTTCCTTTTCTGCTCGTATCACTCATAGTACATTATACATTCATATCAACATGCAAAGGACTTTTTGTTTAAGTTAAGGAATTTATGTTGTTTAACAAAATTTTAATAAAGTTTTCTTTGTACGGAACATTATCTAAAATTTTATCCCATGTTAAAAAAATATCTGAAAACACAATGATGACTCATTTCCTTATAAAAGATGCCTAGGCTTACCGTCATTAATTCCATCCACAATTATCACAATCTAAATTAAATGGCCTCAATCATACCACTCCACACTTTCTACCAATAATCTATGTATCACATTTTATATGTAGACATGCGTGTAGTACATAGAAAATACATATGAGCAAAATATAAACTAGAAACAAGATAATTAATAGTACATCTAAAGGATTAGATTTAATTATTTTTTGCATACACAAAGTTTAATTCCAAGCTATAAAATTATTAGCAATAGTTTTACCTAACAAAACTTTACAATCCTTACAAGAAAAAACATTGTTATGGTGGTGGATGAAGTAGACTTAAAAACATTATAATATAGACAATACACAAGCATATAATCATATTATACACATACATGTTTTACTATTCTCCGGTTATAATACATCTCCATTATTTTCCATTTTATTCTACATTATCTTCACCGTTTTTTTTCTTTTAGATATTGTTATTACTAACAATTTATTATCATACAACTAATTTCCAACCATATGATTCGCTTGAGTTAACGTCTTTAATCCTTAACAATGAGACCTCACATGCATATATTTCCTAAATATAATTATTTTTTCAAAGATATTTTTTTATGATATTGCTTTTCTCCACCCGAAAAGCATAATTTCTTACAATAACACTTTATGTCTCGAAAGCAACGAGTCCCATTCCTGCCTCAAAGGCATATTCACAATGAATTCAATTCCTCAAGATGACAAGTATACACAATACATCTAAACTTCTTTTGTTGCATTATAACATTACAAGAAAATTCACATCATACTATAGATAATAGATAAGCATAGGATCATATTATAGACATACAAGCTTTACTCTTCTACAAATATAATACAACTCCATTATTTTCTACTTCATTCTATATTTTCTTCTCCCTTTTCCTTTTAGATATTGTCATTGCTAACAATTTATCATCACACAACTAATTCGCAACCGTACGACTGACTTGGGTTAATATCTACAATACTTAATAGTAAGGTTACTACTTTTAATATTATTTTCCATATCCACAAGCATATATTTTCTAAATATCATCATTTTTTCAAAGATATATTTTTTATGATATTACTTTTCTCTACCTTAAGAGAATAATTCTTACAATACCATTTTCCATCTCAAAAGCATTTTTATAGTGAATTAAATTCCTGCCCCGAAGGTATATTCATAATAAATTCAATTCCATAAGACAATAATTATACACAATGCATCTAAATTTCTTTTGTTTCATTCTAACATTGCATGAAAATTCATATAATTAAAATGGCAGGGCGAGCCTTACTTGAAGCTCTTGTCGTATATGCTTCTAACAACTCATGTCCCACACCAGACATCCCTCCTACATTTCCAACAATAACTAGCCAACCTTTTCATTTGACTAAACACACATAATCATTTATTTAGAATCAATTTAACTCAAGTACTTAAATACAAAACTACCATATGCATTCATACAAACTTAGTCCATTCCAAACCTTTTAACCATATACATAATCAATCCATAATTACTTACATTTATGATTGTCATAGAAATCCACATTCATGTACTTTTGAGCTGTCATAACAGCCCATATTTTTTTCATATTAAAACTGTCATAGCATCTTTAATTCCCAAGTGTTAGGGTTGTCGTTGTAGCACTTAAATTCCTTTTATTTAGGCTACCGTAGCAGCCTTAGTTTTTTCAAATTCAGGTTACCACAAGAACCTATTTTACATGTGTTTTCACACTTTCATTTCATCAAAACATAAAAATAATAATCAACTCAAAGAAAATTTTAATTTAACATTATTTGCAAGATGTTTAACACATTTGCAACATCATTAAATACCAAAATCAACAAAATAAAATCAATTATCCATAATTTCATCATTCCAAATTTTAACAATAATTACTCAACCTATTTGAGATCACATCACATATGAAAAGAGCTAACTCAAGTATCCCTAACAACATTCAGAACATCTAAATCTACATATTTCAATCAAAATTCCTAATTCTTTTAAAATTTCTATCATGGTCAACCACTTTAACATCTCTATCACAATCATTGTTTTCAATTGCCTTCAAAATACATCCAATTACACAATTTCTCACATCAATTGTAACAATTCACTCAATTAAATCGGTTCCCCCCATCCCTAAAATTCTCATCGTTAGTCGGCCTCTTACTACCAATTTTTCATAATTAATTTTCAATTTCTTCTAATTATATCCTTAATCATGTCATAACATCACAATTAATAATCAGTTTACACCATTTAGCATTTATCCTTAAAATTATTATTAACCCTATTTTTTTCATTTTATGGATTTTCCATTCCCTATAAAAAATAAGAGAGAAAGTGCAATTAGTCATAAAAGGACACTTTACCAATGACAATTGACCCAATTTCCTAAGCCTTTTTGCAATCCTTTCCAAGTTTTCCATTCTCTCTACAAATATGCAAGCTTCTCTCTCTAACTTCTCTACTTCAAATCTCTCACTAAACTTACTAATTAGGGTTTAATTTTTTGTGCTAATTTCAATAAATTAACCTTCATAAGAATAAAGTTTTATGAAGAGAAGAAGAAAAGAGAAGTATTTGAGAAATTTCCAAGCACTCTCTTCTCTCACAAGTTGTCCACTACCAGAAATTTGCTTAATACCAAGGCTTTACCGACAAAATACTTATATTGGTACTTTGAGGTCACAATTACTGTCAAAGAACCATCTCAACCCAATAGCTTAAGCTGTTAGGTAAGGTCTTAAGATATAATTTATATTATTCTCTAACACACCCCCTCAAGTGAAAGCCCTTTAAGCTTGAAATTTGCACAGGCCCACATTACCTTGTGCTTAATTTTTATCAAATAAATAAGGATGATGAGATTCGAACTCGTGACCACTTGGTCATTAAGGCTCTGATACCATGTCAAAGAACCATCTCAACCCAATAGCTTAAGCTATTAGGTAATGTCTTAAGATATGATTTATATTATTCTCTAACAATTACCGATGGAATTTTTTTTGTCCGTCATTTCGCCGGTATATACCGATGGACACATTCGGTTAGTATTTATCAACGGAATGATAGACAAAATATTCAAAATTAAAAAAAAAAGGCGATTTGCTGACATGGAGGTTTTTGCGGGTGATTTTACCGACGGAATCATCGAGGAATTCAAAACGGCAGCTCCGTACAGTGACATGACCGATTCACCATTTGAAATGCCAACGGAATCACCGAGTGATTCAAATCAGAATCTGCATACAATGACGTGCCCTGTTTACCATCAGAATGTCCGACGGACTAACAGATGGAATAATTTCGTCGGGGAGTCCGCCGACAAAAGTTAATATATGACCACTCTACCAACCCTCTCCTCCACTATTTCTCCTTCTTCCCCATTGATACGACCAAAGAGTTGATGTCTTTTTCCAAGTATAGGAGTGTCGAAGTAATAAATAACCTGACAAGACCGGAGTCGAACCACAGGGAGGTTAACTGTATAATAATAATAATAATAATAATAATAATAAGTTGAAGAGAGCTTTGAGATGTGATATTGATATAAGGATTAAACAATGATAAAAACAATTGTCAAGTTTAGAGGATCCACTAATGGTATTTCAAACAAGTATAGTATAAACTCTTATTACTCAACTGGAAACCACACACAAATAAAGTTCCAATCGGATTATAAATTGTTAACATGATTACATTAGTTATCTTATTAGAGTAATGCTAATACTTGTAAATGTTGTCAGGTATTCATGATTATAACTTATGTTAACAACAAATCAAGTTTCTTTCATAGCACATGTATCGGTTATACCATACGATTTGGGCTATGAAAGTGCCAAGTATTTGTTATACCAAGGTTATACAACATAAATCTAGATTAACCATTTAACAAGCAAAGTATTAAAAGTGAACAAGATAACAAATACAAAACATGTTAGTATCAAACATTAAGGTCCATGTTGAGTTTATACTATACTTATTCTTACACCATTAGTGTAATCTTTTCACTTTGACATAATAAACTTAGTTAAACATAATGAAAGAGAGAAACATAAATAAACAAGATAAGAACATACATAAGATATAAGTTAACTAAGTAAAGGAAAGGAAATGAAAAACATAAACAAGATATTAATATAAACAAAACTTAAGCATTACAAAAAATATAAAGAGAGGAAGAAAGAGCATGATCTTGATCTGAAAACCAAGATGCCTAAATGCATGGCAAATGCCTCCTTTTATAGGCCAAAATTTGGAACTATTGATTTGAAGACTAATTGTTGAGTGGGTGGCCACATCTTGACTTGGTGACAATCCTTATCTTCTTGTTTGACAAAACATCATTGCTAACTAATTGTTGAGTGGGTGGCCACATCTTGACTTGGTGACAATCCTTATCTTCTTGTTTGACAAAACATCATTGCTAACGTCAAAATTTGAATAGATTTTCCCATGAAAGTTCTAGGAAATTGTCTCAGCTTTCCAACAAAAAAAGAATTGGTGCATTTGGACTTTTAGAACTCAAGATATAGGCTGAACACTGAATAGTGTCTAGGTTGCAAAATAGATTCTGACTTCTCCGTTGCTAAGATTTGGACTTCCAAATAGCAGAATTGAGTCTTGAATTCTCATGAATGTTTTAGGCCTATATCTTAGCTTTCTAGTTATATAAACCAAACTGAAATTCAAGATCTACAGCTCCAGATATGACCCAATGACTAAACAGTGTTCCAGTTTGGACTGAACCAGCATCTTTTTTCTAAGCTTAACACTTTCTTTGTCTTCTCAATTTCAGTAGTTGAACTCATCAATCAATCCTTTGATTTATGTGATAGACCTGCATTTAAAATGAGCATTTACTATAAATTAAAGCTATTTTATAGTATCATACTTGTTATTATAAAACATGCTTTAGTTAAGGAGTTATTGATACTTCAAGTGTAAAATGATGATATAAAACATTGATAAAAATGCATTTTTAAGTACTAATCACCCATCCCAACTCTCCCCTACTGCAAACAACCAGCCCCCCCAAAACAAAATCTCCCTCTTCTCAGCACAACAAGTCATATTTCTTGAAGTTTTGTGGTCACAGCATCCGTGTTCTGATTTACCAATGGATTTTATCAATTTTTACAAGTATTTCTATCTTTTTAAATTTTAACATTTAAATGCTAATTTTATTGTTTTTTTAGTATATGTATTTTGTTAGTATATGTATATGTTTTATTGTTGTTTCTCAAACAAACTTGTAGTATATGAATGTATAATTTTATACTTGTTATAGTTTGTTTTAGATTTTGTAAAATTATATTTGTTTGTAAATTGTTGAAACTTTATTGAATTACCGAATTACATATGTTGTTTTGAAATAATTAATAGCTTATTTAACGGGTCCGTTTTAATTTTTATCAATGGTATTATGAAGTTGTAATTTCTATAAATTTATATATATTAATTTGTATGGACGTTGATAATTGATAATGAATATTTAATATTTATGAGAAGTTGCAATTAGTTTGTTGGATAATCTCGAGGTAAACTAATATTTTTGCAAATTTATTTACCTAACATAGTTAATTAATACATGTTGTCATCATAATTTTATAAAGGTTTGAGAGAAGTTATGGATGATCGTTCATGGATGTATCGAGATTCACCCCAAGGATTGCGGAGGATGGATTATTGTAACGGGATTCAGGGTTTTACTAATTTCGCAACATCTATTCCTAGAAATTTTACTGGAGGCGGTATTAGGTGTCTATGCAGGAAGTGTCAAAATAAAAGATATATGCATCCAGATGCATCTTCTACACAAAGAGTTTATGGAGAATTACTGGTGTTGGTATGCACACGGAGAAATATTTGTTAGTAAGAAGAGAATGGGAGAAAGAGTGGTTGGGTCAACTTCAAGTGCTAGCAACGTGCATGAAGCGACAAATAACAACACTAATCCTTACAAGAATATGGTTATTGATTAGTACTTAAAAGTGCATTTTTATCAAGGTTTTATATCATCATTTTGCACTTGAAGTATCAATAACTCCTTAACTAGAGTATGTTTTATAATAACAGATCTGATAATATAAGATAGCTTTAAT
>Ga0325414_1009026_pt1 | contig 10527 bp, 9 predicted proteins | sample PopdelMetagenome_8_FD_206183 | JGI IMG/M metagenome (GOLD analysis project Ga0325414, IMG submission 206183) | Populus deltoides microbial communities from Bellville, Georgia, United States - Leaf-PdKOR-R3 | ecosystem: Host-associated > Plants > Phyllosphere > Phylloplane/Leaf | place: USA...
TTGATGATTTAGGAGTCCCTAGGGAATGTCGAATCCATTCGTCACACGTGACAGCAGGTCGTTGATGATTTATGAGTCGCTAGGGGCTGTTTGGGTTGTCGAATCCATGCGTCACCCGAGACAGCAGTTCGTTGATGATTTAGGAGTCCCTAAGGACTGTCGAATCTAAGTGTCACTCGTTACAAGCAGTTCCATGATGATTTCTGAGTCTCTAGGGGCTGTTGGGGTTGTCGAAGCCAACTGTCACTCGTGACAGCAGTTCGTTGATGATTTCTGAGTCTCAAGGGCTGTTTGGGCTTTCGAACCCGACAGTCACCCGTGAAAGCAATTCGTTGATGATTTCTGAGTCCCTAGGGGCTCTTTAGGCTGTCGAATCCATGCGTAACTCGTGACAGCAGTTCTTTGATGATTTCTGAGTCCCTAGGGCTCTTTGGGCTGTCGAATCCATGCTTCACCCGAGACAGTAGTTCGTTGATGATTTAGGAGTCCCTAGGGAATGTCGAATCCATTCGTCACATGTGACAGCAGGTCGTTGATGATTTATGAGTCGCTAGGGGCTGTTTGGGTTGTCGAATCCATGCGTCACCCGTCTCAGCAGTTCGTTTATGATTTATGACTCTCTAGGGGCTTTTTGGGCTGTCAAATCCATCCATCACCCGGGACAGCAGCTCGTTGATGATTTCTGAGTCCCTAGGGACTGTTTGGGCTGTTGAGTTCAACTATCACCCGTGACAGCAGTTCGTTGATGATTTCTGAGTCCCTAGGGGCTGTTTGGGCTCTCGAATCCATGCGTCACCCGTGACAGTAGTTCGTTAATGATTTCTAATTCCCTACGGGCTATTTGGGCTGTCGAATCTATCTGTCACCTGTCATAGAAGTTCGTTGATGATTTCTAAGTTCCTAGTGGTTGTTTGGGCTGTCGAATCCATTTGTCACCCGTGACAGCAGTTCGTTGATGATTTATGAGTCACTAGGGGCTGTTTGGGCTGTCGAATTGATGCGTCACCCATGACAGGAGTTGGTTGAGGATTTATGAGTCCCTAGTGGCTGTTTGGGTTGTCAAATCCATGCGTCATCCATGACAGCAGTTCATTGATGATTTCTGAGTCCCTAAGGGCTGTTTGGGCTGTCGAATCGAATTGTCACCCGTGACAGCAATTCGTTGATGATTTCTGAGTCCCAAGGGTTGTTTGGGCTGTCGAATCCATGTGTCACCTTTGATAGCAGTTCATTGATGATTTCTGAGTCCCTAAGGACTGTTTGGGCTTTTGAATTGATTCGTCATCCCTCACAGCAATTCGTTCATGATACCGGAATCCCTAGGAGCTGTTTGGGCTGTTGAATCCATGCGTCTCCCGTCACAGCAGTTCGTTTATGATTTATGACTCTCTAGGGGCTCTTTGGGCTGTCGAATCCATCCGTCACCCGAGACAGCAGCTCGTTGATGATTTCTGAGTCCCTAGGGGCTTTCCAGCTGTCGAATCCATGTGTCACCCGTGACAGCAGTTCGTTGATAATTTGAGTCCATAGGGGCTATTTGGGCTGTTGAATCCATGCGTCACCCGTGACAGTAGTTCGTTGATGATTTCTAAGTCCCTGTGGGCATTTTGGGTTTTCAAATCCAACTCTCACCCATGACAGCCGTTCGTTGATGATTTATGAGTCGTTAGGGGCTGTTTTGGCTTTCGAATCCAACTGTCACCCGTGATAGGAGTTTGTTGATGATATCGGAGTCCCTAGGGGCTGTTTGGGCTGTCGAATCAATCTCTCCTGTGACAACAGTTCGTTGATGATTTATGACTCCCTAGGGGATGTCAGGGTGTCGAATCCATGCGTCACCCATGACAGCAGTTCGTTGATGATTTCATAGTCCCTAGCGGCTGTTTGGGCTGTCGAATCCATTCGTCACCCGTGACAGTAGGTCGTTGATGATTTCGGAGTCCCTAGGGGCTGTTTGGGCTTTCGAATCCATGTGTCACCCGTGACAGCAGTTCATTGATGATTTCTGAGTCCCTGGGGGCTGTTTGGGTTGTCGAATCGACCCGTCATCCTAACAACAATTCGTTCATGATATCTGAGTCCCCAGGGGCTGTTTGGGCTGTGGAATCCATACGTCACCCCTCACAGCAGTTCGTTTATGATTTCTGAGTCCCTAAGGGTTGTTTGGGCTGTCAAATCCATCCATCATCCCTAATAGCAGTTCGTTCATGATATCGGAGTCCTTAGGGGCTGTTTGGATGGACGAATCCAGGCTTCAGCTATGGAGGAAGTCTCATTGATGATTTCATAGTCGGCAACGACTCAGTTTTGGCTTTTGATTTCTGAGTAGGGAACTACTCAGTTTTGGCATTCCATTTCTGAGTCTATAGGGTATCTTTGGGCCTACGAATCGAGACGTCATCTCTTGAGGCAGTCTCGTTAATTATTTCTGAGTCTTCAGCTACTCAGTTTTCGAGGTTGATTTCTGAGTCAACGTGGATTGTTTGCGCAGACGAATCCAGGCTTCAGCTGTGGAGGAAGTGTCGTTGATTATTTGTAAGTCATCAGCTACTTAGTTTTCTGGGACGATTATCGATTCAACGGGGACTGTGTGCACGGACGAATCCAAGCTTCAGCTGTTTTCGGTGACGATTACCGAGTCAACAGTGACTGTGCGCACAGACGAATCCAAGCGTCAGCTTGAGAAGTAGTTTCGATGATGATTTTGGATTCGGCAACGACTCAGTTTTCGGTGTTGATTTCAGAGTCATGATGGACTGTGTGCTCGGACAAATCCAGGCTTCAGCTATGCAGGAAGTCTCATTGATGATTTCTGAGTGGGGAACGACTCAGTTTTGGCTTTCTATTTTAGAGTCTATAGGGCCTGTGTGCGCGGACGAATCCAGGCATCAGTTGTGTAGGCAGTGTCGTTGATTATTTCTGAGTCGTCCGCTACTTTGTTTTCAGCGACAATTACCAAGTCAAAAGGGAGTGTGTGCGCAGACGAATCCAAGTGTCAGCTGGGGAGGCAGTTTCGATGACGATTTAAGAGTCTGCAGCGACTAAGTTTTCGGTGTCGATTTTCGAGTCAACATGGCCTGTGTGCTTGGACAAATCCAGGCTTCAGCTGTGCAAGAAGTCTCGTTGATGATTTATGAGGTGGGAACGACTCAGTTTTGGCTTTCCATTTCAGAGTCTCTTTAGGCAGCCTCATTAATTATTTATGAATCGTCATCTACTCAGTTTTCAGGGACGATAATCGAGTCAACAAGGACTGCGTGCACGGACGAATCAAGGCTTCAGCTGTGTAGGCAGTGTCGTGATTATTTCTCAGTCGTTCGCTACTATGTTTTCAGTGACGATTACGGAGTCAACAGGGAATGTGCGCGCAGACGAATCCAAGCATCAGTTGGGGAAGCAGTTTCGATGACGATTTTGGAGTCGGCAGCGACTCAGTTTTGGGTGTTGATTTCATAGTAAACATGGACTGTGTGCTCGGACGAATCCAAGCTTCAGATGTGAAGGAAGTCTCGGTGCTGATTTCTGAGTCAGGAACGACTCAGTTTTCCCTTTCCATTTCAGAGTCTACAGGGTATCATTGGGCCGACGAATCCAGGCGTCATCTCTTGAGGTAGTCTCATTGATTATTTCTGAGTCGTCAGTGACTCAATTTTCGGTGTCGATTTTCAAGTCAACATGGACTGTATGCTCGGACGAATCCAGGCTTCAACTGGCAAGGAATTCCAGTTGATAATTTCTGAGTCGGGAACGACTTAGTTTTGGCTTTCGATTTCGAAGTCTACAGGGTACTTTTTTGTCGACGAATCCAGGTGTCAGCTCTTGAGGTAGTCTTGTTGATTATTTCTGAGCCGTCAGCTACTCAGTTTTCAGGGACGATAACCGAATCAATAGGGACTGTGTGCACAGATGAATCCCAGGCTTCAACTGTATAGGCAGTGTCGTTGATTATTTCTGAGTCGTCCGCTACTCTGTTTTCAATGACAATTACAGAGTTAGCAGGGACCGCGCGCGCAGATGAATCCAAGCGTCAGCTGTGGAAGCAGTTTCGATGATGATTTTTGAGTCGGCAGCGACTCAGTTTTCGGTGTCGATTTCCGAGGCAACATGGACTGTGGGCTCGGACGAATCCAGGCTTCAGTAGTGGAGGAAGTCTTCTTGATCATTTCTGAGTCTTCAACGACTTAGTTTTCTATTTTGATTTCAGAGTCAACAGGGTATCCTTTTGCTGACAAATCCCGGCATCAGCTCTTGATGCAGTCTTATTGATTATTTCTGAGTCATTAGCTACTCTATTTTCGGTGAGGATTACCGAGTCAACAAGGACTGTGCACGCAGACGAATCCAAGCGTCAGCTGGAGAAATAGTTTCAATGATGATTTTTGAGTCGGCAGTGACTTTGTTTTCGGTGTCGATTTCTGAGTCAACATGGACTGTTTGCGCGGATGAATCCAAGCTTCATTGTGGAGGAAGTCTCGTTGATCATTTCTAAGTCGACAACGACTCAGTTTTTGCTTTCAATTTCGGAGTTTACAGGGTATCTTTGGGCCGACGAATCTAGGCGTCAGCTCTTGAGGCAGTCTTGTTCATTATTTCTGAGTCGTCTGCTACTCTGTTTTCGATGTCGATTTCCAAATTAACATGGAATGTTTGCTTAGACGAATCTAGGCTTCAGCTGTGGAGGAAGTCTTATTGATGATTTCTGAGTTGGCAACGACTCAGTTTTTGCTTTCTATTTCGGAGTCTACAGGGTATCTTTGGGTCGACGAACCTAGGCGTCAACTTTAGAGGCAGTCTCGTTGATTATTGGTGAGTTGTTAGCTACTCAGTCTTCGGTGACAATTACCGAGTCAACAGGGACTATGTGAACGGATGAATCCAAGCTTCAGCTGTGTAGGCAGTCTCGTTGATTATTTCTAAGTTGTCCGCTACTCTGTTTTCGGTGTCGATTTCCGATTCAACATGGAATGTTTGCGCGGACGAATCTAGGCTTCAGATGCGGAGGAAGTCTCGTTGATCATTTCTAAGTCCACAACGACTCTAGACATCAACTCTTTAGGCGGTTTCATTGATTATTTCTGAGTCGTCCGCTACTCTGTTTTCGGTGTCGATTTCCGAGTCAACATGGAATGTTAGCGCATATTAATCCAGGCTTTAGATGTGGAGGAAGTCTCATTGATGATTTTTGAGTCGGCAACGACTCAATTTTTGCTTTCGATTTCGGATTCTACAGGGTATCTTTGGGTCAACGAATCTAGGCGTCAGCTCTTGAGGCAGTCTCGTTCATTATTTCTAAGTCATCCGCTAGTCTGTTTTTCGTGTCGATTTCCGAGTCAACATGGACTGTTTGCGGGGATGAATCCAGGCTTCAGTTGTTGATTATTTTTGAGTCGTCCGCTACTCTATTTTCGTTGTCGATTTTCGAGTCAACATGGACTTTTTGCCGGACGAATCCAGGCTTCAGCTGTGGAGAAAGTGATGATTTCTGAGTCTGCAACGATTCAGTTTTCGCTTTTGATTTCGGACTCTACAGGGTATCTTTAGGCCGACGAATCTTGGTGTCAGCTCTTGTGGCAGTCTCATTGATTATTTCTGAATCGTCCGCTACTCAATTTTTGGTGATGATTACCGAGTCAACATAGACTATGCGTGGACGAATCCAGGCGTCAACTGGGAAAGCAGTTTCGATGATGATTTTTGAGTTGGCAGGGACTCAATTTTCGGTGTCGATTTCCAAGTGGACATGGACTATATGCGCGGAAGAATCCAGGCTTCAGTTGTGGAGGAAGTCTCATTGATGATTTCTGAGTCGCCAACGACTCAGTTTTACCTTTCGATTTTGGAGTCTACATGGTATCTTTGGGCCGACGAATCTAGGCGTAAGCTCTTGAGGCAGTCTCATTGATTATTTCTGAGTCAACCGCTACTTTGTTTTTGATGACGATTACCGAGTCAACAGGGACTATGCCCGTAGACATGGACTGTGGACATGGACTGTTTGTGCGAAAGAATCCAGGCTTCAGCGAAACTGCTTCCCCAGCTGATGCCTGGATTCGTCCGTGCGCACAGTCCATGAGGAGTCGGTAATTGTCACCTAAAATAGAGTAGCGGACGACTCAGAAATAATCAACGAGACTGCCTCAAGAGTTGACGCCTAGATGCGTCGGCCCAAAGAAACCCTGTAGACTCCGAAATCGAAAGCGAAAACTGAGTCATTGCCGACTCAGAAATCATCAATGAGACTTCCTCCACAGCTGAAACCTAGATTCTTCCGCTCAAACAATCCATTTTGACTCGAAAATTGACATCAAAAACAGAGTAGCGAGGGACTCAGAAATAATCAACGAGACTGCCTCAAGAGCTGATGCCTAGATTCGTCGGCCCAAAGAAACCTTGTAGACTCCGAAATCAAAAGCGAAAACTGAGTCGTTGCCGACTCAGAAATCATCAACGAGACTTCCTCCACAGCTGAAGCCTGGATTCGTTCGTACAAACAGTCCATGTTGACTTGAAAATCGACACCGAAAACAAAGTAGCGGACTACTCAGAAATAATCAACGAGACTGCCTCAAGAGCTGATGCCTAGATTCATCGGCCCAAAGATACCCTGTAGACTTTGAAATCGAAAGTGAAAACTGAGTCGTTGGAGATGCAGTATATTAGAAGTGTAAACAGGTAGTATGTCGATAACTTGGGACCTCCCAGTATAGGGGATACTCCGTTGAAATTTCAGTAGACTTTAATGCAAATACCATGAATATATATATATATATATATATATTAGTCACTCTGTTTATCAGTTAACATAAGATCGTTGCTTTATCCTGGATATGGGAATGTTACATTTTGGTATCAGAGTCCAGGTTGCTATTCCGGGGATATGAATGAGTATAGGGTTTTGAAATATGGTTCAGGATAGTGAGAATAAGGCAAGGAGCCAGGACTGATCCATTCCCAGTTCGAGGAAGTGATCAGAGTCTTCATTATGAAAGTGATTTAGATTGGGATCCCTTGACAAACACTTCCTCTTATGTACCTGCCACATCAGTATACTCTGAAAAAGGTGAGTCAGTTAGACTTCGAAATGATTTGTTGTCCCATCAGGCTGGGGTAACAATGCCCGATGTATCAGACATAGTGGGAGAAAATATACCCCCATCAGCGGCATTGGTAGACGGGACAAACCTGTTTTAGGATCCTGCTTCTATGGATCATATAGTGAGAGCTGTAGCAGCAGGAATGGTATCGGGAGCCTCTAGTGTAGCTTCTAGATCAGGGGGAGTAGTCATCATAGTGCAGTGGGTGGGGTGTATGAGAGGGATGGGTTGTATGATTTACCATGGTGAAGAGGATGCTGAGGTTGCTAGGCTTAAGCAAAAAAAAGAAAAAGGAAAGACTTATAAATCAGATGTAGGTGCCAAAGATTTGACAGCTTTTATAGAGGGGTAAAACTATATATTGGAGGGTCAGAATTGAGGGTAGATCTCTTGTCGTTAGAGTTATATGATTTTGACTTGAATCTGGGCATGACTTCGCTAAGTAAGCACAAGGCATAAGTTGATTGTTTCACCAAGACAATGACAATCCAAAGAATAGGTGATAAAAGAGTAGTGGTTAAAGGGGAACGAAAAGATATTCCAAGTTGTGTAATCTTAGTCTTGGTGGCTGGAAAGTTACTGAGGAAGGGTTGTTTTGTTTGGTTAGCCCTTGTAAGAGAGCTAGAAACGGTAGTATAGATTTGGCTAGTATTCCTGTTGTGAGGGAGTTTTGAGATGTATTCCCAAAAAAGTTGTCTGGATTACCTCTCGTAGAGAAATTGAAGTTTCCATAGAAACCATTCGAGGAATTCCTCCTATAGCCTAGTCTCCTTATAGGATGACACCTATGGAATTGGTTGGACTGAAGGTCCAGCTTCAGGAATTGTTAGATAAAGGCTTTATTCGGCCTAGTAACTCGCCCTAGGGAGTTTCGGTATTGTTTGTAAAAAAGAAGAAGAAGAAGAAGAAGGATGGCACACTTTGTTTGTGCATTGATTTTTGTTAATTGAATAAAGTGATGGTGAAGAACAAGTACCCATCCCCCGAATAGATAATTTGTTTGATCAATTGAAGGGTGCTAAGGTATTCTTTAAGATAGGATTGAGATCTGGATATCGCCAGTTGAGAATCAAGGAACAGGACCGACAAATGACTACATTCCGAACCAGTTATGGACATTACAAGTTTTAATGATGCCTTTCGGGTTAACCAATGCTCCAGCTATGCTTATGGACTTGATGAATTGGGTGTTTCGGCCTTACCTGGACCAATATGCGGGGGTATTTATTGACAATATCTTAGTGTATTCAAGCTCTTACTTGGAGTATGAACAACATCTAAGGGTTGTGCTACAAACTGTAAGGGAGAATCAATTATATGCAAAGCTGGATAAGTGTGATTTTAGCTTAAAGAAATTTTTTTTTAGGCCATGTAATATCCGTAGAAGGAATATTGTGGATCCAAGAAAGGTAGATGTAAACACCCAAAAGAAAAAAGAAAATAAATATATATATATATATATAGATAGAATTGATGACTCAGTCTTCGCTGCCGATTTCTTGATCGGTAGTGACGCAGTTTTTGCTGCCGATTTCTGCATCGGCAGTGAAGCAGTTTTGACTTCAATTTCTGCATCGGCAGCGACACAGTTTTTGTTAAAAAAAATTACTGTTGTTTTGGGCTTGAAAAGCCGGGTTGTTACAGTTGGTATCAGAGCACCTGGTCTGGATCCTGAGGATCGCTGATAATTGTGTTGCTGTGATGAATTTCAGGATGGTACGCACCCGACAAGGGGCACGAACTTAGCTGCCCTCCTTAGAAAGGTGGGGCGGGAACCAAGGTGCCCAAGGTTGCAAGATGAAGATCCCTTGGATGATACGACATCTCTTGCTCCGATAATACCACCCGAAACCTTGTAGGGGGAAGCTGCGGTAACGGGGGAAGGTCGGAGGCCTAACCAGACAGAAGGAGTACCCCTAGTTGCAGCAGAGCAGCAAGAAAGATCAGAAGCACAACCATCAACTATTCCAACTGGTGTGCCCCCACAATATGTAGACGAGGGACTCCTTGTACAAATAGTTAAAGTAGTGATGGAGGGCATGGCTGGTTCGGTGACACAAACAACTCCTACCACATAAATTCCATAGGCAGCCCCTATGACTAGTATGACCACGGATAACGTGGTACCACTAGTGCGACTAGTCAAGAGTATAAGGGAAATGGGCTGTGAACCGTATATGGGGGAATAAGATGCAGAGATAGCTGGAAGATGGATTAGGAAGGTAGAAAAGACCGTGATTTAAATAAGCACACCCGAGGGTTTGAGGGTAAATTGTGCAACCCTGTTACTATCTGATAGGGCCATGACATGGTGGGAAACAGTTCAGCTGAAGCGTGCAACCGAGACACTAACTTGGAGTGATTTCAAGACAGAGTTTAAGAATCAGTTTTATTCCAGGTACCATCGCAAGGTGAAAGAACAAGAGTTCTTGGCATTAAGACAGGGTGATATGTCGGTATTGGAGTATGAAAGGAGGTTCCATGATCTCTCATTGTTCGCCCCACACTATGTGCCGACAGAGGAACATATGATTGAGAAGTTGAGAGATGGTTTGTGACAGGATTTGAGACAAGGATTGATCGCCTTACAGTTTAAATCGATGAGAGAGTTAATTGAGGCTGCCCAAGCTCTGGAGGCTTGTATTGGAGAAAGCCTTGGGGGACATCATGGTATAGGCAAAAAGAGAGATGGGGACTATTTTAGCGGTAGACCACCACTCCCGAAGAAAGGAAAAGGTGGAGTGTTTGAGCAGTACAGGAAAAAAGGGAGTTTGATGTTACCGCCCCACCAACAGTCAAGTGGGAGAGTGATGGTTGGACAGTCACACTCGAGGGAAAACTCTTCAATTGGGACCGGTGACCACAAGGGTGTTGACTATCCTTTTTGTATAAAATGTGGACAAAAACACCCGGGGGATTGCTCAGTTTCCCCCGGGCGATGCTTTGTGTGCAGAGGAGAAGGTCATAGGTGGAGGAACTGCTAGTATTTGAGTCAAGGGTGTCATTACTGTGGTGGAAGAGGTCATTACAAAAGGGACTGCCCTAAAAGGAACATTGGACAAGTACAGAGCTATAGGCAGCCCAGTCAGAGCCACCAACAGTCAGTCACCGTGAATAGGCCAGTGAGATCTTCTCAATCAGGAGCAAACTCCAGTAAAGGGATACCGAGGGCATAAAATGATCGAACCCCGGGGAGGGTCTTCCACCTGACATAGGAGGAGGTCAGGGCTGCATTGGATGTGGTGGCAGGTACACTACTATTGAATGATTTTAATATGCATGTGTTGTTTGATCCGGGTGCCACCCACTCATTCATTGCTAAGAGAATTGTCACTAAACTGAGAAAGGGAGTAGAAATAGTAGAGAAGGGATTCGTAATTGGAACTCCAATGGGAAACATGGTTGAAACAAATATTGTGTATGTGGATGTGGG
>Ga0325414_1009028_pt1 | contig 10525 bp, 8 predicted proteins | sample PopdelMetagenome_8_FD_206183 | JGI IMG/M metagenome (GOLD analysis project Ga0325414, IMG submission 206183) | Populus deltoides microbial communities from Bellville, Georgia, United States - Leaf-PdKOR-R3 | ecosystem: Host-associated > Plants > Phyllosphere > Phylloplane/Leaf | place: USA...
ATTCCAAGGAAGTAAGACATCAACTCGAGATCTGTCATCTCAAACACATCAAACATCTCTGCCTTGAATTCTTCAATTTGTGTCTTATTACTTCCTGTTACAAGTAAGTCATCAACATAAACAGATACAATAATTAAGTTTGCATCAGCTCTTTTTACATACAACGTTGCCTCACTTAAACTTTTAACAAAGCCAAGTTTATGTAGATGATCATCAATTCTGCTATACCATGCTCTAGGAGCTTGTTTGAGGCTATACAAAGCTTTTTTCAGCAGGTAGACCTTCTCCTCTTGTCCCCTGACTTCAAAGCCTCTTGGTTGCTCTATGTAAATCTCCTCCTGCAGGTATCCATTTAAAAACGCAGACTTTACATCCAGCTGATAAACTTTCCAATTCTTTTGTGCAGCAACTGCAAGTAGTAATCTGATTGTGTCCAAGCGTGCTACTGGTGCAAACGTTTCTGAAAAGTCCACACTAAATACTTGAGCATAGCCCTTCACAACTAATCTGGCTTTGTATTTGTTTATAGAACCATCTGCATTTTGTTTGGTTCTATAAACCCATTTGACTCCTATGGCCTTCTTGTGTAAAGGCGTGTCCATCAGAACCCATGTATCATTCTTTTCAATCATTCTAAGTTCCTCTTGCATTGCTTCAATCCATTCACTCTTCTTTACTGCTTCTTCAAATTCTGCAGGTTCACAGATAGCAATATTGCTACTTTCATAAATTTCAGCTAATGATCTTGTACCTCTTACTGGTTCATCGTCAATGTTGTCATTAATAATCTCCAAGATTGGAGATTCTTGCTTCTCTGTTGATGATTCCAGCTTTTCTTTTGGTTGCTCCCACTTCCATTGCTTATCTTCCATAAAGTTGACGTCTCTACTTACCAGAATTCTTCCATTTTGAGGCTGGAAGATTCTGTAAGCTTTTGATGGACTGCTGTATCCAATGAATACTCCTGGTTCTGACTTCTTATCCAGCTTATCCCTTTTCACCTGTGATACATGAGTGAAACAAATACAACAAAAAATTTTCAAATGTTGCAGGTCTGGTTTATATCCAAACCAAGCTTCAAACGGAGTTTTTTTCTGCAAGGCTCTGGTTGGCATTCTGTTCAGCAGATACACTGAGGTATTTGCAGCTTTAGCCCATAATTTCTTTGGCAACTCTTTTTCGTGCAGCATACATCTAGTCATTTCCATGATACTCCTGTTTTTTCTTTCACTTACACCATTCTGTTGAGGAGTGTAAGGTGCAGTAAACTGATGTTCAATTCCGGATTCATCACAGAATTGTTGAAATGTCCCACAGGTATACTCCTTTCCATTGTCTGATCTTAATGTCTGAATCCTGCACCCACTTTGGTTTTCCACCCATGTTTTATACTTCCAAAACACATTAGCAACTTCTGATTTGAATTTAAGAAAGAAAATCCAACAGAACCTGGAATAATCATTAATGAAGATGATATAATATTTGCTGCCATTCAGTGAAGCTGTACTCAGAGGACCTCCAACGTCTGTATGTACCAGCTGAAGTTTTCGTGTTGCTCTCCAGGTTGCATGAGGGAAAGGTTTTCTGGCCTGCTTACCATATTGACATGCCGCACAGTTTGCTGACCTGTTCTCCAGTTGTGGTACTCCTTTTACAAGAGTATGTTTTTGCATATACATAAGCCCTGCATGATGAAAGTGTCCAACTCTTTTATGCCACAATTCATCACTGCATGTTTTTGCAGAAAACACACTCTGCTCCTTCTCCATAAGGTTTAAAGTAAAACCTTTTGATTTCATTTTTACCCTGAACACGTTGTTGCCCAAGTTGTCTTTGATCAGACACCATTGATCTTCAAACCTTAATTTGAAACCTTTTTCCATAAGCTGTCCAACACTAAGCAAGTTTTGATCAATGTCAGGCACATATAAAACATCTGAAATATACTTCAAACCTGACAAACTGTTTAAGACAACAATTCCTTTGCCTTTGACATCAATATAATCACCATTTCCAATTTTAACTTTGGAAATAGTCGTTCTGTCAAGTTCTTTGAACAAATCCTGATTGTTTGTCATGTGGTTTGTGCAGCCACTATCAATCAACCAAGAATCATTCGAACTATTTCCTGCTGAAAAACATGATGCAACAAACAGCTGCTCCTCTTCAGGTTGTTGTGTAATAGGATTGGCCTTTTCTTCATGTTGTTGTGTCCTGCAGACTCTTTCAATATGTCCAATCTGTCCATATTTTCTGCATTTGATATCTGGTCTCCACCAGCACTTGATCGGCTGATGATTTGTTTTTTTACAGTAGGTACATGGTGGAAATGTTTCCACCTTGTTTCTGTACGTTTGAACCTTTTTCTTTTTGATGAATCTCTTGTCTTTGCCTCCTCCTTGATATTGAGTTCTTGCTTGAAAAGCTCCCTGCATTGATTCTTCAAGTCTCATTGATCTTTTTTATTCTTGTGCCTGCAGTGCATTTGTTAATTCTCCAAGAGAGATGCTGGTTAAGTCTTTTGACTCTTCTAATGAAGAGATCTTATACTCATATTTTTCAGGCATAGTGACCAGTATTTTCTGCACAATTCTGTCATCAGAAAATTCTTTTCCAAGCAATCTTACTTTGTTTATTATGCTTAGCAATCTGTCAGCATAATCTTTGATGTTTTCGGTTTCCTTCATCTTCTGCATTTCAAATTCTCTGATTAAATTAAGAACCTGCATATTTTTTGTTCTTTCATTGCCTTGATATTCCTTTTTAAGATAATCCCAAATACCTTTTGCAGAATCTAAATTCATGATTCTTGTGAATACTGTATTTGATACTGCAGCATATAAGCAAGCTTTGGCCTTGGATTTTCTTGTCTTCTTCTCCTTATGAATCTTTAGTTGGGCTATAGTTGGATATGCAGGCAAGTCAGGAACAACATAGTTTTCTTCCACAGCTTCCCAGAGATCTAGCGCCTCCAGATGCACTGTCATTCTGATGGCCCATGTTTCATAGTTTTCACCATTGAAGATTGGTGGTGAACCGTGTGAGATGATTATTTCAGAATCCATTTTGTGTTTTTTGGTTGTGTTTGTGGTTTGATTTGGTTTGTGTTTTTATTTCTCTCAACTCACAAGTCCCTCAAGATAAACTATTGCTCTGATACCAATTTGTTGGTTATAATTCTTTAGTTGCAGAACACAAGTGCATGCAAAAACAGAAGTAAAGAAGAATTTGTAGAAGAATATAATTATTGATCTCAGAATACTCTTTAAATAGAGTTAGAGTTTTACTTGGAAACAAAGACAATTCAAAATTCAAAAACATTGCATAACAACAGATCAGATATGATCAGTAATTTATTCCTAAAATCTTGGTCTTCAGCAGAGATCTTCATTGACGAAATACATGCAACAGCAACAGCACAACTTCCTGGTCTTCTGCAGCTTTCTAAGACATTTCATCAACAATCTCGTTAAAGAGACAAGATCTTTATTGGGCTAGGAAAAAAACTGGTCTGCCCCACTACATCTTGATAATCTCTCCAGAAAACAAAAACAACTGTGATATTTGCTTACAGTATTGTTATCATTATCATTGTTATAAACCACATCTGCACATTCCTACATCTCTTGAATGTTTTGACTTTTAGTGTTTGTCACCCTCGTTGTATAACTTGAGATCCGTTTGGTTAGATGTTGGAAAAAAGAAAGAAAAACTCATAATTTTATTACGATGAAGATCCTATACATGCGAACTCAAAGTTATGGAATCCATGTATGTACATATCGGTTTAGATTACTCCTTTTATCGTATACAGTGACTCCCTACTTTCCAAATTCTGAACTTTGCTTTAGCACCACTAGAAAAATGAATTACACCGACTAAATATTCCGTCAATAGAAAAGTTTATTTATCGGTAAAATCTTTCTGATGGATTTATCAACAAAACCATATCATCGAATAGAGTCGTGTCAATGATTTCACTCTCGTCAATAATTTCATCGTTGATTTAATCACCGATAGTTAGACCGATATAATATTATTATCAATGATAAAAATATGCGATAATCAATTTCTAATGGTATATTGATCAATAAATATGAACAACAGACTTTCAATAGATAACATATCACATATTTCTGATGGATAATCGACATAATCATTGACAACCACTTTCTGTCGGTGATTTAGTTGATCTATATCAAAACACTTAGCAACTCTCTGTAATTCTTCAATGAAAATTGAGATGTTGTACTGGTATAGTTTTATACCTGTTGATGATTCTGTCGGTGGTGTATTAATTTATTTTTTTTAATGCTATCAAAACAATTTGATATTAAACAACATTAAACAATAAATTTAACTTGAAGAATATATTTGATATTATTAATTTAATAGTAAAAATCAACTACAATGTTTATAGATATTGTTAAATACTAACACAATCATTGATGGACAATAATATCATTAGAGAATTACAGAGAGTTTGAGAGGAATTCAAGAATTTTTATTCTCTAATGGTGTTACCGATGGAAATAAAATTATTGAATAATTACAGAGAGGTTTTTGAGGAATTTAGGGGATTGGATTCACTGACGAATATACTGATAGATGAAAAATCATTGGTGGATTTGAAGGTTTCTAAAAGAGTTTATAAATTTTTTTAATGATTGAAGAGTCACTGATGGTTTTAAAATTTCCATCGGTGACTCCATTATTGCTGTATTGACATGGTTTGTTACTGATGGATTCACTGAAATAAATTTTCATTAGTGATTTTAAACCTAGATATGTCAAGGCAATTCCTAGTTTTCCCCTATTTCCTTTCCTACCTCTATATGCCCCCTTCTCTCTTCAACAATAATCATCACTAACACTCTCTTTCTTCCAGTCAAAACACTACAGCCCTACCTCATATCTCAGGCTATAGTTATAGAGATATAATAAACTCGATTCATATTGAGTCCACTAGTTTCTCCAGCATCCAACCATAACTCCAGATTATATTCTAGATAGGTTAAAGGGTCCTCCATATGTTTGGCATATATGTCAATGTTATAATGTCCCTACACAACAAAAAAGTCAAAGATATGGATGACAAAACATTAGTCCAAATAATGTATAAAAGGTTTAAAAGTTGAGATATAATAAATGCCTCAACTTGTCTGTCCACTAACTATTATATCCTTTTTTGTTTATCCTCCCTCTGTATATATGTTTCCATATATAATTCAATCAAAGTTGGCTCGTGCCTAAGATGTGTAACCTACAAAATAAATCCTAGTTAAACATTATAAAAAATAATAACTATAATTTGAAGAAAAAATACTTAAAATTAAAATAGGCTCTCTTACTAGGTGCTTTGCATGGTTAATAAAAGGAAGCAACCTGTCGGTATACTTGCTAATGGAACCATGAGTCTTCTTGTTTTTGTTTGAGGACCTGCTACGTAAATGCCTCCTAAAACCTTTTGATTTGAAGGACTTTAGATATCTCTTCTAGTTTCTCTTAGTGATGTGGGGAGGTATATAATTCTTCCACTTCTCAAAGTCATCTGACTCGGTATATCTCTCAACATAGGTGTGTGTGTCATACCATAAACCACATAACATCGTTCAGAAATTTGTTAAACACAAATATATAACAAAAAAAAGATTACAACTCAATAAAAAAAATTTAACCTCACACGTTTAAATTTACTTAGTTGCGTTGTGATTTTCCAGACTTGCCTTGCTATCCTAGAGTTTGCCTTGTCCCACTAAAACATGTCACTGTAATCATTTTTGTAAAATAACTAGTTTTTAAATTTAAAAAAACATCTTTTATTAATAACTACAAGTATTGATTATATATGTAATAGCCTTAAAATTACCTTACCAAGCTTCAATCATAGACATCCATTCAAGATGCTTTTTAAGTTGACTTCATTGAAACAAAGGGACTTGCATTGATGATTTCATCATCGATGTTATTGTTCGCATAATTTCTATATTTGTGAACCTAAAAATCAATTAATTAATGGTTGACTATATAAACATGTAATTGTTAATTTAATTGTATGTTTGAATTAAATAAATTTTATTAATGCTCAAACCTGACTTTCAATATGCTATTAACTTGCCAGAATAGAGGTCTCTAGAAGCTAGATCTGCGACCCGTAGTTGACGAGCCTATGACGTTAGAATGTGCATCAAGTGCCTCTTCATGTCGACATTTAAATGCATTGTAGGCTTAGGAACACTAATGCTTAAAGATACATAATCGGTCCATTTCGACCTTAAACTTTTCATTGGTATCTAAATAATATAACTCAATAATTAAGAATATTTAATTAAATTCTCAATCTATATTTATGGTTTTTTGTTTTAGTGAGTCTATTCATTTAAAATAAAATTTGGCAGCACCTCTCCTATATGAACCCTATTCAAAATTTGAAAAAAATACAAACAACCAAATACAATGAAACAAATCATCACCCATAAACCAAACACATACTTACTATGAATTCTTTTTTAGAACAAGGTTTAAAGGTTATGAGCTATTAAAAATTATAATACTTAAGCAAACTTGATGATAAACATGATAACATTTGAAAGGTTACCATATTTATTATTGCAATGCTTATATACGATTCATAACTTATCCTATCAACCTATAATTGAAACCAAGTTCAATAAAAATGCTATATTAATAGCTAGCTCCTCCATTTCAAGATTTAAACTTAAGAATTTGATCACATGTTAAATGAAATGATTTTTGAATTAGTTAGCCTTTTTATAGGCAAATGGCATATAGCAACATGAATTATCATATTTAAAACATTTATTGTAAAATTAATTATTTTTCAGTTTATCAACACACTTTAAGACTAATAAATAATAAAAAATAAATTAGTAATTTATGTATGTAATTACTCAAAAATCAAATTATTTTATTCAAATAACTAACTAAATTACTTAAAAATCAAAATCATATCTAAAAATCAATAAAAAAAACACACATTGTATATTTGCTTAGTAGTAATTATTAAAAAAAAAAAATTCTTTCTATAGTCTATTCAAATCATAAATTCATATAACATCCAAGATTGACATAAACCCTAACTTCCCTCAAATTAGGGATTTTTCAATTTCAAACACAATTATAATTGAAGAATGAAGTATAAAAAGAATGACAAGCAACACATAAAAGGGGAAAATATGAAAAAACAAAGGAGAATACATAACATGTCAATAGTAGAGTCCAATAGCTTGATTATTGTTGGGGGGGGGGGGGAGAGAGAGAGAGAGAGGAAATAAATGAAAAACTAATCTAGGTTTGAAATCACCAATGAAAATTTATGTCAGTGAATCCATCAATAACAAACCATGTTAGCACATCACTAATAATAAATGTTAGAGAATAATATAAATCATATCCTGAGACCTCACCTAATAACTTAAGCTTTTACGTTAATATGGTTCTTTGACATGGTATCAGAGCCTTGATGACCAAGCAGTCACGAGTTCGAATCTCACTATCCCCATTTATTTGATAAAAATTAAGCACAAGGTAATGTAGGTCAGTGCAAGTTTCAAGCCCAAAGGGCTTTCATTTAAGGGGGTGTGTTAGAGAATAATATAAATCATATCCTGAGACCTCACTTAATAGTTTAAGCTTTTAGGTTGAGATGGTTTTTTGATAATAGAGTCACCGATGATATTGTTATATATTGGCGATTGCATCAATATTTAACATATCATCGAAGAAAAACATTCTATCAAATAATCTATCTGTTGGTTTACATTCCTGTATTCTTTCCTAAACTTTTTGTAATTCTTTAATGAATTTTTATTTTATCAACAGTTCTATCGGTAAAGTTATATGGGCGACAGATCCACCAACAAGTTAATGAATAATTTATTAATTTTTTATTTTTTAGGTGATCCCATCAATAAATTTATTGTAATTTTTTTTATATTGGATATAATTCCTCTCAAACTTAATTACGTGGCAATAACAAGTGCATTCATAACTTATTTAATAACTCATTAAAACCACAACCATAACAATAAATGTTTGATAAATGTACAAAGTTGAAATATATCATACAATGACAATAAATATTTTGATTGCATAATGATATTTTACTTCTAAAATCAGTTCAAATCCACTGTTTAATTCAAATCCTCATCATCTTCCTTTTCATTATCTTCTCGTTGAATCGAAGTTGTTTGGTCTCTTCATCTTTATCAACTTCTGTAATTTTACTGGTACTCAATATATTATTTAACTCCTTAAGATCAATATGAACATAAATATTCTTCATGACATGAAAAATTGAATCTTCTTGTAACTCAATAGATGGAGTAACTTGATATGAATAAACTAACTCATCTAATTGAAATACATCTTCCCCCTAGTTACTTCATCGTTACCATCATGAACAACTTGAACACGACTTCTAGATTTAATTTTCATAAAGGATAACCAATCAATTCTATTACGATCCTTTATAAATAAAAGAGTGTGTGTGTAATACAATTTTTAGCATTGTTTGACAAATATAAAAACATCATTGATGTTGCCAAGTCTACCACCTTTATTTATTTTGACCAATCCATGGTGAAGATCTGCCATAATTCCTCTATCGGTATCATACTAGTAATATTTAAATAAAAATTTTTATTTTATACCCTATGATACTGCAATTAAATGACCTCTTTTAACTTGCCATAATAATTAACTTCAAATTTATTAAAAGTTGATCCCTTAATAAAAATCACACTACTACAGATATTTCTACAGTCTATAATCTTCATTATGAAGACATCCATTGATGAAATACATATTATAACACTAAATCTTTCTTTCAGGATCCAAAAATAGTAATTTCAAACTTTCAGCATTGCCTTTTATGTTATATACTCGGCTAAAGACAACAACCATTAATAGCTGAAAAAAAGTAAAGTCAATGTATTTTTGTTACAATTATAAATTATTACACACTTACTTGTGTTTTATATCACATGGCGAATTGTTCATCTTGTATTTGGGAAATTCAAGCTTCAGTGAGATACAATTTTTGGATAAACAAAAAATTACAATGTTAATTACCTATAAGAAATTTAGTGATCATTTAACACAAATGAGAATACAAGATAAAATGATTTATCATTTCAAAAATTATAAAATTAACTTAATAAAATGTCTCATTTTATCATAGTTAAATATCACACAATTATATACTTGTCTAAATTTGATGTCTGTCAAATATCTTATTGAAACTGCATTCTTCGATAATAGTCAATCAAGATGGTAAAGTATTGATAAATTTCCACTAGAAGACAATTCACCACCATCATTATATCTTGGAATGCGGTTGATTCTTGTTCTCATATAGGGTTCAAAATAATATGAGATAAATAGTGAAATCTCTTCAACATTATAAGTCTCGCATATTGAAGCCTTAACATGCGTCTTGTTTTTAATTTTTTTTAAAGGTTGAATAAGTACTTGTATGGAGGTTGAACAAGTCATCAATCTTCGTTTCATACAATTTGTATTCCCCTAAAATCATCAATCTAGCTATGTTTCAAGCATATCCATTAGAAAATTGCAGATTGTTAAGCCATTCATAGACAATAAATTGTGCTTTTTTTTTTGTCTAAGGAAAATATATCTTTGGGCTTTGCCACACATACCCCATTATTAAGCAACTCTATAATATGACGGTCACAAAACAAAACTATATTCATTCTAGCTTTTATGTTGTCCTTTATTTTCTTTTTGACATCCATAACCATGTTAAAAATGTCTTCAAACATATTCTTCTTAATATGCATGACATCTAAATTATGGCGGAAGACATTAGTCATTCAATAAGAAAAGCTCCCAAAAAATACCCTGCTTTACTCAATTATGAAGCACATCAAAATCAAGAAACTTTTGCTTACCAGATTAAAAACCAAATACAATTTATACTACGAGACTATATCATACAATTCTTCACCTGACAGTACTAGATGTGCAACATTCTTTTCAACTTTACCTTCCAAGAAGTTTGTTATGTTTTTTTTTTATATCAATGATGACTTGGCATGAACCCCTGGTGGAAATAAAAAAGCTTTATCATTATTCATTTAGGTAAAGACCTTGTTGTTTTCCATGTAATATGAACATACTAATTTGTGGCAAAACAGATGGGAAGGGCTGCTGTTTTGATTTGTATTTTAAGAAAAAAAAGGAACGAGAAGAGGGGGAGAATTGAGCTGATGTTGGTTTAAACACTTTTAAATTTACTGACAAAATTTTCAAGAGAATATTGCGACGGAAAATACCATCGATAAATCTGTTAGAAAATAATGATGTGTCATATTACTGATGAAATCACCGATATAATATTTTTTCAATTATTTTCAGTAATTACATTGAAAATCACCGACATAGATATTCCGTTGCAATTATAATTAGACATTACTGATGAAAAATATTTTGTCGTTGCTATTTTTTGATTGTGTAATAATTGGGATTAAACCACAATAATTTC